>Ga0214477_100877_pt1 | contig 18229 bp, 18 predicted proteins | sample M1_20Mar14CPVII9_FD_165058 | JGI IMG/M metagenome (GOLD analysis project Ga0214477, IMG submission 165058) | Marine eukaryotic communities from Monterey Bay, California, United States - M1_20Mar14CPVII9sort6BwellC16 | ecosystem: Environmental > Aquatic > Marine > Unclassified | place: USA...
AGGCTGTTAGTGGTATGGCCGAACGATACCTCGGTCGGCCACAGATATTGGATTGTGGAGAACACTTGTTGTTTGAGAGAACTAACTTGATTGGTCCTAATGCTGGAAAAACTACCACCCGGCATACAAAACGGATTATGCAGCTCGTCCCCAGTGAATTGGCATTTGACTTCTTTGAAGCACGAGGTCGTCGAGATGTTCCCTCTAAGGATGGTACGATGGGATATGAAGTAAAAGATGCCTCCAAGGTATCCGGGAGACAGTTCCCACCCCTTATATCCAAGAAGCTACTAACAACATCGTTTATCGATGCCCCATATGAGAATGGGACGGTAACGATTTGCTTTGTCTACACTATAGGATTGAAGGATGACATTCCGGACAAGAGAAGTAAGAACCTTGGTGTGTTGGCTAAGTATGTCCGAACAGAGTTGCTTGCCCTATCTCCACCGGGGTATGAATGCCAAGAAGATAATGGCTGTTGGATGCTTGCATTCGATAGAATGGTCCACGCAGTATCATTTGGCTTACGGCTTAAGTCTACTGTAGGGAGAGCTACTGACTTAGTCGGTAATGTCGACAAGGAGAATATGTTCAAGGTCGGTATCGTCTCCGGTCCCTTTACAAGTATGGGACCTCACAAGACGACTGGAATGGCCGATTACTTTGGCCCTATAGTCAATAGAGCGGCAAGAGTGGCATCCAATTGTCAACCTGGCCAAGTTTGTATCGGTATGCCATTGTCAAATGGAAGCAGTGTCTTGGAAAGCTCTGACAGACAATTCCAAGACCTGGATGCCTCTGAACGAGAGATGAATTCCAATGTCGATCACGATAAGACTACAATTCCTCGTGAACTTGCTGATGAAGAGATAGCTAGTTTACGAATGATGTTGAAGAAAAAGCTTCATATATGTAATGAAGATCATGCCGCGGATGCAGACGACTTACTAGACTATGCTATAGAAATGATAGAAGAAGGCAAATCTGTTGGCTATGTAACAGTTGAACTTAATTTAATGGAAATGGAGGTCTTTCCACACGAGGTTTCAGACGGCTTTGGCAAGTGTATGTCAACATTTCTCCTTGGACTGAGCGAGGAGGATATGTCTAATGGAATGATTGAAGAGAAGAATGATGAGAATGATGATCTTAAAATTGATTTAGGGCCCAAGATAAATGTCAGATTACAAGGAATCAAGAAATTGAAAGGAATCGCGATAGATGTGGCTATCTTTGCTTGCTCCAAGAAAGAATAGTACTGACTGTACAAAAATTGGTGTACTATTCCAGGGGCTTGTTTGATTAGGGTATGAAGTTAAGCAAGATAGTGCAGAAATATGTTATTACTCGTTTGTCTCCTTTTAATTTTAATTGATGTATGTGTAACACTGTAATGGTCAGAACTATGTAGAGACTCATGGGCTTTTGGATTGATGATTTCTTAATTACTTTAGTTTATGCGAAAGTTTGTGCACAAAATTTCTCTCGCTGCTACACAATCTATACATTAGGCATGTGGATATACAAATCCTTCTTTATCTCTCTCAAAAGAATCCAAACTTATTTACCCCTTCTCCGCCTCCTCCTAGACTGGCACGCCTTGGAACTAGAGCCGTAGTTTGTCCTTGATAGACAGAGGCACTACTTGCACGTCTTGGGACTCTTGCGGTCTGGGCTTGGTGTGCTGTTGCAATTTGATACGGTGTTAAAGCTTGGCATTCAGCCATTGACGAAGAAGCTGACGAGGTAGTCTGAAACTCTGTGGTACTTGATACGTGTGATGAATGATTAGCATGCCCTCTTCTAGATCTTGAAGAAGAACCTGAGGCGATTTCAGTTTGTTCATCATCCATGCTGAGCACCATAGAGTTGAAACTTTCAAGACTAACGGTGGTATCGACTGTTGCTCGTCTTGTAGGTCTACCTTGGGAAGCTGAAGACAGAGTACTAGTCCTTTCAGACAACTCTGTGGGGGCACAACTCAAGATACCAGTTCGTTCAGAGTCATCGATGCCATCTTCTTCGAGGTCGGTAGTAGTATTTGCCCTAGGAGTGTAAGTGGCTGAAGTCGACGTAGGAGTGAAGGTTGAGTCAATACTCGACATCCTAGAAACTTCAGATACCGTCATGAAGGATATCTGAGAGGCATTATCACTCTTGGCCGGGGCAACTCGTTGCTGTTGACTTTCACTTGGTGTGACTTTTTGCTTAGTCTTCAGAAGCTTCCGTTGCAAGTCAATTCTAAGAGGTTTATATATACAAACAGAGATTCATTTGTGACATTAGAATACATGACAAGGCTAGTATTAGTCAAAAACTATATATCAAACTCACCTATTCTTAATAGCGTCCTTCACATCTTGGCTCTCGTCTGGCGGTTCCTGACTAGATGAGAAGTCACTAATCATCGAGTTGGATAGCTCATTGGAACGACGTACCTCTGTAGGAGGAGGAGCTCGGTATGTAAGGGACGACCCCATTCTTCCTCCTAGGTCAAAGATTTGTGGTAGGTCGAAGTAAGACCTTCCATCAATAAACAGAGAGTACTGCTTCCACTTAGGGTTGCGCTTCTCACCAGCTGATGGTTTGTAAGCATAAAACTTAAGCTGATAAACATGTCCACCCAATCTCCATGCTGCTTCTAAGATGTCGGCACGACGGTTTGCATTTGATCGTTTACCAACCTCATATTGAATCTCTTTCCCATTCATGGATATTGATCGTTTACCCCCTGTGATACTCCACAACACTACAATATCATGCTCCTCACCCCGACAGTCTACGCCCGTCATACCTTGAGATATGGTCGTATTATTAGCAAAACCAAATCGTATGTGGATGACACGCTTACTACCCTGAATATTCTTCCCTTGATGTTGCACATGAAATTGAATCTGATATGGACATTGAGATTTGCCTCGATCAACTCCGGGTGTGCCTCCCGTCTGCCCGGTGTGGATAGATGAGTTGTCCCGAGATGATGGTCGTGTAACCGAGGACATATCACTATTATCTACAGTTCGTCTTCTAGAGGAAGATGTGGCACTACTAATCGATGAGCGTAGTATGTTATTTTGATCGGTACCCCTTCTATTAACAGCTGTGCTGCTTGATCTTGGTGATTGAGATGGAGAACTATCTACGGATGCTCGTCGGCTTTGTTGATGGGTAACTCTTCCATTTACTGCAGTGCTACTTGAACGTGATGATTGAGATTGATAACTATCTACAGATGCTCGTCGGTGTTGAGATGGATAACTATCCACAGACGCTCGTCGGTATTGAGATGTATAACTTTCCACAGATGCTCTCCTATGATTGCCCATTCTTCTATTACTTGTACTACTTGATTGGGATGTACTTGAAAAACTATTCCGATGAGTAGCCTCAGTGTTATTGGATGATGTATAATTCGAAGTATCATATGCGGTGGTACCATCTGATGAACTTTGGTATTGGCTACTACCATATGAATCAGTGTTGTCTTCACTGGTAGTGTATGAAGTGGGCGTTGTATTGGAATCATAAACTCCTCCATTGCCACGTTGATATCCACTGTATCCACTTGAGTTGGTTGATCCAGATGTATTCGACTCGTATACATTGCCATTGCCACGTTGATATCCACTGTAGCCACTCGAATTAGTTGATTCTGATGTATGTGATTCATAAACATTGCCATTGCCTAATTCATATCCGCTGTATCCACTAGAGTCGGTAGTACCAGTAGTATCTGAATGAAAGACATCGGTGTTGTCACCACCCTTCAATGGCATCGTTGCAATCAACATGTGATTCTCAACTAGCATACTGTTATGATCATCATTCGTCGAGTTTGTTTCAACACTTTGATCATAACAACTACTGTCTCCATGATGTGTCTCAACTCCGCCGCCGCTACCCGACCTTCGAAAGGGTGAACTATCATTCGATGATGTATTCTCTTCTCGTATAGTACCATATATACCTTTGAGACCTCGTCGAATGAATGAGCTTGTGGTTGTGTTAGTACGCTTTGCTGTTCGGATAGAATCGTCGATTCCATCTTCATAGGAGTTGTTAGTTGCAACAGAGTTGTTGCAACGTTGAAAATCGCCTGTATCTCCACCATCGCTAGTATTTAAACTAGCTCTTCTTCTTTGAGTTGATCGACCGAACATTATCTTGAACAATATAATATATAAAGAGTCGTCGATGTATATTAGTATATGACGTCAGATGTATTGCCACTAATCAACTTTATGGGGCCATAAATAAATATTGCTTGCCATGTTACCTGTGCTCAAACTGTCTCCTGCAGTCATTGAAAAGACCAGGAGACAGTTGCAGGCATATCCTCGGCCTCTGTAATGATGATATCCTCAGCCTCTGCATTATATTGATAGGGGTGGAGGCAAATCAAAGATGTGTAGAATAGCCCATAAAATGACTCGGTCATTGTCACAACAGGCTATATCTATCTCCAATCTCCACTGCCCACTGCCCTCTTATAAAGATTAGCTATTAATTGTTATGCAGTTTAGTGCAGTCCTCGATGATGGTTGTTTCATCTAGCCATGGCATTGTCATCAATTCCTAATCTCTTCAATTAGTGGTGTTGGTTTAGCATTCATTTCAAGGATACCACAAATGGTATCCTTCTATCTTCTCGCCCCTCTTCAAGACAGTTCATGTAATATGTATCAAGTCTTCAATCATCTTCATCATGTAATATTGATATTCTGCCAGATCTCTCAAGCTTCTCCTTATCATTCCAAGTAAGCTGAGTATCTTGTGGTACAATCGGTATACCCCAACCAGTCACAAAATCCCAAGGTCGAAGGACAGCCTCGACTTCCTTCACATCTTCCAATTGTTTGACCCATTTGCGTACATACTTTCCTTCTGGATCATATCGATTCGACTGTGAGACTGTTCTGAAGTGTCTGCTCTTTGTATCGCCACCTACGCCAGCAAAGTAGGCCCAATTACCGTAGTTGGCCGCCACACAATGATCTGCCAAACACAGCTGAAAGAATTCTGCACCCAATCTCCAGTCCAACTTTAAATCCTTTGTTAGTATGAAGCCATATTCTGACGTACTCTATTTGATGTATATCCGGTCGTAATCAATTCCCTCATTCCAGCATCTACCATTGGCAGGCCTGTTTTACCACTAGCCCATCTTATAAACTCATCTTGATGTTGTGACAAAGGAAGCCACTCCCGATTATTATCACGTTTATGCACTGGTTGTTTCATAGGAACTAACTGATAAGCAGCTGGTCCATTTCGTAATGAATCATATATAAAGTAGTCTCTCATCTCCATGTGACTTATTAGCCAGTTTATGTCGTCTGGACTTGCCATCTTCTCTTGATGTTGTTTGTCATAGTGATATACTTGTTGTGGTGATAATATGCCTAGAGCTAATGGCATGCTCAGCATTGACGAGTCATTATCTGACACATCGCATAGTGCTCTGTCAGCAGTGGCTGCATGATGTTGTATAAAGTTCTGTATTTGTTGATGAGATTGTTCTTCAATGTCAATACCTGAGTAGTCTGCTTGGTGATCTGTAGCAGATTGTACAAGCTGTTGAATAAGTTCCTTTGGTAGACATCCCAATATTTGATGAGTAGACTCTAACAATGGTTGTGTTAATGATTGTAATGTTGGAATGATCCCACTATCCATGTCATCTGGAAATACACTACCAATATGTAATGGATTTGGTGCATTATATAAATCTTGAATCACTGCATTTCTAGCCACTCGTCTGAAATCTCCCATAATTTGAGGCATACCTACAAATCTACAAGGAGGTATATTAGTTGTGGTAGCAGTAATTCCATAGTAATTGATAGTTTCTACTGCCTGATTGTTATTGGACGATTGCTGCTTTATTGCTTTGGACTTCTTCTTTCGCTTTTCTTTCGGCCTTGCTAGAGTTTGCCAAACTATTTGATCTGTGGGTAGATCTTTTGGATGAGCCAATGTTAATGAGCATGTTGTGTAAACATTACACCGGACTTCTTCAAGTAACTTCTTCTTCATCGTTTCAGATTGGACATATTCGTAGTAGCCAGGTATTTCTGACCAAACTACTTCATCAATCTGTAATTCCTTAGTAATCTGGGGTATGATATCTACAGGATTGCCTGTCCTAACTAACAAATCTCCTCCCATTGATTGCAAATTGCGTCTCAAAGAGTGTACGGCATGAAGCAATCGACTTGTAAAGTGTGGTCCATTTGTTACACCATATAATTGTTCACCTACTTCATTATCATTGGATATACCTGTTGATCGAGGATTAAAATCTTTTGGATCAAAGATAAAGATGCTGTATATCTTCTTTGTTTCTTCATTAGTTTGATAGAGTTCATTATCACGTATCCGTAGATCTCGTCTATGCCAAATTAAACGTCGAATCATTGATATTGGTTTGTTATTGGTAGATGCCATGAGAATGAATGCAAGATGGAGGAGGTACATTAGTTGTCTAATTCGTCTATCTCCACTCTGTGTGTGTGTGGCGTGGTCTTATTAGCCCCCCAGAAGATAACAACCACTAACATGATCGTTTAGTCGCCATATCTTTTCCCTCTCTTCCACGCTCCTCTTTTCTCTCCCTCCAGACCAATCATCATTCACTGCAATACAAAAAAGCAACTCTACTGTCCTCTTCTTTATATCATCATTCGGCATATTAGTTGCATACTATCTCTATTATTATACTTGTCGAGAATCATGGCTGAAAAATCTGGAGCAGAAGGTGCGTAATTTTTGCTTATATTTTGAGATATGCACACATGATGTGTGCATACATACTTGGCGATTTATCTCAACCTTTATACCGCTATCGACTCTCTCATATCATATAAACATATATCGTAGGATCTCGAGGAGGGCTCTTTGGAGCAGGTGGTCGATTTAAGGGTGGTACTGACCCTGTGATGGAAAAGTTTAATGAGAGTATTAACTTTGATAAGAGGTAAGCATTAGACATTGCAGTTGCAGTGATAATATGTGTGATTTGTTATGTTTTGCAATGTTGGGATATCTTATAATTGCAATTGTACCTCTCCTCTAATTCTACACTTATACTATATTTGTACATTATAGAATGTGGGCACAAGATATTCAAGGTTCTATTGCGTATGCCAAGTCAACAGAAAAAGTTGGTATCCTAACATCCGAGGAGGCATCAACAATCATCTCTGGATTACAAAAGGTACACGAGGAATGGGCAAACGACAAGTTTGAAATCAAGCCTGGCGATGAAGATATCCATACTGCCAATGAACGTCGATTAACTGAAATTATTGGTCCAGAAGTTGGGGGAAAGTTACACACCGGACGTTCTCGTAATGATCAAGTTGCCACTGATACTCGATTATGGATAGTTGCTGCCGAGAAGGACATATTAAAGGACATGGCAACATTACTACATGCCTCTGCTGAATTTTCAAAAGAATATATCGATGTCTTAATGGCAGGATATACACACTTGCAACCAGCCCAACCTATACGATTTAGTCATTGGTTAATGTCACATATGGCAGCATTAATGCGTGATGCTGAACGGTTACAAGAATTAATACCCCGTGCTAATCAATGTCCATTGGGTAGTGGCGCATTAGCCGGTAATGCGTTTGGTGTTGACCGTGTCTTCCTTGCTAATGAATTAGGATTTGATGGAGTTACTTCCAATTCATTAGATTCTGTCTGTGATCGTGACTTTGTTGTTGAATTCTTAATGTGGCATGCATTAATGTTAACCCACCTAAGTCAATTTGCTGAAGATTTGATTATTAATAATATGTTAAAATGTGTGGATATTGATGATGCATATGCCACCGGTAGTTCATTAATGCCCCAGAAGAAGAATCCTGATGCGTTGGAACTCTTACGAGGCAAAGCGGGTGTGGCATTGGGGCGTAGTGTGGGATTAATGGCAACCTTGAAGGGATTGCCACGTGCATACAATAAGGATTTACAGGAAGATAAGGTACCATTATTCGATGCCGTGGATACCGTGAAGGATTGTTTGGCTATTGCCACGGGTGTTATTGTTACTATGAAACCAAACCCAAAGATGTTGATGAAGGCATTGTGTCCAGAGATGTTGGCTACGGATTTGGCAGATTATCTAGTGAGGAAGGGTGTTCCATTCCGTGAGACTCATCACATTAGGTAAGATATTGTTTTGGAATGAAAAGAAGTGAACACCCCCTTTTGGATGACGACAACACATCAAATAATCCTTATACGAATCTTCCCAAAAGATCGATGAAGGATTCTACAAATGAGATTTCTGCCCGACAAAATTGAAGCATATTATCGATATACATGTCACTGTCTTCTACAATATAACATTACTCACTCCAATTTCTCTCCTCTTCTTTCTCTTGTGAAACAGTGGAGCTTGTGTCAGACTAGCAGAAGAGCAGGAAGTAAGCATCGATACATTAACACTTGAACAACTTCAGAAGATTGATTCTCGATTCGAGGCAGACGTACTTAAAGTTTGGGATTATGAAGTGAGTGTTGAGCGTAAAAGCTCCATCGGAGGTACATCCAAAGCGCGTGTACTTGAACAAGTTGAGAAGTGTACTTCTTTTGCCAAAACGTTGTGAGTTCATATTATCGGCTAAGAGAAGTAATTTGCTCTACTACTAAACAATTTTAGATGGTATGACTGATTTCACCACCCTATATGACTAGATACCTCTAGCTAGGTGGGCGTTTTATATATGTTGAATAGTATGACTTGTGACATATATTGCATGTCTACATAAAGTTATTATTTCTCTACACAATGAGTCTACACTCGCTTCTATACTTTGGGTGTTCACAAGTCTTCCAGCACTCTGTGCATTACAACCAAGGTAGTTTGTCTTTATCCTTTTTCTTCTTGTTTTTGTTATTGCCTGTAGACTGCTGGGTACTGGCAGAGGAGGAATAAGGAGTTGAAGACCATATATAGTCATGGTCGTGGGAACATCCAGAACCTCGAGTACAGTCAGCAAGAAGCTCGTCTTTTGTACATAGACGTCCGCCTGCATTGGAACAATAGTTCTCGGCCTCTTCATATGTTGCAGAATGTACACATCCTACCCCATTGGGCAGTATTGACTCACCCCAGATGTCACTTGGGCAAGTATTATACCTTCGATTCCAACTACCTAACGCACCTTCACGACAACAGCGCACCTCATGAAGCGTATTAGGAGAAGCTTTAATCACCGGGGTAGCTCTACAATTGCCTCCGGAAGATCCACAAACGATTGACTTGGGAGAACAGCTAGAACTGATTTCTGAGGTACACTTGCCATCAATGCCACAGGTGTTGATAGTGCAAGAGTCTCCATCTTCACATGATGCGTCATCAGTACACGGAGTGACTGGTGTGGAGCTCCAATTTTGTTCCCTATCAAAGTTACATCCCGTACCTAATGATATGAGCCATCGAGAAGAAGATATGAATGAGTATAAACCGAAGTAGTAACTCAATAAGTCGAAATACACTGGAAAGACTTACCTCTTGGACAATCTGCAAGAAGCTCAGCTTGTGTGCATAGACGAGCGCCAACAGAGCTGCAAATATCAACTGCCTCGACAAACGTCTTCTGAGCATGACACACTCCATTGATGTGAGATTCTCCCCACACATCACAACCTGAACGTTTGTTCCAATTATCACCACCACCAGTAATATCATTCAAATCGTCAACACAACACCTCACTTCATGCTTCTCTTCAACATCAGCTTCTGTATTCTCACCACCACAGTCTGTGGTTTTTGTGGTCGAGCCACAGACTGTATAGTACTGCGACACCGGAATAACTTACTTAGTTGGTGAGCTTGACGGAGATTGGGTAGGGCTGGTTGATGGAGAATGTGTTGGACTTATTGAGGGCGATCGACTTGGGGCCTTAGTTGGGCTGATTGAAGGCGAATGGCTTGGACTCGAGGTGGGCTGTGAAATGATATTGAATGTGTTAGTTGCCGGTATGTGAATCTAATGACACGACAAACCATATGATCTTACCTGATTTGATGGGGATTGAGTCGGATTCGATGTTGGTGCCGCTGCAACATCAATGGTCAGAGTTGCAGTATCACATGCATTATCTGAGCCTATCACACAAGCAGTGTAAACACAGCTATCACGCCCTGCAAAGTCGGCTTCGGGTGTGTACGTCACCTTAGTCGAGTTGCCAGCAGGAATCACTTCACAGTTTCCATTGGCTGCTTGTGTAGTTATATTTGCAACAACCAGTAATAGATTCTCAGCCTGTTCATCATTGTTAAGTACATCAACAGTAACCGGAGTTTCAAAGGAGGTATCTACTTCATCATCATTCGCAACAGGCTTGCTTGCCTTCCCAACATCTACATACACCATGGCTGTGTCACAACTATCTGAGGCACAAACTTCATACTGACATATATCTTGTCCCTCAAAACCAGGAACAGGTTTGTACTGTACCATATTACCTTCGACCAATTCACATGTTCCGCCAGCGGCTTGAATTGGTATATTCAAAGCTCCAGCAGCACCATTCGCTAATACAGTCACAACCAAATTATCTTCTGCCAGCAGAAACACATCATTTGCTAGTACATCAACAGTAACAGGAGTGTTGTTTGGTGTTGGGGCAGTATCGTCTAATGCTTGAACCAACTTGCTTGGACTTGATGATGGCTGCAAATAGAGAAATGAGCGAGTAAGGATACCGTATGATGAGTGTTGATCAGAGTAAAAAGGAAGAGGTTTCAAAGTAAATAGACACTTACCTCATTTGACGGTGATCCAGTTGGTACATGTGAAGGGGAAGCAGAAGGTTCTACAGTGGTTGGACTAGATGTGGGCATATCAGATGGCTAGTGTTTATATGAGAAAGAAGTAAAAGTTAGAAGAAGTTGAACACGACATCATGACACAGAAGAGTCATATTATAAAACTTTGAGTGGACTTACCGCCTTTGTGGGTTCCTTACTTGGTGATTTCGAAGGCGATGCACTTGGCTTGACTGATGGAGATCCACTTGGCCTGTTCGAGGGAGATTGTGACGGGCTTGACGAGGGATTTGCCGTGGGTGATTCAGTTGTTGGGGTCATGACCGGACTACTTGAGGGCGAATCAGTTATCGGAGCCTTGGTTGGAGCTTGTGAGGGAGATAGGCTTGGGCTGGATGATGGCTATAAGATGAATAAAGGAAGAGAAAGAGAGTTGAACATATCATGTGAGTTTACAAGATAAGAAAGCAAGGCGGTATCCTTTTGGGTTCCATTTTTTTTTATATTAAACAAAGAGAGACATCTCTTATAGACCAGGCTTACCTTTTTGGAAGGCGATCTAGTTGGTGCCTTGCTTGGGCTTGACGAAGGAGATTTAGATGGACTCTGAGATGGCTGCGTGACGAATGATTCGAAGAGAGAAGAGTAAAAAAGAGTTAGTGTTTGAGATGATTTACATCACAGCACAATCTATACAGCAGAATCTTACCTCTTTGCTTGGAGCTCGAGAAGGCTCCTTGCTTGGAGAACTTGAGGGCATGTCTGTTACTGGCGACTTACTAGGTGCTTTTGTAGGTTCAGACGTCACTGGTGACCGACTTGGTGATCTTGAAGGAGACGAAGTGGGAGAATTTGTAGTGGGTACTTCTTCATCCGTTGTAACCGTAATGCTGTTCATGTTTGGGCCTGCGGTGTTAGGTCCGGCTGTAAGTCTGATTCTGTTGGTTGTACCCGAAGTACATGGTATTTGAATGGTATTCGAATCATCCCAAGTAGCCCATGTTCCAGTGGCTCCAAACACCAATCGATCTCCTTGTACTAACACGCCATTAACAGTGACTGAACAATATCGAGTACCACTTCCAAGGGCATAGTTGGTGGTGATTGAACACACACCACCCATACCACCGTCGACATCATCCAGCTCAATCCACGTACCGGCGCCGCCGTAGTCCACAAACCCATTACCAGTGTATCCAAGATGAGCAGTCTTTATTGATACACCAGAAAAACTTGAATAAGTCTCTGCTTCGTAATTGGTGGTCACCTTTCGAGTGTTCTGGGTAGGTTTGTTCGTCGGAGGGTTTGTTGGGGGAGTTGGAGCTTTCGTGGGGCTACTCGAAGGCGATACAGATGGTGCAGCTGTCACAGGCGATTTACTAGGAGACCTCGATGGTGATGCAGTTGGCTTGGATGTCACTGGCGATCTACTAGGAGACCGTGTTGGCTGATCATTGTTTGAGTGATAGACAGAGATGTATGATAATATGTTGTATGAGTTTCATGTGTAATAAGGATGACAAGATGGATATAAACAAATAAATGCGTGCTTACCCTTGTTGTTGGAGATTCAGTTGAGATAGTTCCAGGAGTTGAAGACCAAATGTAATCGTTATCGTGAGAACATCCAGAACCTCGAGTACAATCTGCTAGAAGCTCTGCGGCTGTACAAAGACGTCCTCCATAGTCGGCACAAATTTGCTGGGCCTGGTCATATGTTGCAGAATCTACACACCCTGGGATATCAGATTCTCCCCATGTAGAAGTAAAACCGTCAGCAGCGCACTTTCCAGAAGAATGTTTACTCCATCCACCTGGGTTCGTGCTTGACTCAACGCAGCAGCGAACCTCATGTGACTCATTTAGATAGGCTACACGAGTAGGATCATTAGTAGCAGATTCTCTACAGCTACCAGCCGTACTGCCGCATGCCAAAAGTACAGATGATCCAGGAGGAAGTGTTGGCCTTGACGTTGGAGATTTACTCGGAGCCGAGGTTGTAGGTTTTTGTGTTGGCTGTGGAGTGCCATCGCCAATGGTTACATCAGCAACTGCTGGGGTCACAGACAAGTTAATACTGTTTACCACAATTTTGACATTAGTACCATCAACATTGACAGTGTGAGATCCTCCAGCACTTAATTTGGCAAGTAGGGTAGACGCAGCGTAACCACTGCCTTCTGCACCAGCTGATGTTACCAAAACTTGATTACCTCCTTCTTGTGTACCAGAATTGTTTCCCGTCTTGCGATTAAACATGACATAGTAGTCAGTTGACGAGTTCACTTGGTTGATCTTGATGATGACCTTCTTGTCGTCAGGGTTCTCCTGATAAGTAGTATAATCGGCTTGACCAATGAGATTGTAATTGGCACCACCTTGAGATTCTTGAAAAGTAGCATGGCGGTCTGAGTACCATCCGGCTAACCACGATTTTCTGTGGAATATTTTGGATTGAGAGACATATCATGAGCAAATGCATATCTTATGCTCAACAAAGGGTAATGATATAACACAAGTATATGAAACTTACGGTCCGTTAAAACACATCTTTGGTCCGTCTTTGTTGCTATACGAATATCCCATCATTCCGGATTGGTCGTCATATGTTGCACCCTCGCCGGAGTGAGCACTATGATAGGTATAGATTGAAGGTAGATCATTCGTGAGAAAAGAAATGTTCACTTTACACAAACAAAAAGAAAGCAAAGTATATACCAATATCAAACTACTCACAAGTTAAGATTGTGACCAATCTCATGAAGCAGTCCTGAAGGACTTTGGCACCAATCATCATTATAAACTGAAATACAAGAGTTGATGTATGCATATGCAATCCAACTACCACTCGTCCCAGGAGGCAAGCACAACATGACATGATCTGCGATATTATTACATGGATTTTGACCTAACTGAGTATTTAAAGCACTCGTCACGGCATTACGAACAGTGCTATCGGCTACACCAATCACATTTTGTGAGATTGTGGTGGTGATAACTCCTGTTTTTGAGTAGTAGTAAGTGTGTTGGTAAAGTTTGAGAGTGCCCAAGATTTGTCAAACATGCATTACAAAATGTATGAGAAACAATCACTTACCATCAGTAATTTCATTATTACCCGTAGCCGGGTTAATGATCAACTTGTTATGAGAACATGCTTCATACTGAGACTTGAGGTTCACTTCATCACCATCCGTTCCAAATACACTATCAGACAATTCAGCTTCAGAAGCTGACATTGCACTATCAGGAGCAACGACACGAACAACCAATACACGTTTGTCGGATGTTTCAGTTACGGCTAGACCACGACGATCCTTCCATGGATTGTTTTTCTTCTTATTCTTCTTTTTCTTATCCTTCTTCTTATCCTTCTTACTCTTAGCCTGCCACTTCACTTCACTATTCGATGGTACCTCCATCTCACCATTGGGTAATAACATTGTATTCGCTGGTATTACCAAATCAACTTCACGATTTGCAACATCATTCTTATGTAACTCGACTTCATCATCGGACATGTCAATCTTGTACGAGATACCGTCATCATCGACCTCGCATACGATGTAGGATTCATCATGTCGATCTTCGTAGTCTTTCTCGACGAGGAGTGTTTCACTGCATGTTGTTGTTTCTTGTAGACGACGATGTGATAGTGTAGATGATGGTGATAGGGCTACATTGTTGTTGTTGTCGATGGTGCTGCTACCACGAAGTGACGACGACGACGATGCATCGACGGCGGCGTTGTTAACGAACGTCCCGATGATAATACATAGAAGAGCATTATTGTTGTTGAATAGACGCATGATAATATTGATGGTTGACAGTCGAGATGATAGTTGCAATTGTACTAGATGATCGTGGTACTGTCAATGTCGATAGTCGATGATATCGTGCAATTGCAATGACAAATAATATGAGATTAGGTGCATATGATGTGCCTCTCGACCACTGCCGATGTGATATTATTCGTGACATGATTAGATGATATTAATCACCTTGTAGCGTGAGGGCTCAGTTCACGAACTTCCAATCGCTAGGAGGCCGATGCACAAGGTGGCATCAAATTGGCTATTCTAATGTGTCACTATGGGCCGCTTCATTGCCGACATATCAGCAGTAGATAACGAGATAAAGTGACCATAGGATTTGTCTGTGATAATGACCCGAAGGATACCTAAGGTATCCTTTCCTTTCTTCCACCAAATGAGTTCTCTTACATGAAAACCGATCCTTTATCCTCGCCTTGTTTGATGGTTGTCCTCTTGTGTTGGTTGATCCAATCTCTAGTGCCACACACGTTGCAAGCATGATCCTTATATCAAAACAAATTACATATATATTAGCCTTATCAACAACTGTAATGATTAACCAACTGCTGGTCATGTCTCATCAGAGCAATAAAGTTATTGCAATGGTTGCAATGCGAAACATCAAACATATGAATGTTATACCATCAAGTCGACTGCACAAAACAAGAAGAATATGTCTGCAACAACATCTATATTCTCATTCAAGTCAGTCTAGTACATCCTATCAAGTATCCGAGGAGACTAAGTCAATATCAAAATCACAATACAACACAAATAAATATGAACGATTTCGACAAGATATCAACTCAGCCATCAACTTGGACAATATCAATAGCTGCAGTAGTGATGATCCAATATTGTATAAAACAAATCTTATCAATGTCGGTAAACGATCTATAGAAGTTATTTCACCAAATAGACGATCATTCAATCGAACATGGAAGCGAATGAAACCAATGATTGATATTGTCTTGACATCTTGTATAGAAAGTGAAAATGATGATACAGCAAAGCAGAGCGATATACAATCTGACAAGAGGATATCTTCTTTAGCTGATGTGGGGTGTGATCATGGTATGTTAAGTGTTAGTCTAGCAACTATTTCATGGGTAACACAACAACAACACTATGTCAATCTAGAAAACATATCTCACAATGATGACAGCAGCAAATCTGTCAGCAAAGGTATATCAATTTTTCCTCCTACACGAATATTTGGTACAGATCTATCATCAATGGCATTAGAAAATGGCGGTCTAGTATCATTGAAGAAGATTAACGAGGCCATGTTACCACTATCGTCCTTAAATGTCGATCTACCAATTGTATTTCATGTCGGAGATGGTCTTAAACCATTGCAGAAAGGTGAGGCAGATGCTATTATACTAGCTGGCATGGGAGTTGAAACAATGTGGACTATATTAAAAGATGATATGGATAGAGTTCATACAAAAAGAATCTTTGTACAACCTACCAACTCTCGCCCGCAACATTTAATGATCTTATATGAAAAACTTCAACAGTCTAGTGGATGGGTGTTGAGAGATGAAACAATATCCTATTTAGGTGGAAGGTGGTATATTAATGCTTATTTTGAGAAAGGATGTAGTCAAGAAGAAGATGAGGATAACTCGTTTTGTTTCCCAGGACATTTCCTGGTACATAGTGATACAGAAGAAGAGAGAGATGCATATGATTCATATGTAAAACATCATCTTTGTTGGCTGAGAGAAGATTTTGAAAGACCCAAATGCATACTTGAGGATGAAGACAAGAGATGGTTGGAATATATACAATCTGCTGAAGAGAATGCCCAGTGGAAGGATCTTTCTTCGTGGTACAGTCAGTGATTAGTTCACAGATAAAGGAGAAACAACAACACATACCTAAACATATGCAACAATTCACATTTAATACACTCTTCTTTACATACATATAATATTAACACTTAACAACAATCATTACCACCACCACCATTATTATAATAAGAGGAACTGCCCTGATGATTTAAATCAACTCTTCTCTGGGTAGGTGCATAAGATAACACTGGCGGTGCTTCCTTTCTATTCTTCTCTTCATGAATAACAGCAAGTGTAGCCAATTCTAGAAATGCCGCCTCGACATTCTCGGCAGTTTTGGCTGAACATTCAAAGTGTGGTATAGGACCACCCATATTACCCAATCCAGCACTTTCACACCATTGTTCGGCACGTTGTCGTGGTACCGATCGTTCACCTTCTGGTCTATCAATCTTATTACCCAATAATATAAATGGAAAGTTGGCGCCCTGTTCATCTAATCCGACTTGTTTTAAGAATTCATTACGCCAATTATTTAAATGATCAAAACTTTTAGAGTCACCGACATCGTATACTAATGCTACTGCGTCGGCACCTCTGTAGAATGCCACGCCTAAGCTCTGGAATCGTTCTTGTCCGGCTGTGTCCCAAATTTGTAATGTAACGTTGCGTATTTGACCAGTTTGGGGATCTGTTATTGATACATGTTTCGATAAGAAATCGGCACCAATTGTTGCTTTGTATTGTCCTGTGAATTTGTTGGAGTGATATCTATTCATTAATGATGTTTTACCGACTCTAATATAGTAGAATGGGGTATTTATTTGAATGTGTGTTATATTGTTGTTGTGGAGACCGGAGTATGTGTTAGTTATAATGTTGATTTGATATAATTATGTAATCAATGTATAATTGTTGTGTCGACCAGCGGTATAAATGATAGTATGAATAATATTTAAGAGTATGAGAAGGTGCATATAAGAACAATTGCAGTAAAAAAAGATATCTATACTTTTTTTCATATAAAAACTTACCCCGAATCACCCAATATAACAAGCTTTAACATATGTTTCTTTGCAGCAGCAGTTGGTGATCTTTGGGCCGACCGACCGGCGTAGGAACTTTGTCCACCATTGTTATATCCACCATATGACATAATGTAATTCTCTTGTTGGGTGTTAGAGTTTGCTGTAGATCGATATCGAGCGGTAGCTTCCCACAGATTGAAACTATAGTTGTAATCACAGGTGAGTAATAAACAAAGAGGATAACACTAGATAATATGCAACTGCTGGTAATTAATAGGATATGTAAACCACTTGAGGTTATCGCTGCAGATGGCCCGATCAAAATTTTTATTAGAGTGTATGTATCAATAATATGAAATATGGAAGAAGATTCTTACTTAACTTCAGCAGATTATTCTGCGTTTATTGCGCTATTCATATACTACATACGCAATCAATGGATAGAGATTGGTAAGAGATCACCATTGATGTACTATTAGAAAGCTTCAGTTAGTTGTTATTGATTTGGTAGTGGACCCGAGACACTGAGGTAAAATTGCATTGTTGCAAGAGAGTTGCGAGAGGTGGAAAGTTGATCAGTTGTGTCTAATTGTGCAGTTCTAGGAGGAAGTAGAACAATAATGGAAGAGGAAAGCGATGACAATAGTTTTGATGCACAATGGGAAGCAGAGGCACAAGCTGCTCATGCTAAAAAGAGATACAAAACAGATGAATCTTCTAATGATCAAAGCAAGAAGATGAGTGGCGATGACGAGGGAGATGATGTTGATGGAGATGTACCCCCGGATATTGATA
>Ga0214477_100878_pt1 | contig 18212 bp, 16 predicted proteins | sample M1_20Mar14CPVII9_FD_165058 | JGI IMG/M metagenome (GOLD analysis project Ga0214477, IMG submission 165058) | Marine eukaryotic communities from Monterey Bay, California, United States - M1_20Mar14CPVII9sort6BwellC16 | ecosystem: Environmental > Aquatic > Marine > Unclassified | place: USA...
ACCCTCTCCAATGCATTCCCGATTAAATGGTTCCTTATATCCAATACCAAACAAACAAAATGAACACAAGGAGAGTAATATCCTGCCATGATAGGTCGGATGATGCTATGACTAAACACATTGCCAACACTAACAAGTTTCTCGACAAAGGCTTTCATCCCATCTAGATCACCAATCCCATAACGGTGCTTAAAGCGGTAGATATCCATCTCATTTACCACTGATTCTATGTCCCTCCGAGATTCCCTTATAATACCGGCGAGGTATGTTTTCGCAATAACGTTGTCAACAATACTGGTTAGCTCCGTGTATCCTCTGAATGTTTGGAGTGGTAGAGGGACGGAAAAGAATTTCCCGTCAAAACAACTCTTACAAATATTGAGGTCGAATACATCCAATGCGTTGTACACATCCCTCCCCTGTCGGACCACAACCAAATCAATATTCACAATACTTTTCTTTGATCCAAGTTCTTTAAAGGGTTTGAAAGGCATCGATTCACCAACACACGTTAACACTTCAATGGATCTAGTTCTGCTTTCGTCCCCTTCGAATAGCTCATGCCTTCTTAGCAGCTTCCCTCTACTAATTGCATTTGCATAACTAAATTTACTATCATCTCGGTTCGTGTAGTGCTCCACATGGGATACATTACGGTCAAACTCTTCATGGTTGTAAGCAGAGCTACAACCAGAAAACACTTGATATTGATCCAACAACCACTTACGAACAACGGGGGCTTGAGATTCATGGACGAAGATGTCAATGTCACATCCCTCCCATGATTTGTGCAGGCATGATTTGCCAAGCACAGCCTGCACAATTAGACTTCCACTATAGATACGTGTTTTGGGTATAATACAATGAGAACGGGTGACCAATGTAAAAACACAGCATAAATCTCGCCAATACGTACCTCAAAACAATAGAACCTCTTGGTGAGTAGTCTGTCATATTACAGAATGATTGCAATGGGTCCGAGCTCTTGAATTTCGTGGAACTACTCTTCAGTGCCAAATTAAGGCTGCATTCAAGTGACCCTAGCAACAAACCTTTGTCTTTTTGAATATCGTCCGGATAAGCCCTACACAGATTGAAAACATCACTTGGTGGTATATAGCTAACAATTTTCTTTAATGCATCTTCGGGCAAGACATTGTATAGGTAATTCGGATGATTCATCTTAAATACGATGCTTGTCCTTTACAAGAGGAGGGGGGGTTTTATAGGGGAGTTATAGGCACTGGAATATAAAAAATATGATCTCATACACACGCAATAGAGATATTATGCACAGCATAGCCTCCTATAGCCTATTGTACGGCCCCATATCGACTGATTGAGCTGTGCACCATAACCATATCTCCGAGAACCTTTGATTATACGATATATCTGACCAAAGTATCATCCTGCTATATACCATAGCTGCTCCCTGTATTCCTTAAAGATACCAGCCATGTAATGTTGATGCATGTACCTCTCTTCGAGGTTGTTGTTGGCGTTGATAAGAATTAAGATATAGATAATTTGAGGCCACAACCGACGGTATTATTTGATACATGAGTAGTATATCGATCGATCATATCTCGAGGACACTATGTGGCGTACCACTTTGCTCAGTAGAGCGTGAAATACCCATCATCTCCTTGCCTAATTAATTGTATAGGTAGGATTTAGTAGGTGAGATAAAGGGCACTAAGTCCCTGGACATGTAATTTAATAGAGAAATACCTATCTAATACCTAGTAATACATAGACTGCGAGGCGACCAAGAAGAGTATAGTAGAGGAGCGAGAGATGATCATCGTTCGTCTATAAGCAACCTACTGTGTTGTGGACTTCATTCTTCTAAACTAAAGCCAACTTTACATTGGTTTATTTTACCAAGATTAGTCCTCAAATCGTGGTTATGGTTTATAGTGGAAGTATAGTACGATAGGTGAAGCTGAGATCTTTTGGCTTTCATATGCCAAAGAAGGATAAGGGTAATAGAAGGAGAAGCTTTGTACTTTGGCGGTATTGTATCATCTATAGTTTTTAGACAATTATATATTGCAATGGTTCAACCAAAAGTTGAGAAGATAGCAACAGACAATTGCAAAGACAAAGAGGAGGTATTATTCAACAGTGATGCATTGTCAAGGATTGTATCATATCTACCTTCAGTTGATGTATTCAACCTAGCACTAACAAGCAAGAGGTTTGGTGTATCCTCTGACGATGACGAATCATCTCTAATCAAAGACAGTGTACGAATTGCAATACAGGACAATGCAACAGAAGATGAACTAGCTATACTGCCGTACTATAATGGAAAGAATTCATTGACAGATTATCATTATCTTCAGTTCATGAGAGGTCCTCTTACTTTTGATCAGCTTGGCGTCGGAGCTGAGTATGTAGATAGTGAGGACAAATCATGTGTTAGGTATAGTGGGGGTTATTGGGGAACTGCATTTAGCAACAACATACTAAGGGTAGGGAAGCATTATGCAACATTCATTGCGTACAATAATTCATTTGATGGGGTGCTTGACGCTCGAATGGGGGTGATGAGACCGGGGCAGGCAAATCAAGATGCACGTTATGGAACTCCAATCTCAAATGGGTTCTACCAAAATTTCTCTCAAGTGGGCAATGGGGAACACAACAACAATAACAATATTCAGTGTTGCATGTACAATGTATCTACTGGATTTTGTTACACATCTGATTGGGAAAGTGATAGACCTGCCATTGTAACCTGGGATGGATCGGAACATGTGTATTCTGGTGATGAATTGGGAATGCTCCTTAATTTAGATGAGGGTACTTTATCTATATACAAGAATGGGCGGAAGCTGGGAGTTGCGACGAGGGGATTGGCAGGTCCATATTGTTGGGTAGTATCAATGTCTACAGGAGTTCAATTTTCTATGAAACGGGGAACAATTCCCCTATAAATACGAGAGTTAAACAAGTTATTCTACAAAGGTTTTAGTTTTACTTTTATATATCTAACTTCTCTTTTCTATCATTCATAATCCTCATCATTGTTATTGTTAAAGAAAAACAATCGTTATACTTAATGTAGTTTAATATCCATGACAAATAGCCAATCCTCCTTTTACCGCCTTGGAATGACGAGTCTTCAATTTACACTTGTAGTAAACTTACTTACAATATACTTTCAATTTCTCCGTAATCGTCAGAGTATTCGTCAATGAACTCCTCGTTTGACCATATGTTCTGGTTGTAAAAGATGTAATGTGCAGTTGACGAAAGATTAAAATCACCCAAATCACCCCACGCCCATAAATAATCGTCGATAGTCTGCTCAATGGTAAAGATATACCATTTCCCCCACGCAATTTTCATGTATATGTCATAGTTGCTGGAGCTATACTCATTGAGAAGGATTATGTTGTTGATATGATAATTGGTTGAAGATTTTAATTCCGTGGCAGATGCATCTTGGTCTACAGAAGACACGACAATCTCGACTAGAGACGAGAGGGTGTTAGAGCTATTCGTCAAGTTATAGCGCTCAAACAATGCACGCTGAAAGGTACGGGATATCAACTCTCTGTTATGATCCTCCTCCTGATGCATTATTGTTATTCAAAAACACAGTTGCCACGATAGTGCAAGTAACAATCAAAGCTATTGAACAATATCTTTATTTGTTTATAAACTGGATGCGAGGGAGGGCAGTAAGATTATATGATGGATCAGACGGAATTGTTTTACCGCCCCAGGGAGATTTGTTGTTCTTGGAAGATGAGTGTACATACTGAATACTTGCAATGATACCCGCATAGAATTGAGCTATTGATTCATATTATGGTCACCGGTACCTCGATCACTTCTTCCTGTACCGCAGTTATATAGTGGCGGGGTATATATCATATATACCCCTTGTTGATTGCAGCATTAATCTTATTGTTTTACCATATCGTGAACTCTTAGCGATTCAACGTATGAGAACCAGGAGATAGAGGGTCGATACGTGGTGAGTGTGTATACCTATGTATATACCTATTATTTAGGGTTAACCTGGGCAGTTTGGTTTAGGGTTAACCTGGGCAATACCGAGAAACTCCCTTTCTTTCCTCAAATACTAGCCTTCTTGGGCAGGAACATTGAGATAGATGGGCTGTAGTTCATCTACCACCTCTCTTTTGCATCATAAATCATATTTATATTCACTAGAAAACAGCACCACAACAACCTAACATGATTCTACGCGATGGAACATTTCTGAAAAGTGGCAATGGGAATTCGATAGTCCTACGTAATGGAAAGGAGTTGGAACCGCCAGCATTGCCAGGAGTGAAGCTTGATGTGTTGGCAACACCAAACAAGGAGAAAGATAACACCGACATCACCGATTTGGCATCTTGTCTATTGGAATTGTCGGCGTCCTTGCCATCCACTCCAAACACAACCTCCCGCCCAGTCAACCTAGAACCCACAGACACAGAAACTGAAACCGTGTCAGTGTCACTTTCCACAATATCCAAGTGTAGTGGGTACCATGGACTCCAGGACAAACCAAAGGAACACAACCAAGGAACTGGGCTCAAAGCTGTCCAAGAACCAGCCGGACCACCCGTTGATTTTCTTCCGATTGTCTCCGATATTGGTAACTATGGTGATTCTGGATCAATTGTCAGCGTAATGTGTGCAACCCAAAAAAGCTCCCCAGGTTACCACGATATCGATGCATTAGGTACGACCAGCCTCCAGCTTCAGAACTTCGCCGCACGTCAGTTGTCAGAACAAGGGTCGGAAGAACCCACACTAGCCACGACAGAAGCGATGGTAGATGATACTATCATGACAGAATCGATCCCTCACCCGCCAGTGTTCACAATACAGGTGCTGCCTGGTAGGTATCATTTGACCGTCGAGGTAAAAGATGACAAGAGTGGTGCCCTGATCAAAGAGGTTGAAGACGTGAGACTCTACTCTGTTCCGTGATGACATGTATATACCTCCCATTCAACCATTCTCTACCCCTCTTCACTCCTCATTTTAGCAATGCCATTTTAAAAATCGAGTATCCATCGGAGATCGCATCCTAAGTATTGGAGAGAAGGCCGTCAAGAGTATTGAGGATTTTAAAGTTGATACCGATAAACCGAGAAAGATAACTGTACAAGCAGCATCACGGACCAGCAAGACTATGCCCAAGCATGTGTCGCCCAAGACTACCACTAGCAGTGTTGTTAATACAATTCCAGCAAGTAGTCATCCGTGGGCTCAACAACAGCCAAATCATGTTCCTACTGGTAAACAGATTACCATGCAAAATCCTCCACCAGTAAAATCGAAGCTTGTAGGAGAGAAATTGAAGTTGGAAGAAAAGATCGAAGAAGTGAGCAAAGCTCATCAAGAATTACTTGATACCCTTTATGCTACCATTGGTGAAGGTGGCAAACCTGGCAATGGCAAGGGTAACACCAAGAAGAGTAAGAGTAAGATTAAGACCTCAGCATGGAATGTATTTCGAGTACAACTCTCACTTGAAAACAAATATGGTCTCACCTTCAAGAGTCCCACTGAATTCTTCAAATACTATCAAGTCAATGGTAAGCATACGTTTGGACGACGACGACAACACAGAAGAGGTATCATCTGTGTAGGAGGACGGAGTCAATTCCAAAGACTTGCATCACAGAAGTTTCAGGCTTTATCACCAAGGGACAAGGCTTTATACGGATGCTTTGCTAAGTCGGGATTCTTCTGAAGACTTCAAGGGGGAGGGGGGTACTGGTACTAGAGTTGTCATATTGCAGTTCAAATTGAGTGTTATTGATAGATAGTTGTTGGTGGGGGTGGTGGTGCCATCATGATTTCGGAACGTCGATTTGTTGAACTTGTGGTAATCACTATTTATCTTTTTTTTTTGTGCATTGGTGTACAATGACTAGAAAATCCGATAGCTAATGCACTTTGTTTGTTGATATCTACATTTGACCACTATCCATTATATCCTAGCAGCCCTTGATAGACACTGTACGTAGGGTAACTAGCAACTTCAACTGGCCATCTTCTAGATTGTCGTAGTTTAAAGGATTCTCCATCTAAGTTTTGTCGTCGATAGCTGGTTCATACGTTGAACTAAACCAATTCTCAATTTGTTGTGTATATCAAAAGTTTTGTATGTTTACTAAATTATAATTATAATCCCCAATATGTTGCAATTGCTGTACTTGTTACTTTGTATATTATTTTCGATTAGAAGTATTTATTACTACTCAAATAATTCCTATATTTTACGAGAGATGAATAATATATCGAGTGAGCACTAATATTCTTTATTCTTTACCTTCAATATGGTATGTATGGTAGTAATTAAATTGTGTGGTTTACAAAGTGGGCGGGATATAAATATTGGGGGCATGGCCGACCAAAAAAAAATGTTCATCTACAATCTAGCTAATTATTGTAGAGGGAGGCCCCCTGCCCTCTGTTTGCAAATCATTCTACAAATATGAATGCAGTTTGTAGTAATAACAATTAATAAAGAGCAGCGACCTTGTATTGTAGTGTGTAACAACACAAACGACAACGAATTCGACTAAACAAGAAACCACGGATGGAGTAGAGCTTTGCTGGGTGAAGTTCTACAAACGGGGTCTTTCACAAGCATTTGTTGAATTAGGTCTTTTGCATTTGATGTGATATCCCCGTATCTCCAAATAGACGAAGAAGAGAAATCCAAATCATCGTTGAGGATGGAATTGTACAACTCTCGATTGTTTCCACCAGTGAATGGCATACAACCAGAGAGGAGAATATATAATACAACACCGACTGACCAGACATCAACCAACTTTTCGTACTTGCCTATAATCAATTCCGGGGAAGCATAATGCCTGGTACCAACAAAGGACGTCAGCGGTTTATCATCATTCCTGTGGAAACATGAAAGTCCAAAATCTATAAGCTTCACAGTAGCTCCAATCCTATTATCTTCATAGAGAACGTTCTCAAGCTTAATGTCGCGGTGAACTATTCCATTGTCGTGAAGGTATGTTACCGCAGAAAGCAAGGATTTTACTACATTGGAAGCCATTGATTCTGTGAAACACCCCGCACTCAAACTCTCCAACTTATCAAACAAATCACCACCACAGTATTTCTCTGTGACGATATGCACGTGATGGAGATCCTCGTAATAATCAACCATTTTCATTATATTGACATGATCCGTTACGCTGAGGACGTTAATCTCGTTCTCCAAATAACAATCATTGCCTCTTTTCCTGACACTTTTAACTGCAAACGAACGCCCTGTCCGTCTTTGGGTGCATATACGTACAACACCAAAGCAACCCCTGCCCAAGACTTGGGATAAGACACAATTATAATTATCATTGAAATCCCATTTGAATGCAGCAGAGGAATTGTTCATCAGTGGAGGCAACCTGGAGACCATAATCTGAATGGAGTGATGAATGGCGGTAAATTCACATCTAATGTCAAAACCAAACTGCCCTCTCATGGGGCAGTAGAAAGAGTATCTTCTTACAATGCACACATCACAAAAAAAAAAAGGTGAGAGGTGGTCATAAATTATCATCATGTGTAAAGTGTCAAAGAGAAAGGCTACAGAGGCACCGGCTGGTAACCATCCAAGTAAAAAGAAAGTGAAACTCTGTTTATTGACCCCCCCGCCAAGTTCATTCAATGTTGCCAATCCACCTGATTTTGAATGGAAGACATCAACTAGTGGCAATGGGAACGTGAATGTAGCACTAAATGATTGGACAGAAGGATGTGTTGAACCCAGGTGGATCCAATCACTGATAGGGGTGGATGTCGTCATTCCTGGCTACTGGGTGGGTTCACCAGCCGCGTCTCAGAGAGGGTTCATTGATGACTTTCGTGATGACCTCTTTACAGTATACTTCCCACTCCTTGGCATGAATTGCACTATTTCTTACAACGATTTGAAAACAATCATTGATTACAGTCAGTTCAGGGTGGAACCTCATCACCTACCACCACAAACACCAACGGTTCTCAAATTGGGATAGGGTCTGATCTTATTGGTAATGGCACTGCATACCAGAGCCTATATTATAAGTTCAACTTTAAAGATTGATAAATGCAGTTGTTAACTTACTCCTCGTGATGACAAGGACGATGCCTTCACAAATTGCTCACACCAACATAGCCGCCTCAATTGGACCAAGGGAGTGGCTGTCATGATCTACTCCCAACCGAGCTGCCTTTGCACGTGCCCGTGTCCTTCTCATGTGGGCAGTCTTGTATTCACGTCGAGCTTGAGCATACAAATCTCTCATCTTCTTCTTCACAATATTGACCAATTCTGTCATGATAGTATCATCTACCACACCGCAATCTTTTAGCGAAGCGATGATAATATTCTTCGGAACTCTTGATGAATTATACAACGGGCTCTCGTACAGCTGCTGTGCTACATTTGTCATCTGTTCATAGCGAAGTTCTAATGATTCTTCTTCTTCTTCCATTTTTTCTTCTTCTTCGTCTCGAGATGCCATAGTTGTAGCCTCGGTAATGTTTGACAGTGGAGATGATCTCTTCATTCTTTTAATCGGAGTTGGGTCTAGTAACTGTTCACTTTCGTTGGAACATTCAATGCCATCGCATCCCCCAGGAAGCTGGCACCTTCTCTTTCCCAACCATTTAGTACTAAGGGGAGCAAACGTAGGAAAGTCGTACTGTATTTGTCCATGAAAATGTGTTGGTGGAGATGTATACGTTTCATCCATATCTTCCTGCTTAACTTGACTGGCATCAAGCATTGGAAATCCAACATATTCGGGGCTGTCACGACCACCCACATCATCTTCAAAGTCAGAGCCCCCCGAAAGAGAAACGACCACTGAAGGTGCAAATAGAACTGTCCCGTTTCTCAACTTCATCTTATACTTACACTGCATTGACAATAAGACAGCAGTAATAGCAATGAACATACTAAGACATGTAGAGGGATAAACTAAAACTAGAGGGATAAGGTGTGGGCAGTAGAAAAAAGATGCAAGACATAGTGAAACGAAAGATTTTGGGCCGATTGTGAAAGGTGTGTGAAGAGTGAAGAAAGACAGACGTCGATGCTAAATACTACGATTGTACAGTATACCACACACAGACAAGTGGACGCTATGGTATTGCTGACAAAGTTTCATATCACTTTGTACCTATAATAATATATATGCTAACTTTTTAAGAATTTTGGGGACTTTGACCTCGGAAATTCTCTAAGGTTCGAATAGCCGTATGCACCTTTACTACGATGGACTTAGTAGGATACCGACTGGGTGTAAGCTAGCTGAAGGTTCGAATATCCGTATGGTTCGAGGTACAATGAGTTGAAAAGCCGTGGCACCACTGCACTTAGATATTTATTAGTTACCCCCTCAAAACCATGATGTTCTTCGGTACCATCTCCTGCCTTATGGTAGGAAATATGAGGATATGAGCCATTTGTTAATTCATGCTGCATACTCTCTGTGAGTCTCTGTGTCGATACTATTTCAGTGGCTTATGTAGGAGATATTTCACTTGAACAAACTAATAATATTATGGCGTGGAATGAACATGGCGACTTCCATCTTCCATGTTAACTCACTTACAAAGCGGGGTAGTTAGTAGTTATTTATATTGCAAATTAATACATTTACAAATTATTGAATAGTTACGCCTGGTGATGGAGCACCCAGCTTCTCTGCAACTTTCCTTTTGTACGATAACATGTTGGAATCCCTCATCAAACCTCGAATGAGTGTATCATCATCATCATCCGCATAATCAGCCCAATTTTGAAAATTTTCATATTCCATAAAGTGCCTGACGGATAGTAATCTGAAAGCCACCCTACGAATCTTAATACATTTTTCAGTATATTGTCGGCAAAGGTTCTTGAGAAATGCACATCCTCCATCCATCACACCATCATAAGTTGTTCGTCTTCCAATAAAGGACGCAATTTTAGATTGGAGCGAAGCTATCTCACCGTCACTGAACCCTATCAACTCAACTGTTATTACAACACCTCTTGAATCGTCACCTACTATAATATTCAACAGTAACAAATCATCCATATCTTTCTTACTCTTTAATGATTCGTGTTGGGTGGATATAAAGAGACCAACACGTGTGGCATCTTTTATTGATGCAATTGGTGTTAAACCCAACCTTACTTGCGATGATAATATATTATCAAATGTTAGATTAACCCAGTCCACCATGTTTTCATCAAACGGTACTACAAACATCAAATGACCATCAACAGCATGATTACTTAAATGTCCACTACTAAACTGTGCATCTGAATGCATGAAACTACCACAAGAACGAGTATAATAAAGAATGATCGATACCGACAGGAGCTCGCGAATAAACTCTTCTTGTTCTGTATTGGTCGCAATTAAATTCTCAGTAAGCGTGTTACCAACAAGTGTTCTAACGGTGTCATAATCATTAGCGTTTAATCTATTCATTAGTTATTAATGACATATATTATAATGGTCGACTAATCGGTGCTACAATCCCCTGTTCAACTTAACAGCAATTTATGGTTGAGATACAACCCTATCGAGCAGTAACCTTTTACTGCCCTCTGATTCTGGGCAGTATCAATTCCCAAACTTGTCTATGTTATAACTCCCTCCTCATATCAAAGATGGACCCAAAGGTACTACACAAACGACTGGATGAGGACGATCCAACACTGAAGAGATTGGTTCTTTCAGCGGATAATGGAAATGACAATTTCTTCCCAGCGACAGACCAAGATTACATAAAGCTAGGACGCCTCATTGGCAAGAATACACAGCTCATTGGCCTATCAATTGAAATACCATGGGATCAAATCGGTATAGACAACCAAAATCTAAGTCTGAAATATCTTGCCTCCGGGTTGAAAAGAAACAGAAGCATCAAATACATTTCACTGCATAACATAACGTTCCTGGGTAAGTAGAATATAACACAACTGTTTTCGATTACAGGTCATATCCCTTGACTAACACTCCATACCACTCACCACTGCCAATTTCTGAACATGTATGTTACCATATAAACCACGGCAACCAAAAGAAAACAAATGCACTCTCTTTCGTGGTATGTCTTCCTTCTTCCGTAACAATCAAAACATTGAAGCCGTTCGACTAAAGAGATGTTCACTTGATATCAATTCATGGCTGCTCTTCGCAAGATGTACTTTGCAGTCACCATCCATCCAAGAAATATGCATCGAAGATACACCCCTGCCTTTCACCAAATTCACTGCCGCGCTGATGGCCTTTGACGGTAATTTAGACAAAGTGACAATAAAAGGGTCACAAATCGGAGACAAACACATCAAGCTTCTGGCCAATTGTTGGATGATTGATAATACAGCCCCGACAACACTCGATTTGTCGAGAAATACCCTCAGCGAAAGAGCATGCGACCAGCTTTCACGAGTGATGAAAGTAGTGGAAAGTCTTTCCCTTTCGCATTGCCGGTCTATCGGCACACTTGGCGTCTATAGCTTGTTGCTGGGCAATGAATCACTTACAAAAACTTCACCTAGCTCTCTATCCTCATTGAACCTCAGTGCGACGGGTATAGGTGACATTGCCTGTGGCCCATTGTACAAGATGCTAAAGAGCTCTTGTTACACGACGAAAGAATTGATACTGAATGATAACAACATTAGCAACCGTGGACTTGCAATCCTCTTAACCGGTCTTGGTAGCAACAAGCATCTACAACGTCTGTCTCTCAAGAAAAACAATATAACCGACAAAGGCTGGTCTCACGTATTACCTCTTGTCTGTAATGATTCCTCTATCAACGAAACTTTTGAATCCAACCATACTATTCAGATGGTAGAAGGCCCAAGCAAGACATTCTGGAAGAATAATCTGGGTAAGAAGATTCAACTACTATTGGGTGTAAATTGCAAAGCAGCAGAAGAAGTCCAACATCATCAAACAGGCACAGGAGAGAAAGTTGCTGCCGCTGAGAAGATCATCCAGTATCATCTACAAGATTTATACAACAGGGATATCAAGAACGTCACAAAAAAAGGGGGAAAGCGTAATAAACCAGTCTTTTTAGACTGCGGCGACGAACATATATTCCCCGATTTACTAAGTTGGCTAGGGAGGCAAATCAACGAGAGATCCGCGGCGATGGTATTGACATCCTTAACCCACATAGTCAAACACAAGTGCAGCATATTTGAACTAAAAAGACCGAATCACCCACAAACGAAGAAGAGAGATATTAGTAGAATAGACACAATCGGGAGCATCCAACCAAACAACCCAAAGAAGCGGCATAAAATGTAATATCGTGTCGATACCAATCGAGATAAACATGGTTAGATTATTATTCTCGCTGTAACTGTAGAGACTTAAATTAACCAAACCCTAACTCCCCGAATTGCAGCTGCTGCGCCACACTTAACATCGATCTCTAGGGGTTTAGGAGATAGATCTACTGCTTACCGGCTCACTATCTATCACTTGTCTCTGTTCTCTTCCTTTTTACAGCACTACGTTGGGGGTAGGTAACCTGACTTGCAAATACATCGAAGGCATTGTGTACGTCTGCTATCAGCTGACCACAAGGAACTAAAACATCAATGTCATTTCCCATTTTCTTCATCTCTTCAAACCGGAGTGAATTCTTCCTGATTTCTTCACGGTAGGCCCTTACTATTTCTCTCGTTTGTCGTTTGAATTCCTCTTTATTACCACCTCTTTCAGTGTGTGGACTCAGCCAATCAATCCTATCAACTTTAATTTTGCCGGTTGGAAAATCCCCAGCAGAATGCCTCCCTAAAGAAGGATGGGAGGAGAGAAGACAAAGGAAGTCAGAGAGGTAATATTAAATGCAGTGAAGCCCACTAGTTCTTACCCATTGTAAAATCCAAGGTGAAATGGATGGAAAAATCAGATATATGCTTTCTTGGTGCATATTTTTTCCCCACACCAAACCACTTGATTGATTTGAACATTTCCTCGTTTATGTCAACAAATTGGTTTCTCAGCTTAGTGAAGTTATTTGCATCCCCGCAAGACTCCATCCCATTATGAATAAGGTTGGAGTGGAATAACAAATGCTCTCCATACCCTAAACACAATGTCGATCCATTACCTCTTATTTGCCTGGACTCTACCCCAGGTTTCAGGAAATGAGACCCCCGCCATACCTTTATTCTATAATTATCGGTGAGAGCTGTTACACAATTAAATGCGCCCATATGGGCATCCACGTGTGGCATCTGGTGAGATATAAGAAACTTGTCTCTGTATAAAACTGATTGACCTGAAGGTGTATATGCTATATCATTGCCCTGCACTCGTCGAGGTGGTACCCCCTCCCCCTTCCAACACCAACAATCACGGTTGTAGATGGCTAACCGGCCGAAATGAATATCCGGTGATATGTATCTTCCCAAACTATTTCCCAATTCTTTCCAATGGTTATTATTGTCATTTAGTTTCTTGAATTGAATCCACGCTCTAGCCCATTTATTGGGCATTCCCCTCTTAGGGAAGTCTGTGTCTGCGGTTAATGATGCAGGGTCTTTTTTTTACAAAGATCAAGCAATTCACGCAAAGGGAATATATCCGCGTCGCCTTTTTTAACAACAGCAAAACCATCAGTGTGCAGCTCATTTGCAGATTTTGAGCACTTCCTATATTCTGCATGTTGATCTTTAGTCAGGAAACCAAGGATATGTTGCAAATCTGGGTCTTCGTCCAATAATGTATTGCGACACTTTGTACACACAAACAACTGATGTCCGCGACGACTGTTTGGTTTACTTAGCTTCTTCTTTACTTCATCCCAAATTGATGTATTAGTCTCCAGATATTTTATCATTTGATCATCAATATAAGTTTTGTTGGCAAACATACCACCCCGAAGGAAGATATAGTATTTTGGACACCCACCATTACAACAAAAGCAGTATTTTGTGCCGGGCATTTTAATCTAATACTAGATGATACAGATATTACAATGTAGTGTATGTTTATCCTCTCAACCCGGAGCTCACTAATTTTTATTTATATATCACTATCATATCTCCTTCAATTCGTTGGTTGTTGGTATTGTATTATGATATAATGTTTGTTTGTTCATCCATTGTTACAGACGGGCAGCTGTGTATCGCCAAATGGGAACTCCCTTAAAATCCACTAAGAAAAGTTCATTTTTCAGCGATAGTGAGGAAGCGAGTGTTTTGATTTTATTCCAGGTGGAAGATAGAGTTTCACATGCAGAGTAACAAGCTCGATCATAGGCTCGATCATGGCGTTGTAGAACATAGTATTGTATTAGGTATTAGTAGTGGAGTAGACGGCTTGTGGTAACCCATACCACGTGCTGTCCTTACAAGCAATATACTGATAGCCTGGTCATCGAAAATCAAGGGTAATAAAGTTGATCCATTATAATTCCATTAAGTCACCTTCCACCCCCCACACCACCTCCACCACGCCGAATATTCTCAACTTTCACACCATCCTTCATCTAAATCATCAAACAAACCCACCGAGAATAAGAACCACTATTACTCCTCTTACACAAGCATCTTCTCACCCAATAACATGTCGTAACAACATTGCAATGCAACAATAGCACCACCAACATAAATAATTAAGTGACATTTTCCGAGAATTTTTCAGCTTCGACTCTGTCCATACTCTGCATTTCATCACACCGCTGTTGATAAGCTCGGGAAATGCTATTATAGTCATCTCTGGTAACTACACCTTTGCACACAAACTCACCCAAAATATCAAATGAATCATCATGTCCCATTTTTGCTGCGAGTGTATAATGTCTGGCAGCTCTAAGATGATTGCCAAGTAAATGTTCAACAAAACCGAGGTTATACCGTGCGTCTACATCCCCGTTCTTAGCTGCAAGCTCCCAGTAGTGCTTGGCTTTCTTCATGCCAATGTCCACGCCATCATTTCCATCTTTGTATGAATTGCCTAGGTTGAAGTATGCCTCGGCACATCCAAGTTCCCCCGCCTTGATGTATAGCTCATTGGCCTTTGCAAAATTGCGTGGTATATTAACACAATCTCCGTCCTCGTAGTATTTTGCAAGCATATTGAACGCATATGCATTACCGGAATTCATAAGATTCTTTATTCGATCGATAGACTCTGCTGATGAAACAGGCTTACTTCGACAATACGGACAGGGAGGCCGGAGATTTCCTTCACTAGCATGTCTAATAAAGATTCTATGGATACAACCATTGCAAATCATACTGCCGCAACATGTATAAAAGACTGATCGCTCCTTCTTTAATGGTAATGGCAATAAGCATATCGGGCAATTCCCAGGTAAAGGCTGGTCTTTGAATAGTGCCTCATCATCATGTAACTCTACAGCTTGTTGCATACTAAGCCTGTACACTTCTGAAATCAAAAACTACTGGGGTGTCATGCACGCGTATTGCAATACTTCGAGCTGGTAGTAGTGGTGAATTTCTCGAGTATAATAATATTTGAATTTCCTCAATCACCGGTCACTGTCAATTAGTATAGACACACACCATACCAAATGACAAAATTAGTCTCTCTCTCTCTCTCTCTCTCTCTCTCTCTCTCTCTCTCTCTCTCTCTCTCTCTCTCTCGAGTTCTAGGTGTTCTATTATTCTATTACGAATTGTCGTGAGAAGGAATATTTAAAGAGGCTACCTCACATAGTTTATCTCATGGGAGTCTTTTCTGGTTGGGAAATGTATTAGAATTTTATAGGGAACATACACTACTTTGTTCTGTAACTATACCTTTAAAATTTAACTAGGTAAGTAACAGTAACGATGCTCACTGATCTCATCATTACGATGGATTAAGAGATCTAACTTACTATATCGTCACTACCAACCACCACCCCATCCACTCTCTGCTCATCTCTACTAGCTCATACCCTTCAATTAATCCAATATACCCAAAAATTTAATATCCAATGTAATAGTCTCCTCCCACCCATCAATTTACTAACAAATTATGTAAAAGGCAGGTGAAATAAATTACATACAGACGAATGGCAATGCAAATATACACAAAGAACATCTCACTAATAACACCCAAACGATAACAACAAACTTACGGCACGTTCCCCACGAATACGACGAGCAAGCTGCATGTCCTTGGGCATGATGGTAACTCGCTTGGCATGGATGGCGCACAAATTAGTATCCTCAAAAAGACCAACAAGGTAGGCCTCGGCTGCCTGTTGTATTATTAATTAATAACGAAAGATAAAGAGGGCAATTTACAAGGTAACATTTTATCTCTCAAATCAAAAAGCAATAACACACAATAATATACACTAACCTCCTGTAGCGCCAACACGGCAGTACTCTGAAATTTGAGATCACTCTTGAAATCCTGGGCAATCTCACGTACCAAACGCTGAAAGGGCGCCTTGCGGATCAATAGGTCAGTACTCTTTTGGTAACGGCGAACCTCACGTAATGCAACAGTTCCAGGACGGTAACGGTGGGGCTTCTTGACACCTCCTGCATTGGGTGCAGACTTACGTGCACTCTTGGTGGCGAGCTGTTTGCGGGGAGCTTTGCCGCCGGTGGACTTGCGTGCTGTTTGCTTTGTTCTGGCCATTTTGACAACTGAATATTTTTAATTGGTACACAGGATAAAAAAATAATAAATAAATAATGAGTATGTGTAATCTGAGGAGGCAGTATAAATATTAATACCAGACTTGAAGAAAAAACGGGGGCAGTATAACATGGAATGGACCGAAAAGGTTATTTGTCAATATTGCTATTGGATGATATTTTCTTTGTTAATCCTCGCTCATTTGAAAAACTAAAACCATATGACGACCACCTAATCGTTAATGTATACTGTGTGCACACAGAAGAGGTTCCGTTGTTACAGCAGTGTCCTTTTGAAAAAGCCTAGGAATATGTATGTAAGTATAGGCTCTCAATCTAAGACCAATCAATTACCTGAGTGATACCACTTAATCTATTCCAACAGATTCCAACATCCACAGCCACACAACTCCCAAATTGCCATTTCACACAACATAAGTGTACACGAGTTTAACATAGATATTGGTGTAGTAAATTTGACAATGACACGCACTAATCAACGACTCTTAGTCCTAATGAAATACTCCTTGCCTACCGCTCTATACAATGCCTTCTCGGCATGTGAAAGTTGACCATATCTATCAGAGGCTTCTTTTTGAAAGTCCTGTAGCCGCCCTTTAGGCGGCTTTGGCTTTTCGTCTGACCCCTCTAGCCCTTGAGGCGCTTTTGTTTCCTTGTGTGGCCCTTTATGCACAAAGAGTTGTTTCAATTTGCCATTTTCTTTGGTGCAATTATTTTCAGTTAACCAATGTTTTAGGAAATCTTCTATATTGTTGAACTCTGTATTGATACGACGCTCTTCTCTAAGTTGAAATTTAAACACCTCCCAGCCATCAAGAGAATCTTTCTTCTTTCTATTTATTTTATCTTTATTATTGCTTGTGCTCTTACTTGTTTTTGATGGTTTAACTTTTTTTGACACTGACACTTTACCAGTATCAACGGGGTAGTTTTTATCCATTACGAGAATACAATATATGTTACAACACCTATGACTGTTATTATTTATACATGCACGCAATGTCGAATAGATATTGAACCAATATCTCTAATAATTGTGTACGATATCGTTAGCTGAGAGTGGACTTGCAATATGGATTTCTATATTATCGTAAAAAAATACAAAAGGGCATTTTGTCCTTGGGCAGTGATGCAAGATACTCCCAATAAATTTTAAGGTGAACAATGCAAAAGGTCAAATCAATAGACGTGATTTGAGGCGATAATAGGCAATATAGACATAAATATTGCAATGGCTGAATGTGTCTATAACTTGAAGACGTGTGCTGCATGTGTGGCCTTTATACTCTAGTTTTTTTTTGAGTATGACAGTGGCGTGTGTAAAATTAAAAACAACAACTTTCCTAGCTACTCTTTAAATCACACAACAAAACACACGGCTACAGCTTCTTTCGTTTTTTGTTCATATTCTGGATATCCTGCATTGTACGCCTTTTCTTGTGTTTTGGCTTCTTCATCTCCTTTGCTAATTTGTCAAAGCCAGCCGCCTCCCATGCCTTGCTACGATTCCATACCATCAATTGACTTTGATTCTCCATACCATCAGCATGGATTGGCTTATACCCCTGGA
>Ga0214477_100880_pt1 | contig 18135 bp, 18 predicted proteins | sample M1_20Mar14CPVII9_FD_165058 | JGI IMG/M metagenome (GOLD analysis project Ga0214477, IMG submission 165058) | Marine eukaryotic communities from Monterey Bay, California, United States - M1_20Mar14CPVII9sort6BwellC16 | ecosystem: Environmental > Aquatic > Marine > Unclassified | place: USA...
CAAGGATATGGAGTTTGCCAAACCTGGGGAACTCTATGCTTGGATACGCAGTAATTGGGAAGTTGAAGTGTTACATAAAGGCAGTAAGATTAATCATATGAAGACTGCTGGCACTAAAAACTGCCATCTCTGTATGAAGGAAAGAGTGGAGTTATTTCATGAGTTCTCAAAGAAGAGATCTCCGACTGGAAATTTGATGAATAGTAAAACTGAGATGTATGGCCAGTGCACTTGCAAGACGCGATTCTTACGGTTACAGGCCGTTGGGAATGCGGGTGCTGATGAGGCTACTAGTTAGCCGAAAACAGCATTAGGGGAGTGTAGATATTAGTAGATGAGGGGGTTGAGCCACAGATGGTGGTAGATTCGGCCTAATCTTTAAGTACAGAAGACCGTATTGTAATCCAATACGCTTTTGAATGGACAAGATACCGGGTGAATCAAACTTGCCACCACCCCGTCGGTTGAGTACCCTCTAGCGTGTGGGAAAGAAAGCCTCAGCTGCAATAGATGCATGTTCTAGACAACTAGTAAACCTAAAGCTCACTGTTTCGCCCAACAGCAACTGATTGCACAAAAAGGAAGTAGGCATTGGCGCATAGGGGGGCCGGGGGGTGCCCCCCGGAAAGTCAGACCTCAAAGTGCCTTCAATGGGTAATTCGTACACAATACGGGTACTTTACGGGTACAAATGACGTATATATGGGTACAAATATCCATATTTGTATCCAAAATTTGCCCCCATATCTCATGGGGGGATTTATGGGGGCTAAACCCCCGGAATCGACATTTGCTCCCCCCTATGCGCCAAGGCCTAAAAGGAAGTGATGAGGAGGCAATAAAGTAGTTCAATCGCCAAATATAAAGTTCATTCCCTCGAGTTGAGTTGAGAAAAAAGATGAAGCTCATGCAATACAATAGCAGTCGGCAATGAATACGATATCACTCGATAGCGAACCAAATCCCTTTAGATCATTTTCATATTCATTAACAATGGACGGTGGCCGCGGTGGCGGTAGAGGTGACGATGATGAGGCAAGCCAAACACCATCGTGGGTACATTCAATTGATGATGAACAGAATTCAACTACTTCCAACAATACAATTACTAGACATGAGTTTAAAAAGTCTTCATTACGATCTAGGTGGTTGATATTGGCTATGACTTGTGTTGTAATGACTGGATCATATTATGCGTAAGTTTGGACTGTTGTGCATATGTCATATGTGCACATCTTATGCTCATTTTATCTTGTGTTTATTGCAATACACAGTTATGACATTCCATCAGCCCTTCATCAACAATTACAAGATTACATGCCACCATCTTCATCCTATGAAACAAACTTTAACTTACTATATACTATATACTCAATACCAAATGTCATATTACCATTATTTGGTGGTAACATAGTGGATAGATACGGAGCGCCCAAATGCTTAACTTTATTTGCCATTCTAGTTTTTTTGGGTGCTGTATTCTTATCGATTGGTGTATCTAATCAATCATGGCATTTCATGTATTTAGGCAGATTTGTATTTGGATTAGGTGCCGAATCATTATGTGTAGCACAATCAACAATTGTTAGTGATTGGTTCGAGGGTAGAGAAGTGGCCTTTGCAATGGGCATTGGATTAAGTATTAGTAGATTGGGCAGCATCTTTAATAATATGATAAGTCCCAAGGTGGCAAATGGTAATGGTATTACTAGTGCTTTTCGTATTGGTGGATTGTTGACGTTTGTTAGTGTTGCAATGGCTATGTTGATTGTAGTTGTTGATAAGAGGGGTGAAAGAAAGTTGAAGAAAGGACGAGTTATGCAGTCATTGACATTGGCCTTACTTGAACATACTGACACTAACATAGGAGAAGAAGGAGAAGTAAATAGAAACGCTGAAGCAAATGGAGGAGATGTCTTTGATGAGAACAATGAACAATCTACCAAGCCCTGCACAGCTGTGGTTGAATCAGAAGTACACATTACAGATATACGAAAGTTTGGTCCCCTCTTTTGGCTGTTGACTATAAGTTGCTTTGTGGTGTATGGGTGTGTCCTTCCTTTCAATAATGTGGCTAGTGGTATTCTATTGGAACGTAACTTCTTCATGTCATCTCCGACCGATTGTCACCTGACATACCCCAACCAATGTACGGATGGATATTTACAAAATGGTACGAATAGTGCATTAGATTCAAGTGGTGATATATGTTTGGTTGCTCCAACTCAGGCACCCGTGTTACCAACAGCGGTTAATCATACAAGCTCAGATTCTAAAAGAAGTAGTGAGTGGGATCAGTCAACGTACCAATACTCTTCTCTAACATCAAAAGATGTAGACTGTGGAGATTCGTTTTGGCTAGACGCATGTGTCTCTAGCTACTGTACCAAACAAAACGAGGCCACTGAACAGGCAGGAAAAGTCATGAGCATACCATATCTTATCAGTGCTTTATCATCACCTCCATTAGGGCACTTGGTGGATAGAATAGGCCGACGAGCTCAGATTGCAGTAGTATCATCTAGTCTGCTATTCTTAGTTCATTTGACGTTGGCTACATCTGCCTCCTCGCCTATTGGTCCAATGATTGGACAAGGAGTCGCTTATTCACTTTATGCTGCGGTACTATGGCCATCCGTGCCACTCACTGTACCCAAACTATATACTGGAACAGCTTTTGGCGTTATTACGAGCATACAAAACATAGGATTGGCTCTGTTCCCATTGATGATTGCTGGTATATACAATGCAAGTGGAAGTTATATACCCAACGTGGAATTCTTTTTCATGGGGTGTGCTTTAATGGGTGTAATCGTTGGGGTCTACATGAATGTATTAGACAGACGATATGGTAACAAGTTGAATCGAGCATCATCAGATGATTGTGAAGAGGACGAGATATTGTTTGGTGTTAGAGAAGACGGCAATGGGGACTTTGCTCAAGTAGACGACGACGATGAGTACTTCTCGCCATTAATGACATAAGTCTAGAGAGCCTCGAGTAAGTTAGTATTTAGTATCTAGCAACAGTAAAAGTATGATATCACACATAGAACTATATATATGAAGAATGATAGTACGCATCATAGCTCAATGGAGATGGAGAGCTGCCCTGCCACTCTCGTGGCAAAGATACCGTTCTATCGCCATTTAACTCATTAATAAATTCAAGTTGGATTGTTGGTGGTGTCTGTTTGGTTGTTCTATCCTATATGGTGTGGTGTAGTTTTGTTTTGTGTGGCTGAATGGTAAGAAGTTGGGTATTCATAGATAAATGTTCATAAGATATGTGTCGATTGAAAGGGTATCATCTAGTAGTGTCATCTCTAACTTATTTTGTTTCTAGAGTGAAACATATCAATGTATCCATTCTTTTCATCTTAATCTCTGGTCACATCAGGGTGATCAAGGGCGGCTTTTTTCGAATAAGTAGCCTAGATTGTGTGTCGGTGCTATTGAAAATCAGCATGCTTCAGCTTGCCCCTCATATACTACGACACTATTAGTTTCGATATATACCCGATGTCTCAGCTTTTTCTCTAGCATCACTTTTCATTTCATCTTGAATCTTTTGATAAGCACGTAGAGTACTTGTATATTCGTCTTTGGTGATCAACCCATCCATATATCCTAGCTTAACCATGGACAAAGCTTTCTCATGTCCAGCTTTAGCGGCAAGTGTGAAGTGATTTATTGCTCGATGACCATATTCAGCCCGACCTTCCATGATACCAAGATTATATCTTGCTGATACAAATCCCATCATAGCCGCAAGCTCCCAATAGTATTTAGATTTCTTCTTGTTCACTTCCACACCCGTTCCAAGATCATAGGAATTACCCAAGTTGTAATATCCATTAGCACTTCCTAGCTCACCTGCTTTGAGATACAACTCATGAGCCTTATTCCAATCTTGCGGCATGCCCATTACTCCCTGAGCATAATACCCTCCAAGCATATTGAATGCCTTGCCATTACCTTTGTCCATCAGTTTTTTTGTTCTTTTGATTTCCTCTTCATCTGATTTTGGCGGCGGTATTCTACAGAATGCACATAAGTCTTTTCCTTCACTCATTGCCATTGCATAAATGCAACCATTGCAGATACTTTTTCCGCAGCACGATTTGAATGTTGTTTGTTCCGAATATAACGACAAGGCCAACATGCATATTGGGCACTCTTCTCTAGGCGGAGGTTCTTTGAACAACTTCTCATCATACAATTCTGAAGCTCGTTTCTTACACTCCTTCTTGTGTTGAGGACGGTGATTTATCTGACAATCTCTATTGCAATATTTAACCAGTTTACATGCTGTACATGCCTTTAAACTATTTCCCTCTTTGCCGCACGCGGCACACTTATCAATACTGGTTATAGATGACATAATTATTGTGGAATCTATTGTTCATATGATTAACTTATTTGTGTCTTCAGGATTGGTGGCCAATAAAACCAGACGGTCGTCAAACCTCCACTGCAAATTAAAAGAGCGTTAAATACTGATATATTTGGCAGGATATCGTCGGTTTACAAAAGTCTTTATAAGTCCAATCTCGTGTTTCAATTTTGTGCACAAGATGTGTCACAAAGTAAAACTCTTTGGTAGCCGCCGCCGCCGCCGCCCACTACTACACTATTAACCACAAACAACAACGTAATTGACTAGAGACCGATACGCCCCAATCGATATTCAAGAGCAGGTACAACCCAATAGGGGAGGCGTGTGTGTGTGTGTTTAAGTAGTGAGACCATTAGCTCAACATGGATGGGATGAAATGGAAGTTGGGTCGCCAAAATGATCTTTATCCCGCCACAAGTGGCTCTCTTACCATCTGAGCTATATTTATTACTAGCCTCGCTTCGCTCGGCTAGCCTGCTTGCGCAGTAAAGTTGCCTATATAAAGTACTTTGTATTATTGTCGTTGTTCCTTATCTTCTTTGAAGAGCAGTGGAACTATTCTGGGATTGCTCTACACAAAAAAGAGAAGGCTGGATTTTGATATCTTGGATACTGGCAAAATTTCAATCCCAAAATGTTTAAGCGATGTTTGGCGATGCTCAATTATAGAGCGCTCTTGAATGTACGCTCGCCAATTTATCGCATGCGGTACTCAGCGTTACCGATATTCAAGCTCTAGTAATACATACACACAACTAGTACTCTTCTTCTTCTTATCATTGCAAGATCTGGTGACAGGCCTCTGGCGAAAGATACCACCACTGCACAATCTACACATATATATATATATATATCTATCGATATGAAGACTGTCTCTTCTCTACTCAACATATGTTTGCTATTGCTGGTCAATAATTGCAATGCCAAAGATAGTAGTACTAGTTTGAGAAATTTAAATCCATACTTTAATACCAATGGATTGGGATTAAAAGCATTACATAATGCCGAGGTAGATTCGAACAAACGAAAGGATCGTAAAACACGAACTCTTACATCACCTCTCATTACAACAAAGAGTACAGTTACTGATACTCCACCGCCGCCGCTGCCGCCTCCACAACCATTGCAAACTATTGATAATAATACAGTACTATTTCAACAAGCAGCAATAGTTGGCTTAATATCAGCAACAATGGGACATATCTACGGACTAATACTCGATCGAAGTGTCAACGTAGTGTGGAAGGATATACCAAACTTTATATTAGGTTCAGGAAAGTCCGCGTTAGTATTGTTGTTTTGTTATATGAATTCGTGTGTTCAATATGAAGTATCCACAAGGCCACTACTCCATTTGACCTTACTTTGCCTTCATTAGATTGTCTTTGCAAGCCGTATGCCCTAACATAAGTTACTATTATCTCTCTTCATACTCTGCATAAACCGTGAAACGCGCATCTTCCAGTTACAGGTAAACTCGGACCATCATACATCTTTTATACCATGTCACTTGGTGGGTTAATCATGGGTATACTATCAATACTGTTAAGGCCAACGTATATAGTTGCAGAATTTGTATCAGCTTTGTCGGGAAGTGATAGTGATGCTTCATTATTACCAGAACTACTACCAGCATTACCAAACCTGTTACTTTTATCATTAATAACATCAACATTTGGATTTAGTGTAGGTCCCGAGGCACCCATGGTTTGTGCGGGAACATTAATTGGTAAAGGAATGAGTAGTAAATGGTATCAAGAACAACCCAAGATTAATAAACATTTAGAATCGTATTCAATTAGGAAGGCTCGACAGGTTATGTTGTATGCAGGTGCTGCTGGGGCATTGACGGCATTTATGGGTATACCGCTGGCAGGTGCCATTTTTGTATTAGAATTGACTTGTCCAACATCTGGCATGTGTTCATTGGCAAAGGATGCACTGGTCCCAGCTATAGCAGCCAGCGTCGTGGCATTGATGCTCATTAGGGGAGTATTGGATCCGCATTCATCCGTGGGTGGGCATTTCAAACATCTTCCAGTGGAGGGTATTCTAAGTGGGAGAGCGGCTATTGCAACATCCATAGTGTGTGGTGTTGGTGGTGCATTCCTTGGCACTTTGTTTCACAGTTGGTGCACTTTCTAAAAGATGTGCTATGGAAAATAAAGCAGAAGAGTAAAGCATTAGATGAGAGGGGTGGCAGTGGATCACCTCTCATCCATCGTGAGATATTAGTCAAGACAACAATTGGTATTGCTGTTGGTTTATTGAGTATGAAATATCCGACGAGTAAGTATTCATATGTATCCAAGTGTAAAAAGTACACAAGATGTGCTCATTCTAGTGCTCATTCTAATCCATTTACTCTTCTTCTTCTCCCAACACCAACCATCTAGCAATGTTTTGGGGTGAGGGGAGTCTTCAATGTGCAATAGACGGACAGAAGACGCCATTTACCAAGACTAAGCATGGTTTATCGAGAATCCTAACAAGTGGGGCTATAGTTGATCCTTCTGTGCCTTTTCAATCGGCATGGGCAGCTGCACAAGTAGGCTGTGTCAAGCTCCTTGCAATTGCCCTGGCATGTGCCGGCAAATTTCCTGGTGGGATCATCTTCCCACTCTTTTATGCTTCGGCTCCTCTTGCCCATTCAGTTTTGATGTTACTGGATTCATATTTACCCGAGTCAGTATCTCCCGTTGCAATAATGGCTTTAATGGCATCAACACAAGCTAGTGTGACACGAACTCCACTCGCTACTGTATTCATGTTAGCATTATCATCATCAGCTGGTACGGAATTATCAAAAATGTTACCTTCTGTTATCCTATCATCTTATATTGGTGTTTGGGCGTCGCGGTATATCACAGAGGAATCTTACTTCAGTTATTCAAAGTGATAAACATCTCAATTTGTTTGGTTGCACAAAAGAAAAGGATACGAGAGACCTGATAGACGGTTAGTTAGTTACTCAAAGTGATAATAATGATGTTTAAACAGTTACGTATTCTTCTTCTTCGTTGGCAGGATTGGGATGATTAATATGTTATCTATTGTAGGAATAAGATGTTGTCATTAGGGTTAAGGATACCAAAACATTAAGGTTAGTGAGATACGACGGTGACACCACAACAATAAGGGAACAACAATCTCCCTACCTATAGAATATCTTCCAAGTCAGATGATTTATTACTGCCAAAAGCTACCTCAGTCTTTGTCAGAGAAGACGCCAGGCATAATGCTTCTACTAGGACAGGAAATAGTCATTGCAATGCCTAAAAAATTAACTTTTTCCTGGCACCGAGTTACTCTTGATTATTGTTGCTCAGTTATCAACTCATAAACTCATATATTACCGACTGGATAACAACATATACAAGATGAAGATATCTTCATCAACCACCGCTTCCGACAAGTACAACTTGCTAGGCCGAAAGGTCATGCAAGTATCATTACTACTCGCTGTCGTTGGATATTCATTCTTCCTATTTAATGAAGACCAATACTCCTATACTAATGACCTTACTGAGGCTGGTCGTCGTTCTATGCTTGCAACTGATACTGATACTGATGATAATGTTCAAGGTGAAGTACGACGACGACGTTTAGTTACAACTACACGGAATGGTCTATCGCCACCCGCCACCGATGTGGCCGATGACCTATACATTGTCAAGCCTGTAGTTGGGTATGCCACCATTGATGTACTCGAACCAACAACTGATAATGGCCCTACATTATTAGAATTACCGATTGATGGTCATACGGCATCTAGTTCAACCTCGCCATATCTTCCATCGAATGCAGCCGATGGTATTCTGTCGACTTTTTGGCGTAGTGGTCGAGCATCCTCTGGGGGTGAGTTTTAAGTTTTTTTCTATTCCATGACTACATATACGGTCATTTGATGATACTCCACATCTAACTATATTGACCTATACATTTATCTCTCCTCAAATCAATTCACAGCACCCGAATACCTCACCATTGATCTGGGTATTCCCGAACACATCCGAGAAGTTCAAGTTACATTCCCTGTATCTGGAGAAATGGACTTTGAATTGCAATTATCATATGACCTAAATGATGACGAATCATGGACAACAATCGATACCGCCAGTGCCATTTCCGATACGAGCATTACTTTTAATAATGGTCCGTATGATTTGGCTGGTCGGTACCTCCGTTTGTACTTTACCGGAGGATACTCCTTGGAAGGCGGCTATCCGCCAGGAAGATACTTCTCAGTTTCGAATGTTAAGGTATGGCGTGAACCACGAGTTATTGGTACCAATCCAACTGGAATCCTCTGTGAATCCAATGCTTTAAAAAGTACAAGGTAAGTCTTTGGTGCGGTGGTATGTATTTGAATGATATCTTTCAACCATGGGTATACTTTTCTGATTTGTCAATGCTCACTATCTATGTTCATAATCTCTCTCATCTGTTATCATTATCATCATCTATAGATCCTTGTTGAACACACATACCGGATCTGCCGATGCTTCTATCCGTCACATGTATGGTGAGTGTCATATCTGTTGCTCTGTCTTACTTGTTGTGTTGCATTCGCAATATACTATTCATATTTATATGCTCACAAATTGTTCCTTCCTTTCTTCCTCGAATCATATCTTATCCAGGGTATGCCGAGTTCTTCCTTGCCGCTCTAACGCCTGCTCAGGCGGATAGTATGAGGGCTGATCCCTGTGCTTATGCCGTTGAGCCAAATTGGATCGTCCGTCCCAGAGGTCGTACTGGCCTCCGTAAATCTCAAGCTCCTCAAGAGTATCAAGAAGAAGTTCCTCAAGATGCTGTATCCCAAGAAGACCAACACCGTCGTCTGGGTATTCCCGAAGTTCGTCGGCTTGAAAAAGACTTCTGTATGGAGTATGATCCCGACTCTCACGAGACAGACGAGAACAGGCAGTGTTTAGTTGTAAATGGAACTGAATACATGCAGCCAGGCTCGTGGGGATTGCAGCGTATATCATCTCGTGGACGATTGAAGGGCAAGTACCTCTGGGTGAATGAGGGCTTTGGCACGAATACTTACGTATTGGATACTGGCGTCTATTCTGGCAGTATGGAATGGATAGGTCGTAACGTCACCTACATGAACCATGGTCCCTCTCGTCTTGAGACTCCTCACATCTGTGTAGGCGATCCTTCCGACGATGGACAATACTCTAACCATGGTACTCATGTTGCTTCACTTGCCGGTGGCTGGGAACATGGTTTAGGTAAGATGACAGCTATTCATCCCGTTCAAGTCATTGATGGTGCCACCGGATTGGGTAGTGTAGCTTCTATCCTCTGCGGGTTGGACAAAGTGATCAAGGATGTGATTGATTACTCTGAATCAAAAGATGACTTATCATCAATGAGTTACTGGGAACAACGTACACCAAAGTCTGACGTTAAGCAGTTGAAGACTATTGTTAACCTTAGTGTTGGAGTGGATGGGCGTAGTGACATCCTGGATAGGGCTGGTAAGTTTCTCTTGTGTGATCATCTCAGATGATCTTCTTCTGTACTGTTGATATTTATATCTTATTAATCGTCTCACTTATCGTTTATGGCACTCCCTCCCTTCTCATACAACACAGTCAAGGATATGGTTGATCTAGGCATCGCTACTGTCGTTGCCGCCGGGGATAGTGCCTCTGGCTTGGGTGGTGGCAACTCGTGTCACTTCTCTCCTACTCATCCAGATGCCGTCCGAGTCGGTGCTCTACAGAATGGCGGACCATACTCGATTACAATCAATGGTAAAACAAGTGTGTACATTGAGGGTTCTGGTTCCAACGACAAGGCTCCTGACTCGAACTTTGGAGAGTGTATCGATATCTGGGCTCCAGGTCATGAAATCATGGGTGCCTCAAACACAGGTGAATACGACGAGGTGATGATGAGTGGTACCTCTGTAGCTGCCGCTTTTGTATCTGGAGCTGCTACTCATTTCTTAGAAGAGTTTGATGGTCGAGTTCCCAATACACTTACTCAATGGCCAGGACGACTCAAGGAGAAGATGATTAGAAGAGGTGAGCAAGGGTCTCTAGGTGACTTGGGTCATACTACAGTGAAGAATTTGGCACTCCAGACCACCGTAAGTGTTTGCATAACCGACGATGACTGTAATGGCGTTACGTGCATGCCGGATGGCTCGTGTGGCAACATACAAGAGTTCTTTAGTAGTAAGGGTATTCCAGCTTCGGCCTTCAAACCCTCTCCTCCGCCTACTCCCAAGCCTGTTCGATATGTCGTATCTGAACCACAACCTGTTCCACCAGAGACATTGAATAATATATTGGCTAGAGAGGGCATACCTGTAACTGAATCACCAACCCCAGCTCCTCCTGAACAAAAGAGTGTTTGTCGTGAAGTATCTTCGAACTTCCATGTAAATCCCTCAAATCACAAGATTGAGATTAAAATCAATCCCTTCCCTGATACCAGTGCCGGTGTTATGGCACCTCGCTGGAGCAATGCAGTCAACAAGATTGGATCTAAAATACCCGGCTACAAACTTTACAATAAAGGAAAGTCCGCGTTAGTATTGTGTGTTTGCAGGTCTGCCTTTATTTGACTGCCCATTTACTAACAGAAGTTATAATCATCTTTCTTTACGCATCTTCCAGGCGGATGTTTTGCGAGAAACGAGCTGGGAACAAGCTACGTGTCACTAGAACAGTGTGCCACTTTGTGCAGCAATGATCCCTCGTGTATCTCATTTGAACACAGAAAGACGCCAGCGGATTACTGTCAACGCTCATCTTCGTGTACTTATTCACTAACTCAAACATCTCCATCCTCGGCTGAATTCGACTTTTACGAAAAGGATTCTAGCGAATCGGGCTTAGGCTGTGCGTGGTTTGTTACTGGACAGAACAATTATTGGTCGGAAACTGTCCCAAGTGGAGAGTCGGTCTATACCATGGATGGTGGACACCTCGGAACCGGTTCATATCCATGGCCAGACGAACAAGGCTTTGCTTATCGTGTTTGCAGAGCACCCGATGCTTCTTCGGACTGCACATTTGTTGGTGATATAAGTAAGTAATTTCACAGCAGGGTTGAATTGTAAAGACAATGATAATATGTGCATATGATATGTGTTTTACTCACAAACATGATCTTTCTACACAGAGCTTACTGAAGTTTGTGCCAGTCATGTCGAAGGTGATGATGCTGTGCTGCTCGTCAATGACTACAAACATGATTCCTGGAGTTTTCAGGCCCTGACTGGCTCGTGGCAACAGCTACCTCTTTATCAAGGCAAGATATTCGAGCAAGAGGGTGTATGTCGAGATTCTTCGACATCCCTTCATGTTGATAGGGCAACTGAAGCCATCAGTATCAATATCGATCCAGTACCAGATACTGGTATTATGCAAGGCAATTGGGATGATGCTTGCTCCAAGATGAGTGCTGGACAGTGTTCATGGTTCCACACAGGGCAAGATTTGTCCTGGCTCAATATCACAAATGGAGAAGGGTATTATGGTACTGACAACCTTGTTATTAATAATGGTGGTGGTGATACCTACCCGTGGCCAGACCTTCAAGACTTTGCTTATCGTGTTTGCAAAGCACCCGGCAGTTCTTCCAACTGTCATACGAATGGAGATCTACAGCTAAGCAAAATATGCTCAAGTAGTTCGATTGGAGATGTTGACTACTCTCTTGTGTACGATGACTTTAGGCATCGCTTTAGTCAACAAGCAGGATCGTATGTTTGGCCTCAATTATATCAAGGCAGTTTGTCATCTGCCGCTGTTTGGAGCCGTAAGGAAGGATCTAGTTACACATCCTCTGGTGGAACTCTAGATTCCTTAGCAGGAGGTGGCGTTGGTAACTTTGACAATAATGGTGAGATACTTTCCGAGTTGTCAATCTGATGTGTTTGATTCTAGGTTGTTATTCTCATACACTAACACTTTGATCCCTGATTCTTGCTCTTCTTTTCAATTCAGAATGGGCAACCTATAGTAATGTCAACTTTGGTGATTCTCCTGGACAAGTTGGTCAGATCAAGATTCGATATTCCCGTGCTCATAATCAGGGAGGTCGATTAGAGGTCAGACTTGGAAATCAAAATGGACAAGTAATTGGTAACTTCCTACCCACTTACACAGAAAGCAATTCAAAGTTCAGAGAAGTCTACTTCCCAATCACTGACTCAATTCAAGGAGTACAAACAATCACTCTTAAGGCATATTCCCATGCCCCTGAGTATGCATTATTGGACATTGAGTGGTGGCAGCTTGCTCCACCTCATGAGTTTCCAAGTAAGCCACCTCTATTGTGCAAAGAGGGAGGAGATTTTGCATCCTCATCTGGAAATCTTGTAACCTGGGCAGCAGCTGGTAATACTGTTGGTAACTTTGACAATAATGAATGGATGAAATACAGTAATATCAACTTTGGTGATTCGCCTCAATATAGTCAAATCATGATTCGATATTCCAAGGATGGAGGCACCCCAAGTGGAAAGTTAGAAGCCAAACTTGGTCCATCTTACAATAATGGAACAGTCATTGGCAACTTCGTCAACCCCAGTATCACAGGTTCCTACGATACCTTTGTGGAAGCTTACTTCTCCATCACTGACTCGATTCAAGGTACTCATGATGTAACTTTTACGGCACTTGACACTGGCGCAGGATTTATGAACATTGAGTGGTGGGCTCTAGTCGTCTGAGTTCAGTCAGACTTGCCGGGGGATACTAGAGGTTCCGAAACATTGTAACAGAAGGCTAAATATAGCCTAAATTTTTGTTGTATTATGCAGTAGTAACAAGTAATTAGGTATTGTACAGACAACATATAATTATCATTCTAATGAGATTAGATGGTATGCAGTGCTGTACATATACCACGAAACTATTCCCTCATCAATAATATGAAACGGAGATCTCATTTCCTCGAATACATATCATATGCACCTTTACATTTTGCTTGCTAATGACACTCCACTTTCCGATTCAATCAACGACGGCATGGATGAGACATTGGATATGCTCGTCTTCATACTACTTGTGTTGTTATCGACCAATTCCTTAGCAGCTTCCCATTCCTCTAGTAACTCCTTCTCTGTTACCATCAACTTTTGACGTGCAAACTCACTTAGTTCTAAACCTCCCTTTACCTTCCACTCTCCATTGTGACAAGTACAAGGGAAGGAAAAGACAATACCAGACTCTACTCCATAATATCCCTTATCATTATATACTGCCAATGATATCGTTTCATCTTCCTTAGTTCCAGTTACTAACCAAACTTTTAAACAATTTGCAATTGCCATGGCAGCAGATAGGGCTGAGGAAGCACCTCTAGCGTTAATGACAGCTTTTCCGCGGTTTTGTACAGTAGTAACAAAGTCATTATTTGCCCATTCAGTTGCCAAGAGAGAGTGTAGTGGTGTCTTTGTTCCATTATCATTTAGACAATAACCATCTGTTAGTGCATCGGGATATTGTGTCTCGGAATGGTTACCCCATATAATAACATTATGAATTTGATCACTCCGTACAGTACCAATATGAGATGCAATTTGTGATTTGGCACGTTGATGATCAAGATAGGTTAATGCACAAAAATTCTTTGTTGGTATGTTATTAGATGCTTCCTTCAATGCCACTAAACAATTCGTATTGGCTGGATTTGCCACAACTAAAACTTTGCAATTCGATGATGCCACGTTATTAATGGCACGTCCCATGGATGTGAATATAGTAGTGTTCTTTTGTATCAAATCTTTTCGTGCCATGCCTTTCTTCCTTGGGAAACCTCCCACCAATATGCAAACATCGGCATTATCAAATGCAACTAACGGATCAGTTGTACAAACCACATTAACAAGATTTGGATAGGCGCAATCTTCTAATTCCATACGAGTACCCTCTAATGATTGGATAGCCTGTGGAATTTCTAATAGACGTAGTTCAATTGGACGATCTTGGAATATATATCCCGAGGCTATTAGTGGGAGGAGTGAGTACCCTATGGCTCCACCGGCACCGCTAATTGCAACGTTGAGAGTAGTAGTAGATTTGTTTGTCATTTTTCTTTTATACCTGTTTATTACTACTTCGTTGCAACGTTGATATCGTATTCTGTTGTTGAGATTTTATTCGATATAGTTTTATGAATTATGAGCAAATTAAAGCAAATTATAATAAGCCAACGCCACGGAATAAAACAACATGTATTATGATAAAAACACAGCAGAGTAGTCTAACGTATGCAATGATGTGGTCATCGGCGGTCCCAATTCTACTCGCAAGAGCCCAACGCTTAGAGTAAGAGAAAAATGAATAAAAATTCTTGTAAGATACCGAGAGATACCGTACACATCTGTCCATAAGGCCTCCGGTATCCTCTCAAAAATTGGGGAAGTGAAAAATGCCAACTTATACTTTAACTACAGGTCGCAAAAATGAAAAAATGGGAAAAGTGGCCGGCTATTCTTTTTCATGTCTTAGACATAGAAAAGAATGGCCGGCCACTTTTTTGAGTTTTGCTTTTCTGAAAGCTATACTTAAAGTATAAGTTAAGCCATTTTACGGGACCCAGATGGGACTCACTTCTCGAATGAAAGTAGCTTATCAGCAATGAGCTAGTAATCGGCATAGGCGTGGCAATAACATACCAATCAATAGCAATATTCCCAAACTATCCACAATGAGTGATCGTCAACAACAGCCCCGATCTCCACTCAAGACGGCAGCTCCTCATCTTCAAAGTCCATCCTTCTCTCCTCCAGTTACCACCACTAAAAAGAAGCCAATGCTTCTAAAACAACCACCCGAAAGTACCACCCACAATGAAATTGATAATATAGTTAAATTAGCATATAAACAAATAAAACGTGAACGTGAAGTTATACGTAAAAAGTTGGTATCGACGGTACTAAAACAGAGTCGTGATGATGTGATAATAAATGAGATATTATCACGTCAAAGAAAGAGTGATATCACTGGTGGTAGTATTGCTGTTATATCTTCTACTACTACTAATGGAAAGAAGAGGAAAGATTGCAATGGCAGTACAAATGGTAAGAGTAAGTCACCGGGTGGTAGTAGTAGTTCAGGAGGTAGAAAGAAGAAGAAGCGAAGTAGTTCATCAGATATGCCAACCAATGGCATATCTGAACTTCACAACCAATCATTTACTACTCAATATAAAAAGAAGCAGCCAACATTGGTATTCCCTCGATTGCCATCTAACAATTGTCCACAACATCAACAGATTACATTCTGTCCGCCATGTCAGTCTACAACAAGCAAAGAAGATAACAAGTCTCAAACTCCACCACCAGTGAACTTGTCAACTAAACAATATAAGTTAGTAATCAAATCTAAAAACAAATTAAAACCATCCGACCTTCTCTACGATACTACCAAAAGTGGTACAATCTCAACAACAACCTCCTACAATCCATTAAACATAACAGGCTCCCACTCACCATTACCTAAATCCTCATCACTCATCCTCTTAAACTCATCATTCGCCGTAGATGACACACCATCACTGCAATACGTACCCTACTTTGAAGATGGTGATAATGAAGATATATATTCAGATTTATTTGATACTAAAGAACGTGAACGATTGTATGAATTTGGACCTAAATATTGTGAGAAGGAAACTTTTGAGAGTGTTGATTCTGTTTTGAAGTTGTTGGCTAAAGAAGAGAATGAAGAGGAGGGTACAAAAGAGGAGAGTAAAGGGAATAGGAGATTATTGATGGATTTGGATTTGTATAATTTGGTTGTTGGGAAGAGTAATAAGGATGCTGTGGTTGTTGTTGCCGACGATGGTGAAGGAGATTATAGTGATACTAATACCGAGAAGAAGGAAAATGGCACTAAGGCAACCGACGGAAAGAAGAAGACGGCACCAAAGAAGAAGATCAAACAATCCGATATTGAAAAGTTGGAACGAATACATCTCGTATTAGCAGAATTAGCAAATATCGATTTGAATAGAGTACATGAACGTCATGCAGTATGTTTCTTTAAGAAACCGGATAAGGTGGTGTCTGGTCAACGATATTCGGACAAATCATCTTGCTATGAAGAGGAGAAGGACGAGGATAAGGTTGATAACAATGAGAAGAAGAGTGAAGCATCATCAAGTGATACAAACTCAGATTCAAAGGAAGCAGCGGTGCCGCCGTATGAAAGCATCATGGACTCATATCGTGATTTGTTATGCCGACGGTGCTTTACATATGATTGTAATATCCATGGTAACTTACCAAAAGCAAAACTAAGACTTTTGGGCGAGTTGGCTGTTCAGAAGGAGTTGGATGGACATTGGAAAGAGGTGAGTATCAATTCGTATTAGGTGGACTTCCTCTCTACTGTATGACTAACTTATGCCTAATCTCTCATTTGCTCTCTACCCTCCATCCACAGTCGGACAAGGATATCGATCTAGACAAGATCATGGCAAACAACGGCAAGACAGATGGGGATACGAAGACTACCGAGCTTACACCTGCTCAACAATCGCTATGTGAACATGCCTTTACAGTCTTCCAAGGGGACACGGCGAAAGTGGCACACATACTTGGAACTACTTCGTCAAAGGTTAATTCATATATCCAATCACAAAAGATTGAATTAAAACCAAATCAATTTGTGACCAAAGAGTTGCTCGACAAACAAAAGGCCAAGAAAGGAAATAAAAAGTATACCTCCATGGGCAACTATAATCCAACGTGGTTACGGCAGATTCAGAGTAAGGTAATTCATCCAGCCTTCTTACCCTGTGACCACTGTGAACCTTGCAATGAAGAAACATGTAGCTGTATCCAGAACGGTTTCTTCTGTACCAAGCATTGTGGATGGGCACAAAAGAGTCCTAACTTCTTTCGTGGGTGCGAATGCAAGGGTAATCAATGTCAAACGGCAAGTTGTGCATGCTTCGCTGCAAAACGTGAGTGTGATCCAGATCTATGCAAGACATGCGGTGCATGCTGTGACCCTCCAGAGTCTCCAGCTACCACACAACATTGCCGTAATGACAATATTAGCATGAGGAGACAGGCTCATACTTTGATTGCTCAATCAAAGATCAAGGCAGCGGGATGGGGTTTGTTCACCAAACATTCATTAAAGAGAGGAGACTTTGTAATTGAGTATGTCGGGGAACAGATATCACAGGAAGAAGCAGAACGACGTGGTGTGATTTATGATAAGATGAATATGAGCTACCTATTCAATCTAAGTTCAGACTTGGTAATTGATGCTACACGAAAGGGAAATCATTCTAGATATGCCAATCACAGCAACACACCAAACATGGAACCAAGGATGATACATGTTAATGGGGGGATGAAGATTGGTTTCTTTGCCAAATGTGATGTTGATGCCCAAAGTGAACTATTCTTTGATTATCGATATGATGACAAGATGGACAACGAGTTGATTTATAAACCAGACCATAGTGTAAACTTTTCATGGATGCAGAAGAGTGAGAAGAAGAAAAAGAAGAAGTCAGGATCGAAGAAGTAGAAAGCATAATGATTTATATATTCAATAAAAGGCTAAGTAGCTACTATCAAAGTCTTCTTTAAGTTATTGTACATCAACATATAATTTGTAACTTGTACACCGGCTGATTAATCTTGAACACCGGCCTTAACAAAACATTAGCTATAACAAGCTCAACAACTATGCCCTAAAGTAATCAAGAGCCTTCACCTTCTTCATTGTATTACCACT
>Ga0214477_100883_pt1 | contig 18092 bp, 7 predicted proteins | sample M1_20Mar14CPVII9_FD_165058 | JGI IMG/M metagenome (GOLD analysis project Ga0214477, IMG submission 165058) | Marine eukaryotic communities from Monterey Bay, California, United States - M1_20Mar14CPVII9sort6BwellC16 | ecosystem: Environmental > Aquatic > Marine > Unclassified | place: USA...
TGTAGAGATTGGTGACAACTCCAAGGTTAGTGATCCTAACTCTTGATACAAGATCATCATGGACTGTGATGGATTGATTGATAAACATGCCTTGCAAGAGTTTCATCGAAGATACAAGGCTACTACTCAGAACAAGGGTAATACTACCTCCAATCGCAAGAGTGACAAGGTTGCGACTCGTGATGTAAATACTCTATTGAGAGAGTTTGCTGCCAAGGGAGAAAACATTACTTGTGATGATGATGTGATTGATAATGCCTTCTTCATCATGTGTGCTGGTAGCGCTGATCGGATGAATCCAAAGAAATATAGTATCCCAGGAGATTTTGAATCGCCAATGGTTGACTTCGAGTTACCTGAGACGGGTACTGTGTTGGGAACGTGGAAGATCAATTGGGATGGGCGTAGTGGAGGTGGAAGGATGAAGAAGATTGTCTTTGATCGTAGTAAGTTCGTTCCAATTACTTGGTATGGTTTGGGTGAACGTTTCAAGTCCGGATCAGAGCCAAAGGGCAATACGAATGCACAACAATCTGTCAAGTTTTATGATAAGAAGCTCAAACGTGCACATCAAGGAGTAAGAAGTCGCAATCCTCCTCACATGATTACAATGAAGGCTGGATCATCAAATAAAGTTGTTGGTTGGATCGATGAGAATGTCGTGTTAGTGTGGATTATTGACAAGTAGAGCAGTAGTATGATGAAAGAAGGAGAAGAATCCTTCAGTTGTGGTCTTAGAACATCTTGGAGATAGAATCTAGACTACTAATATATAGACCTTTTATGTACATAGATGATCGTGCATCTCGTTCAATCTACCTATCTATATCTTGTTGTACAACAGGGCCGGGGAGACAACAAGAATAAGGATTGTCGAGTTCTTAGGATACCTGTTTAGATTAATCGTTGGTGGATACGACTATTGACAATAACATGAGTTGAGCTACTTTACTATAACATTCGCTGCCGCGCGGCGCCTATCGGCAATTCCTGCGGAGCTGACCTGCGGTCGGCCTTAGAGAAGAGATACCTAAGAGACAGAGAAGAGAAGTATCTTCATCTAGAAAGGTATCTTGACAAACAATCATTTGCAATCATTGGCACAAAGGATAGGAGAACAGTGAGCGAGGACTGTGTGGAAAAAACAAAATACAACGCGATAATCACTTTTATTATTAATGTGTGCACATGATGTGAGCATAAGCAAAAGATATGAACAACGAACAACAGGCTATTATGTGGCAAAAGGAGATGAACAAAAGACAAAAAAGAACAAGGCAAAAGACTCGTTTAGCGATAAAACGGTCAATCATAACAAAATCTCATCACACAAAATGGCGTAACGTCTAATAGCAAGCAAGTGCACCAACTACCGCCTAAAAAGTTAGACAATAAGTGTCCTACCGCCAATGGATTATTCACCCACCTCATCGGGTGCTAATGTATTGCAATGGGAATCATCAAATAGCGACGTAGAAGACAATAAAAAAAATTGCAAACGTCAAAAACGCATTGCTGCACTAGAGAATTATTCTACTCAAGATGACACCCTTACTCCTCCCAATAATATTATATCAGCTATACAGAACAGTAGTAGTAATGTTTTATCATTGGCGTCGTCTACACAAGAGGAGCCATCATCCACGTCAGCCGTGTCGAGATGGCAATCACCTGCACAACAGCTACTACCGCATACTATATCGTTGCAAAGTTTTTCACCCTCAATTGTTATACCACCCTCTGATAGTAAAATCCAACTAAATCCATACTTTTGCGAGTTATTTGAAGTTTTTATTAGTGCTGGCTGTAATTTGGTTAATGTAGATTGGCTGGGGAATTTGCATTTAGATATCAACTGTAAAGGAGTCCTCAGTGCAATTAAATTACCATTTTTCCATGGCAATAGCTTTGCAGCAGTATCATTCGAACGTACCGGTACTGGAGAACTAGTTCTCCAATTATGTGAAGACATATTAGATCCAAACGCTTGGCATCCACCACTTGTAACATCATATACAGCATATAAAGAAACATCATATAGTTGTTGGAATGAAAATGGCCGTGTGGCTATTGATATTAATAATGGTAATTTAGAATGGAGGAAATTAGAAGAGCGGCGCCAACAATTGATTGAGTTATATGACATTCTTATCCCACCAATCTATGTATTACCCACCAATTGTATCACTAATCAAGCCATACAAGATGCCGAGGACAAGGCTGTCAATCTACAACTTCTAATGACATTACTAACGGTCGGGATGAAACGTACACACGCTGAAAATGCCGAGGAGGCAACACGGAGAGAGTTGTTATCATTCAACAATAGTCTTGTACAAGAGTATAGAGATAAGATAGCGGGATTGGGCAATGTTCCCCGATCGGGTCAATCATATGATATACTTTTATCTCGCCAACGGAAGGACTACCGTCAAGAGATAGCTCATGATAGATTTCTCAATGCTTCAGTTGGATTAGCCAAACTTGTATCAAGTAGGGATGGTATGTTGGACATGACATCTCCTAATATTGGACTGATCAATACTAAGAATAAATTGTTTTCCATGGATGTATCAACCAAACAATTATATCACAAGGGGGATGATAATAAGATTGGCCGAGCGGGTAATGCCACAGAGGATACTCGACGCATCAATTACTACAGAGAACTGTACAATAGCTTGGGAATTCCTCTTCCTCAATTTACATCAATACTGGACTTTGATAATATGGATCCTCAATTGCAACTTGACATGGTGGATTTTATATTGAAGGAGATTGCCGAGCCGCTGCGGTGTGATCGGTTACCATCAACATATGCCGATGCCCTTGATCTTGAAAGAAAGGGATTGCCTCTACCATTACAAATGACCTTGTGGGGTATTAGCAAGGACCTTGACGAATGTGAATGTCTTGGCGGTTCTATTGATATTAGTGGCAACCTAATCAACCTCGTACAGAATGTAATGGAGATGGGGACACAAGAAATGTTGAAAAGAGATGGGCATCAAGTATCTGGAGATGCTAATGAGCCTTTGGGTGGTAATATGCTCGGCTACTACGGCGATACGATGCCACAGATCAAGAATGCATGCTACGGTCTCTTCAATTGTGATGCACTCGCCGGAGAGAAGCGGTCACTACTCTTGAACCTTGAGTTCCTCGTGACAGCCAAGGCTGCTTGGCCCGCTGGGAAGACATTGTCTTCTATGTATCGTATGAATGCCACGGAAATACTAATGGATCAGTTAGTTGACGGTCGAGAGAATTGGGATGATTTCTTGCCTTATGTACCCCACCGTTGGATCGATATAAAAAAAATGAAGAGTTGGATGCTATATGATGCCGAGGGTGGATACATACCAAATGATTGGGTCTTTGCATTTGGAAATTTCACCACGGCAGTCTTCACAGCTGAACACATCGGAGGGATATTCTTGTTCAATTGGAGTTCAAAGATGATGGAGAAGGCTGGCAATGGTATGACAATGGTTCAATGTATTCTATTGCGCCGTCCTTTTGGAGAGGATGGAGCGAGATGGAAGATTGCATGTGAATTCATGGACGTCACAGTCTTGTACCTCGACTACAACTGGACGGATCGAGTCCATCTTCTCTTCGTTCACCCGCCACCATGCCCCATCCTACAATCGGATACATCCCTCGACTACGACGATACACAGCATGATATTCGAATGACAAATTCAATGGGGTTTCAGTTCATGCAAGAGTCTATCAGAATAATCAACACTCCAAATGCATCACTTGAGAGTTACATGAAAGAGAGCATCCTTGACATCAATGTTGAACGTCAGGTCTTCTTCAATTCTGTCATGGATCTACACTGCCGCCAGTATCAACATACCTATTGCAAGGCTGCCTCCCACAATATGAAGAATCGCCTCGTCCAAAATATCAACCTCAACCATCCATCTGAGACTGGTCTTTATAATCGGTCAGGCCGTTACTTTGGCAAGAGTGCACGAAAGAGGGAACGTCGTCGTCAAAAAGCTCTACGTCTATTAGCTGAGAATGCTGCTAACGAATTCGAAGATGAGAGCAGTGACGGTAGTAGTAGTGACGAGGATTCAGATGACGAATCTTCTACTCTATCACCTACCACTACTACCGCTGCCGCTGCATCCACTTCCACTGCCTCCTCGGCCAAGCCAAGTACTAACGATAATGGCAAGATGACAATCAATGCCAACTTTAGACGACAACTTGTCTATGCAATCTCCCAGAGGACTAGTACAAATGACGAGGCAGTCGAGTTACTATTACTTGCTTGTAGATACGACATCTTTGGTGACAACTCCAAGGTTAGTGATCCTAACTCTCGATACAAGATCATCATGGACTGTGATGGATTGATTGATAATCATGCCCTGCAAGAGTTTCATCGAAGATACAAGGCTACTACTCAGAACAAGGGTAATACTACCTCCAATCGCAAGAGTGACAAGGTTGCGACTCGTGATGTAAATACTCTATTGAGAGAGTTTGCTGCTAAGGGAGAAAACATCACTTGCGATGACAATGTGATTGATAATGCCTTCTTCATCATGTGTGCTGGTAGCGCTGATCGGATAAACCCGAAGAAATATAGTATCCCGGGAGATTTTGAATCGCCAATGGTTGACTTCGAGTTACCCGAGACGGGTACTGTGTTGGGAACATGGAAGATTAATTGGGATGGGCGTAGTGGAGGTGGAAGGATGAAGAAGATAGTCTTTGATCGTAGTAAGTTTGTTCCAATTACTTGGTACGGATTAGGTGAGCGTATCAAGAGTGGATCAGAGCCAAAGGGTAATACAAATGCTCAACAGGAAAGTCTGCTTGAATAGTATTCTTTTATTATTTCTTTGAATTGAATCTCATATACTAACTAAAGATACTATCTCCTCCCTTTCATCATCATAAATCGTGATAACGCGTATCTTTTAGTCGGTCAAGTTTTATGATAAGAAGCTCAAACGTGCACATCAAGGTGTACGGAGTCACAATCCTCCGCATATGATAAGAATGAAGGCTGGTTCATCGGTTAAGGTAGTGGGTTGGATCAATGAGAATGTTGTACTTGTATGGTTGATTGACAAGTAGACTAGTAGATTGGGTTATGTTCAAAGTTTTGCGAGAGGATACTTTTGACTTTTGAGAGTTGTTAGTCTGTGCTTTTATCTTGTAGATTGAAGTAAGAGACTACTATTAAGATAATTAAGAGTATAGTATTTGTAATCGTGTTGATGCGACGATGTAGTAATATTCTTCCTAGTTGTATTTCTATTCAAAGAGGACTTGTTGTGTTGAGAGGATACCTGGGAACTGTTTATGCTGCTAATAGTAACTAACTTGAGTTGAGCTACTATATATGCTCCATTGCTACCGCAGGTGCCTCTCGGCGAGCTCTGCCGAGGGCGTGCTGCGCACGGCTAAGACTAAGAAGAGAAGAGGGAGAGATACTTTGAAAGGAAGAGAAGAGAGAGACAAGGATTAGGATACTTTGAAAGGATATTTCGAGAGAGATGATGCAGTCGGGTTGTTTTCAATGTTATTGATTAGCTTATCACATATATTATAATGTCTAACAAATCAATAAGTAGAAAAGAGATATCGCTTTGGTATAATGTGCATATCTTGTGTACAAACTAGAGCTCTCTAAGAAGAAAGGAATGTCTATTATATGGCAAAAAGACTGCCTAGGACAGGGTTCGAACCTGCGCATTCAGATGAATAATGGATCTTAAGTCCAACGCCTTAGACCGCTCGGCCACCTAGGCTTATTTGAACTCTGCGCTCAGTATAATATAAATATTGTTAGTGCTCAGAGTATAGTAGTTTTACTTTCCGATTTACAAGAAAACAAAATTTCATGCCGACTCGAATCAAACTCTCCACGCTACTGCAAAACATCACGCTCTCATTTCTCAACTTCTATCTCCCTCCCACAACAATAAAGCTCCTCTCTTCACAATCCACAACACAATAAGCAAAGATGAATCGCGGTAAGTACTTTGTGCACATGCATGCTTGTCTCATTCCTGTACTAATTTATTCTCCTGCATACACATCATTATTATTAGAAAACTCCCGTAGAAATGAATTCAAGAAGGGTATAGACGCTTTAGAAGGCCGCCGTCGTCGTACTGAAACTACAATCTCTCTTCGTAAGAACAAGAAGGATGAGGGTATTGCCAAGCGTAGGGCAATGATGACTGCTCCATCATCATCGATGCCGACATCGTCGATGCATGATGATACCAAAAATAACGTGGACTCATCACCATCATCGTCAAGCAAGATTTATACCGTGGCTGATATCCCATCACTAAAGATGGCACTATCACAACCAAATATTAATGATGCAACTCTCCTCGATACCGTCCGCGGATTTAGGAAGATTCTATCAGTAGAACACAACCCACCGGTTACCGAGGTGCTTGCTAGTGGCGTCCTTCCTGCCTTTGTTCAGATGCTTCAACTTAATGATAAGCCAAAGATACAGTTTGAAGCTGCATGGGCACTTACCAACATTGCTTCCACAGAAGAGACAAAGGCCATCGTAGATGCCGGTGCTGTACCATATTTTTCACAGCTCTTATCTTCACCTGACCCTGAAGTTCGTGAGCAATGTGCATGGTGCCTTGGTAATATTGCTGGCGATTCAGCTCCGCTACGTGATGTGGTACTATCATCGGGGGCAATGCAACCACTATTACAGAACATTGCACAGCCAGCTACCACATCGCTATTCAATAACTGTATTTGGGCATTAAGTAACTTCTGCCGCGGCAAGCCACAGCCCAACCTCAGCTTTGTTAGTCCGTGTGTTCCAACTCTTGCTCAAATCTTAAGGAGTGATAGTGCCGACAGTAGTGCCAAGACGGATGCTCTATGGGCACTCAGCTACATTAGTGATGGCGACGATGATCGTATCCAGACAGTAATCGACTCAGGTATCCTTGATGTGCTTATTGCACAGCTCGGAGAAGAGTCCAACCTTGCCACACCAGCATTACGTACAGTTGGAAATATTGTATCTGGAAGCGATGATCAAACTCAGGCGGTGCTTGATTCTGGACTTATGAATCAAATGCAGACGTTGCTCAACAGTCCAAAGCGGATGATTAGGAAAGAGGCGTGTTGGGTACTCTCTAATATTGGTAAGTCGTTTGATGACACATCATGTGTACATTGTATGAATCGTATTATTTTTCGCTCTAATCTAACTTGCGTGTCTCCTTATAATATAACAGCGGCTGGTACTCACCCACAAATCAGTACTGTTCTCAAGCTTCCGAAGGGCGGTATGGAGCGTGTGATCGAAATGGCACAGACACAGGTAAGTAATAATACAACATGTAACATATGAGGTCGTCATAATGAAATTCCACAATGTATCTCACCCAATATAATATATTCTCTTACTATATTATACTTTAGGAGTGGGAGGTGCGAAAGGAAGCTATTTGGGTAGTCAGCAACATTGCAACAGGTGGATCTGACAACCAAATCATGTCCTGTGTTGAGGCAGGAGCCATTGATGCCGTGTGCTCTGTCCTTGCCGTGAATGATACCAAGATGCTCCTAGTAGCACTTGATGCCATTGACAACATTCTCAAGCTTGGTCAGAAGGAATGTATGGACTACCTGAGCTTTGTTGACGAGTGTGATGGTCTCACAAGTATTGAATCGTTGCAAGAGCATGAGAGTGATGAGGTGTATCAGAAGGCAGTTCAGATTATTGAGACCTACTTTGGAGCCGACGACGCAGCCGAGGATGAGAACCTTGCCCCCGAGGCCAATGGCAATACATTCAGCTTTGGAGTTCCACAAAAGCAAGTTGATGGTGCTGAAAACCCTGCTAATGGCTTCAGCACTCAGCCTTTTGGGCAAACTACATTCAACTTTGTGCAGTATAAGGAGAACAGTAACTATGGGGAGTGACAATATGATTAAGTGGGTGGGGATGAGCGCCTGGATCAATAGAGTTAAGATTTCATGGCTGCCATAATATACGTTTAATTGCACTAGAGGGGATCAGTACAATGAACGACCTAGAGATAAAGAAAGCTAAAGAATATTTGGATTTACAATGAGATGATATCTGAATAGCTACTTAGTTTATAGAAGATAGCTCAGTTTCTCCTTCTTGATCGTCTACCCTTTTGGAGTGGTTTTCCATCTCTCTTCAGTGCATCAACAGATCGTTTTTGTCTACCTTTCCACCCGCCTATGCCTGTGATCTTGTTTACCTTTGTGGATGAATACGGATTCTTCTCTGCACTACTCTTTACAACCAACCTTACCTCCATACCAAACATATCAAATGAATTTTGAAAGCTTCTAGTCAAATAACGCAGATAACTAACTGGGAGCTCTGATACATTGCAAAATAAGAGGAACGTTGGAGGTCGGCCTTTTGTCTGTATAATATACTTAATTCTTGCTGGCCTGCCATTGTGCGTCGGAGGGGGGTGTTCATCTAATACCTCCTCAAGCCATCTATTCAACATTCCGGTGGGTATTACTCTAGCCCATCTTTCTCTTGCCTGAAACACCACGGGCATTAACTTGTATACATTGTCGCCATACAAAGAGCTCATTGCCACAACAGGTGTTTTTCTAAGCATTGGGAACCGAAGCTCGATTTGATCTTGTACTGCACATGCAAAATCATGCGGTGTATAGTCAGCATCCACAATAAGGTCCATCTTATTTGCAACCACAACTAAACTTCTACCTTCACGAACTACTGCATCTGCAATAGCAAGCTCCTGTCTTTGAATAACTCGTGCTTGCGCATCAAGAACAAGCACAGCAACATCAGCCAGTTTCATCGCTCGCATAGCATCTAACACAGCCAAGTCTTCAATCTCATTAGATCTTTCTCTCTTCACACCACGTCGTATACCAGCCGTGTCTACAATTTGAACTGGCTTGTTCTTAAACAACATTGGTACCGAGATACTATCGCGTGTTAACCCTGGCGTTTCCCCAGATATCACTCTTTCTTCACCCAGTAAAGAATTCACAAGTGTACTCTTGCCTACATTTTGACGTCCCAGTATTGCAAGTTGTAGTGGCTTCACTTCACTATCTTGATTCTTATTATTTTCTTCCTCATCATCTTCTTCGGGTAGACCAAGTCTAACTCGCTTCTCTCGAGTTAGTTTGTCAATTAGTACTGCAATGTCAACAATACCTTCACCATGCTCGGCAGATATTGGAATTGGTTCTCCAAAGCCAGCCCTCGCTACTTCAGCTAGGTTATCCAGTACATTGTTATTACTATTATCTATACTTGATGTCCATCTGTCTCCTTCTAACTTATTTGCCAATATTGCAATTTCTCGACGATGAAAAGGTTCTTTTGATCCGCTTGTCTTATTTTTGGGAGTATGACTAATCTTTCGTAACCATCGTATAGTCTCTGATAGATCAGAAGTAACCCCCAATCTTGCATCAAACATTAGTAATACCAAATCAGAATTTCGTGCCGCTTCCATAGTTTGGCGGATCATAGCCGCTTCCATGGATGTTTTATTCTTCTTACCAAACGCTACATCAATTCTCTCCCCGTCAACACCTGCAGTATCAATTAAGCGAAAGTAAATACCACCTATACTACCAATACACTCTCTTCTATCACGTGTTGTACCAGCTATGGGTGTAACAATCGCCCCACCCGATCGTTTAGATGGACTACGATAACCAATCCTACCTAGTGATCTTGACATCTTCTTCTTCTCACTACCAAGTCGATATGCTCTATTAGATTCTTTGCACATTAATCGATTGAATAGAGTACTTTTACCTGCATTTGGTGGTCCTAATATACTAACAACCAGTTCAGCGTTTGCATTTGTACTTAAACATCTTTGATAATATTGATATTTTGTTGTGTAATGATGGATAGAAGAAGACAATCCAAAGTTGGGGAAAATCTTTTGTCTATTGCAATAAATTGTTAGAAGTGATGATCTGAATGACATAACTCAAAAAGTGAAGTATTAAGTAGTTAGAATAATAAAGGCGGTGTATAAAGAACTACGCTCTTCTGGACATACAAAGTAATAGGAGAGAAGACCTATTATTTTATTTAACGTTTGATACAATACTCAACACTCAACTTTTCAATTTACCCGCCTACTGGTAACTCACCTACCGCCTACCAGTTTGGTCAATTTAAGAATAAAATGGCGAGTTTGGCGATCAACGGCTGACAGGACCACCACCAATCTATTGCAATACTTTTTAATATTGAACATGAACCCTATTGATTCGAACCCGTCGACTAGGTACTATATTGAGTGATACTTAACTCTCTATACTAGATCACATAGCTAGAGACTAAAGAGTGAGGGGGGAGATAGATTGTCGGTTTATCATGTCGTTCTGGCGCCTCCTACTACTTATATCTTTGCTCAATATTATCCCAGTAATGGGATTTGCAGCTTGGTTGAAATGTGACAGACTTTTAGAGGAGGATGAGGTGAGAATGCCTTCCTTTGATACCTCCTTTTTGCATTTTGCATTGATTGCATTGTTGGCTAAAAAATAGCACTCAATACTCTTGCATGGTAGATTGTTATGAACAATAAAATAATAAAGAAACCGGAAGAAGATCCAGTACAATTAGCGGTATATGATTCATCTGGAGTTAGAGTAGATGAAGATAATATCGTTTGGATCAATCATGTAGACGATGACACCACTTCATCTCATTCATTTACTATTAAAATGGATCCAGAAACAATACAAGAGTTATCAGACATTCAATATGTTGTAGAAACATCACCATTTAAAGAGCCTGTACCTTCTCCAACACCACATAATATAGAAAGAAGCTCATTTATTAGTTCATCAAAATGTAATGGTAGAAGAAGCCACGCGAGAGGCAACAATGGATCTGTCATATACAAACTTGTAATGAATGATACTCAGAAGCAAAACAATAGTATACTCGCTGAGATTGTTGCGGGATATTCTGAGTATCACGGCGCCGTGACATTAACTCCTCGAGTTATATTCAAAAGGAAAGAATCAGAAATAGATGCAACTACTAGTCAGGGAGGAGAACTCTAAAGACAAGCTACTGGTAGTATCATTTGAAACAAAATATTATACATAACACTTAAAACCTCTACTATATAACTGCAAGAGCAAACATGTACATCAATACTAATGATCCTGTGACTAAACACATTCTTGTCACAGAGTCTTGACGGGGACTTGATGCAGCATTATGAATATCTGATCTATTCATACTATATTTGTACTTGAGCTGATCATCGCCGCCAACGTCATTAAAGACGCCTGGGAATGTCTTGGTTCTTGTACTCCAACGAGCACCTATAGCTTCCTCATCTTCAGGGCGTTGTACCTCCCAAGCTTCTGTTGGCTCTGCCGTTGTTGGTCTAGAGCTGGGAGGACTTGATGGACTCGTTGTTGGATTCATGGTAGTAGGAGCTTGTGTTGTAGGAGCACGAGTGGGTCCACTTGAAGGCATGCTCGTTACTGGTGAAGTAGTAGTTTCAATATCGTCACCATGGCTTTCATCTTCAAATAGTGTAAAGTAATAACTTGAAGAGAAATCAAATGCATCATCTCCAAGTAGACAGAGATCATCTTCCACACCACCCAAGTACACCTTGTAGTATCCCTGTCCATGAACACAACACAACCCATTGCTTGCATTGTCATATACAGTAAAGGCATATTGCTTCTCACCCAATTCAGGTCCATCCATGGTAACTTTCAATGTAAGCAAACGATTTGCAAACTCATTCTTGGGATACTCGTCGAAGTCAACAAAAACACGAACTTCATTCGTCGTCAAGTCATATAAGACCCAACTAACTTCTTGTGGATTATCATCAAACTGTATCTGTACAGTTAGATAATACTCGGAATTCTCAGTATAGAATTGTGTAGACGTTAATGGTCCGGTTTCTTCTTGAGTAGGAGTCTCTTCTTGTGACGGAGGTGGTGGCGGATGATCTTGATATTGTACTTCTTGAGAGTCACTCGTTGCAACATTTGACGTTTGCAAACACTCATAATTTCCACACATCATACCATTCATGGACCTTGAGGTACTATCATTGGAACAGAACTGAGTACAGTACTCAAACTCAGGATTGTCTACAGGACCACTCCACGAAGAAGAGGACAATGATGTCGATGTCGATGAAAAGCTCTCTTTGGGTTGTTCAGGTTGCTGTGGAGGCGAAGTAGCAGGCGGCATTACCGGTGGCGGTGTAGGAGGGTCAGGCGGTGGTGTCGTATTCTTCGAATGGGACATTGTAGTTATACTGTCGGCACCAGTACCCACACCACTACCACTACTATTACCACCTGATGACGAAGACGATGGCAATGTCGCCGATCCTAAACAGAATTCACCATAATTCTCAAATTCAAAAGTACCCGATACTTCTACTAGGACATTACCAGTATAATAACTCGTATCACTACCCAAATACAATGTACCAGATCCACCGCCCATATCACAGCAAAAGCCATCACCATAACTATCCAACAAGATCAACTTATAACATTGATTCGTTGGTATATTCATTGATTCTAATATTAATTCATTCTTCTCGGATTTGTAATATCCAGTTTGACGCTGTGCAACAATTTCTCTATTACTGGATGATGACGATGATAGAGTTTCAATAACAAATCCAGTCTCGACTGCCATTCGATCCAATTTCAATTTCAATGTGACCGTCTGTGTTCTTGTTGATGATGTTGACGACATACTACTCATTTGTTGTGGACAGTCATAATCCGATGGTGGGTCCGAACTTTTATTACATATCACTTGTCGTATCCAATTATAATGGTCAGATATTTTAGTAATGACCGCTGGATAATTATGATTCACACAGCCGTATCCCCATGATAAAAGCCCGTATACTTCATCTTCATTTCCATCTCCATTGGATCCTTCAATGATTGTCGGTCCGCCAGCGTCGCCGTAGCACATATATCTTTCATCACTCTTGGCACATATCATATCATTATATATATGATCATGTAATGACATTTGTGATATTTCATCAGTGATTGGATCTTGAACATGAACAGTTGTCGCGCGACATGTATTTGTTGGTATTAAGTCCATTTGTGCTGATTTGAGTATATTCGAAAAGCGTTTTTCGGAATGTGCACTATCGGCACCCCATCCCAATGCAGTGATCGATCCAGTCTCTTCATATGCATCTCTTGACAACTTGGCAGGTGGATAACGAGATATACCATAAACCTTCACCAACATGACATCATTTTCATATGTCTCTTCATTATAATTCGGATGGATATGTAACTTCTCGGGTATTAAATTTTCATATGCCAATCGATATGTCTCAAGTGAATACGGATCATATGCCGGACCATTATCGTCTAAATTTGATTTACCAATTTCAATACCATTAAATGCTTGATATGTCTCAGTACCGCCGTATGTACCCTCGGGTTTATACTTGGCACAATGTGCTGAGGTCAATATCAAGTCAGGCGCGACTAATGTACCACCACACATGTGTATATCATACTTGCCCTGTGTGGGGGAATGTCCTTCTAATTGTAATGAGGCCATGTAGGGATATCGTGTTGATGGTGGTATGGAGTAAGATGTCCCTCCGATACGTGTATATTTACGTAAATTTGTTGCAGATAAATCTTCTTCTTCCGTCCCTTCTTGTTGTTCAAGTGTTGTTTGTTGTGATGTTGAGGTAGGAGGAGGATGGTCGGTAGTCGAGGTCGCGGTATCCTCATCAGCACCACCAAGGAGCATAAATTCCAACTTTTGCACTTCCTCCTGTACATGCTTATCTTCATTCTTCTTATTATTACCCTTTGAATGCATACTTGACATACTGCTACCAAGTTGGCGAATGTTATTGTTGTCTTTATTATTATTGTTGTCAGTCTCATCATCGCCTATATGGCGGTATCCTCCTACGCCATCCCTATCGTCATTATACAGACGTCTATAATAATCTTGTTCTAATCTACGTCGTTTCTCAACCTGACGTCGTGGTGTATTATGATTGTTTGACCATACATTGTACGATTGATTAATATTATGAGAGGCTGGTTTTGTTGCAACTACTACAGAAGATTCGGAAGTGGAGATTGATGTTGCACAACATGTGATCAATGCCGCTGCTTTATATATTTTAGCCGTCATATTATAATATTATATGGTTTATTGCGCCGCGGTTGCTACTTGCGGTACTTCACTCTGCTACTCAATACGAATGCCATGCTAGTAGCTGCAATTATTCAGAGATCGTTCAAGAAATGAGGGGCTCAACTAAGGTGCGACCTGAGTGACGCATTGATGTCCTTTTTTAAGCAGCCCATCCTGATGCAAATATCTCAACTAATCTAAAGATACCATACACAAATTTGTAACAGCTGTAACATCTCTAACGTTTAAAAATAGGTTATGAGCTTAAAAGTTCGTTACAATCATGTTTCGGTTGTTTAAAAATAAGAGCAGCAGGCAACAAAAGTGCAAGCAATAACAACTAACAAAATAAATAACAACTGACGAAAAAGTTGGTGGTAAAAATAGAAGATAGTTAGAGGTTTGAAATTATATGTCCTATTATTGTAATCACTAAATAACATGCCAAATAATGGTAGTAGTAGAAGGAGTATCAACAAAGACGACGACGACAACGGTGAATCAATTGCAATGGATCAAACCTCCACAAACATTAGTGATGCACCGATAGTAGGAAACATGGCAGATAGCAGTTCTGATAATAGGTCTGTAGCTCCGGATAATACTGCTTTAGATGATATAGATACTACCAACGACGATGATGAGCAACAATTAGCAGCGGAGGACGATAACGCCTCTACTCAACAACAACATACAAATACGCCTACTGCACGTCCGCCATCAACAACAACAGATTATGATAATCAACAGCCAGATGTAACTTCTACATGGTCAGCTGATAGCGATGGTAGACCTATATCGATACCACACTCATGGCGTGGTCCATCTGCTGTAGTAGGTGGTGCTGCTCCTCATGATAATAGTATTATATCTCCTGGCGGTACTCATGTTATATCTCATCCTCCTCAACAACCGTCATCATCATCTCAATATCATGATCGAGGTATGCCAATAAGTAGTCGTCGGCGTGGGAGTGGCAGCGGAGTGCACCAATATCCTCATAACATACCCACTGGCCAGAGTCAATATAGTAGAAGTCCTCCTCCTCCTCCTTCATCTAGTGGTGCACCTCCTCATCATATGAATTATCATCATCAAGATCCACATTATGGATATCCTGTAGCACATCACCATCAATATGATCAACAAGGTCCGTATCCACCCACTCATGGACCACCGCCTGGGCCTCCTTATCAACAGCATGGCATGTATCAATCTCGACCTCCGTCGGGCTTTCCACGAAGTCATCATTATCAACAAGGATATCAACCACAGCATCTTCACGGAGCACCTCCTCAATTCATGATGGAACATCGTCAAGATTATCCTCATGATTCGAGATCTTCTTCTGGTCAATATTATCAACAGCCACCACCGCATGGGCCACCTCCTCAAGATCGTGGGTATTCTCATCATCATGAACCACCACCAGTAGCTCATAATCAAGATGAAGAAGAACTGCAATATCATCAATCATCAGTACCAGACTCACAACAACAACAAGAAGCATCCGTGGAGGAGAAGTCAACAACAACAACTACAGAACCAAAGAAGAAATTTACAGAGCTAAGTAAAGCCAAAATCCTCCATCAGGGAAAGTCAAGTAAACCAACACCAATCTATCAGCCCCGTCGTGACCGTGCACCCATCTCATCACAATTAGTACCCAATCAACAACGTACGTCACAACACAAGGGATGTACATGTCGCAAGACAAAGTGTTTAAAGTTATATTGTCATTGCTTCGCAAATAGTGTGGTATGTTCAACACAAGTCTGTTTCTGTGAGGGATGTAAGAACACACCAGAGGAATTGGAGAAGGGTAAGGATGGTGATATTGCACAGGCACGACGGAGTGTATTGATACGTAATCCGAATGCTTTCAAGGATAAGTTTTTGGATGCTAGTGTTGGTATTGTTGTTAGGGGTCCAGGAAGTAGTAGTGGTGCTGCCGATCCTGCACCAGTTGTTGGAGGGATGGGTGGTATACCTACTGTAGGAAGCTTTGGACAGTATCATCATCGTCCACCCACTGCCATGTCCTCCTCTTCTGTTGCCAGTATCAACTCCTCGGGCCGTACATCGAGGAATAGTGGATTTACTGGCTATCCTGGTGGACATGCTCCTCAGGAAATGTTACCTCATACTCCGCCTGGGGCTCCTAATGCTCGTGGATATCAATTCAGACGGATTCCAAGCTCTGAAGCTGTCGTCAAGGATGATGACGATGTTGAAGCCGAGACCGAGACTGCTTCACAACAAGAAGAAGATGCCGACGATGAATGTGAGACTCAAGATAACTTGGGTGGATCATCTTCCATGTCCACTGCTACAACTGACAAGCCATCATTTGAATCAACTCAAGTAGAAGAGCGTGATGATCAGCAGCCACGATCAACGCCAAACTTGGAGCATGGTCCCTCATGGGAGGTTGATCGTAGACAGCGTGGCTCGTTCGATCAGCAAGGCTATGGAGGTCATCAACAGCATCCCGAGTATCATCATCAAGCAGGTCCGCCTGTCCATCAACCGTATCGCGGCGCACCACCACCGCCTCAATTCACTCGTGGTCATCCAATGCCAGGAGGAAACATGGCAATGGATCAGCAGGGATCAGCGAAGGTCCATCGTGTGGGTTGCAAGTGTAAGAAATCCAAGTGTCTCAAGAAGTATTGTGAATGTTTCGCGGCGAATATGAAATGTGGAAAACAGTGCAAGTGTGAGGATTGCGGAAACCAGCCTGATGGCGATAGTAGACCATCGAGTAGGATGGGTGGACCTATAATGGATGGACGTAGTTCGGTGATTCCCTCGGGAAGAATGAGTCGGCATGAGCTTGATCGCATGATGCAAGGTAGCAGAGAGTTTTTTGCCCCACCGCCACACTTTGCACCGCCACCTCCAACCTATGGCATGTATTATCAACAGCCACAGTATGTGGAAATGCCTCACTCCGATCAATCTCTTCACCTTGTTAGTTCGATTGAGGAGGACAAGTCATTCAAATCGCATGGTTCTCATTATACTGCTAGTACCATGAATGACGATTTGCAGTCTGCGAAGGGAGCACCTCCATCAGTCTCTGCCGCTAGTGATAGTGGAACTGCAAATGAGAAGAAGATGGACTTGTTGGCAAGCGTTGCCAGTGAGGTGTATGCCGACGCAAGAGAAGCCAGTGCCAAGAAACGCAAGTCGTCTGACGTCTCAGATCATCATCAAGCCGCCACAAAGCCACGCTCTGAGTCGGTTCCGCCCCATAAGAAGTACATGGCTGAGCAACACCAAGAACAACAGAGACGGATGTATGATCATCACCATCAGCAAGCTGTACCAGTATCGCATTCTGGGGGTTATCCTTATGAACGATATCGTCATCACCATCCATATGAAGACCAGAGAGGTGACCCACGTCAGATGTATCATCCTCCTCCTCCACAGCAATACCATCATCAGCAGCACTGGCAAGCCGGGCCTCCTCAAGGTCATGCTCATCCGAAGCCAATCCGTCCCCAGTTCTCACGTCATCAGCCTCGTCCACCACCGCAATCACAACTCACATCACATACCAAGAAAGAGCCCGAAGACATTGTCAAGAAACTACCAAAGGGCCTCACGTACCGCAAGGTCTGTTCTCACTGCGGTCGTCAACGTGCCGAACACGGGGAATTTGGATTTGGTAATAAATGTTCTTTCACCACATGCGGACGTTGTGGTGCCGATGAAGAGTGTCACAAGAAGGAAGGTTGTCCCATGGGTGTAATGTGTACATTAACTAATAATGTCAAGCCGGGAGCGATTCAACAGTACGAAGCCACTCTTGCCGACTTGGGAGCTCGTGCTGAGATTCGAGCAGATATGAATGAAGCCCGAGCCGCTGGATTGGTCG
>Ga0214477_100885_pt1 | contig 18070 bp, 17 predicted proteins | sample M1_20Mar14CPVII9_FD_165058 | JGI IMG/M metagenome (GOLD analysis project Ga0214477, IMG submission 165058) | Marine eukaryotic communities from Monterey Bay, California, United States - M1_20Mar14CPVII9sort6BwellC16 | ecosystem: Environmental > Aquatic > Marine > Unclassified | place: USA...
TAAGCGGAGTGAAAGGTGCCGAGTTTGATTTATCAGGTGTTATCATGACAGATACAGATGTTACCAATGCAAACTTTCGTGATGCACAATTTTCTAAAGGATATTTGAGGAATAGTAACTTTGACGGTGCCGACTTTACGAATGCGATAGTTGACAGGGCGTCATTCAAGGGTAGTTCATTGAGGGGTACAATCTTTCAGAATGCTGTATTAACTGCTACAAGCTTTGATGGTGCTGATGTTGAGAATGCTGACTTTTCAGATGCATACATTGGAGACTTTGATATTAGGAACTTATGCAAGAATCCAACATTGAAGGGAGAGAACCCAACAACCGGTGCTGACACTGCACTTTCAGCTGGCTGCCTTGGACCCAAATAAGTGCAGTTGTTTATCTTAAGTTAATTGAACAACTCTTATATTAATACACCAAATATATACAATCTTTACAAAGTGCAACGAACTTCTCTTTCTACCCAGTGATTTCATCACGCAATACATACTTAATTGTTGGTTTCCCCCTGGCCAATTGATCACAGGGTATCCAACCTGTAAAAGGAGGATACTGATGATTCGTGCTATAAGGTGCAATCCAGCACTTTTTCTTATCGATTCCTATTGGGTCGCCGTCCTCATCTATTCCGGTTGGAGGGTATTTTCGCACAATTGCCCATCCTTTATATGTATCTTCATCCTTTGGTTCCCAATACTGAACACGAAAAGTCACCTGATGCCCTCCCCATCTTGCAGTACGCTCCTCATCAGGCTTGTATCGATCCCAACAACCATAGCATTGTGTAAAATCCCCATCTGCATTGCCATTAGTGCCTGATAGTTCAATGTGAGAAATGCAACGACTCAAGAGAGTGTTATTGTGCCAAAGCTGATTGTTTGATACGAACTCTTTTGCAAATTCATCATCTTCTCCTTCTTCTAAGTCCAAATCCATACGGACACGTAGATCTAAACGAACCCGGTTAGCTTTGGAGTACTTGAGAACTGGCACCAACCTCTTTAATTGTAATTCAGTAAACATTAACCTCCCGTACGGTACTTGTGGACTATGGAGCCTTCGCCAGATGTAATATAAGCCCGGTTTTAACGCATCTTCCATGTTTGCCTTATGTGCCGTAACAACTAAATCAATAATCAAATCAAGATTGACTGTTCCTTTTTTCTCCATATCTAGTAACGAAGGAAACTTTAAGTAGTCTGATATAATGTGTGAGCATAGATTTCTTCCTCCCTCGAACTCGTACTTATCATAAAACTCTACGACAGATAATGCATCCTTTTCATTCATCTTCCTTGCTGCAATAGGATCATCAATAAACTTCATCATTTGTTCCCATGTTTCAGATGTTATATCTGGGAATGATATAACATGTTCATTCCGCTCCTTCATATCAACAGAAAGCATAGTATCAATGTATTTAGACTTTGCTGCAAGTGTTTGCGAATGATACCATAATATACTCTGATCGTCTCCACTACCAAGTATAACTTTCAGATCGGGCTCACTAGATCTGAGCTTCTTTGCTTGTCTCTCATCAGTAGTGTTATCACTACTTTCGCTTGTCATTATTCTTCTGCTACCGATGCTTAAGGTACTAATAATATTATAGTATATGATATTGCAGCTGTACTCTCAGCTATTTTGACTTGTATGATACACCAATATTATTTGTAAGAAGGTGCACTCTAGTTGATGTTGGTATAAAGATGTATCTTTTTCTTTTTTGAGTATTGTACTTTATAAGATGCGCCAACGCCGCCACCAACTTTAAGCTAATAGTATTGCAAATATCCTTCTTTACCAACCTCTCCCCCGTTGTATCGTACATCGGGCATGACTGATTGGCGATAGGACGGTCATTTTTTCATCGGCAAGCAAAACACTCCTCTATCTACCTCTACTATCATATACGTATACTGAGAAATGGATGAAGATCCGGATAATTTGGCGGCATTATTCTTTGCAAATCAAGCTGCAAAGGAAAAACAAAAGGCAACACTTCCGACAGATGATTGGGTAAAAGTGATAGATGCAGTTTTGAAGAAGAGAAAGTTGAAAGGTAATAACACTACAGAGGGTATATCAACAGGTGATGTTTTAGATACACATAATAGTAGTACTGATGATAAAACTAGTAGTATAGATGCATCGGCGTGGATAGTAACGACTATGCCTCCAACACCAAACAAACAAAAAGTTAATGGCATTGATGGGATAATGTTAGATACAAGTAATACCCATTGCAGTTTAGGAGTACAAGTATTAGTAGTAAGTAATATGAACTAGGTTGTACTGAATCAGAAACACGGAATCAGTAAATTAAGCAATACTTGGTGGATAAAATAGTTCGAGATAATGGAGAAGAAAGTTGAGCACATCACGTTTGATATTTATTTAGGTTGGTAGTATAGTTAATGAACACTATCGGAGAAAAGCTGTGGTATTACTGAACCGCCCAAGAGTGGATGATAATGTAAGTGTTCTTTGAAGATATGCCGAAGATAACAGAGCGGGTTATCATGTTGTATATATATGTGATACATTGGCTAGACATCTGATCTCTCTCGAGAGTACATATCACGATGTCGTATCCTACCAATTATTCGATTAACACTACAAATGGAAAGATGGATTTTCATTGTCAAAAGATAGGATGTCTTTCACTTCTACTTGCTGATTGTTACCAGTTTCCAAGCTGGCATTCTTGTCCCATTGACTTGTTCACTCAGGAAAAATATGGATAGCAGGAAATAAGTCGGACAATCGGGGCAAAGAACCCACCTCATACCACTAGAACTGAGGCTTAGTGCAGTGATAGCAATATCACGGCCCCGGATTATAGACGTCTTGTGGACAGAGAACTGCATGATGATACCCTTCCTTTTGACATGGCTATCGCCGATCTTTTCATTAGTTAGTTTCGAGGACCCAATATGGCAGCCGATTTGTATTTGTTTAGTCACTTTACAAGTGGACTGCCCATTGCTTTAAAGTGGACAATGAAAAGGTTTCCCATTCTTACTGTTAGGGTGTGAGAAGTAATATTGACCGCACATATCTTATGTTCTAACACTTGCTCTATTTCTTCTGTATTTTATCAGGGTACTCATACAAGGATAGTCCCCCTCATCGACAACAGAAAGTAAAATATAGTATTTACATTAATATGATAATATCAATAACTTACAAAGTAAATAATATAGGTCACCTCTAACTGATAACTACAAGTCTATCCGTGCTACAAGTGTGCATAAGATGTGTACTCTTTTTTTTTTTTTCAAAAATAAATTGTCGTTCTCAAGTCGTAGAGCAAGAGCATAACCAACTCATTTCCAAAACAGGCATAGACACTGCCTCATCACTACCAACCATCAACAGCACTCCTCAATATATCCATACAATAAAATAAAAGAAAAGGGTAGACTCGCATGGCTCATAAGACCCACACTCTGACCACTGAGTTACACGGACTATGATTGTCCGAGACGGGGGTCGAACCCGCGACCATGGGCTGTCTTTGCAAATTGACATTCTCGAGTCTACTTGAAAAACCAATAGTTTTAATATTTATAGTCATAAAAATGAGAGAGATAAGAGAGATGTCAAATAGTCAAATAGAGTACGATATATTATATATCGGCGTTGCGATGCAATTTGCTTTGTGCGTAATGCGTAGGTATTCTCGTAGCCGACATTCAATTGGTATAGAATCACTATAAAACATTGTACAATAATGGCAAGGTGTAGATTGGAGGCGTCATATCAATACTTCTGAGAGTCATCATATTTTAATCACACTCGTCTCCCAGTTATGTTCAATGTCAGAGTATTGATGTGAGGCTTCATTGTTATGACATGATCTACAATCATATGTAGACTATTGCTGCTTGTTGCTTCCTGAAACTTACGAACCTACATGATCTAGAGTAGCTTTAGGAAATTGGTAAAGAGGGTATCATGACAGAAGAAGAAATATAACAGCAGCTGTGGCAAATATGCTGTTCAAGTTTAATCAATTCTATCTGGACAAAATTGGTGAACGATTCACAACAATGGCAACACAACATCGGATGCGTGGCACAATACAAAACTTTCTTACACAAAACTTTCATCAGAATTCTATACAACAACACAAGAACACGGTCATTACAATACTTTCCGGCTTGGCTTGAGGTATATCTTTTTAGGGGTTTACATTCATGTTATCGGTAGCAATACCAGCACCATTAATGAAGCCACCACTAATTTCAAGTGTGCCGAGGGTAGTGGGAGTCTTTTGCTCAACCTTGATATCATTCTTCTTGGAGTCAGAAACTGTAGTATCGGTGATTCTAACAGTTAATAAACCTGTACCTTCACTCTCCAACTGTGTTCCATCGTCAAGATTACCAATAATACTGCTACCTGCAATGTTAACCAACACATCTCCAGTACCATCTGAGCTCACTTTGACACCTAGTGATTAAATGATTGAATACCGATACATGTGTTAGTAACGAGCAATGTGCAGATATGATATGATATGTTTACAAGAAAGTGAACCTACCTTCATTGAAATTATCATTTGCTGTTACAGCAAATCCTGCATTAACTGCACCATCATCTGCTTCGTCGAAATCAAAGCCCTCGTCCAAATTATTAGAAGCAATAGTATCGATGACCTGTACTATTAAATTTCCACCATCTGCTTCATCAATATCAAACCCATCGTCCAAGTCCAACTCGCCTTCATCAATACAGGAGGGATCGGTGGCATTTGCCGCCGTGATACATGCAGAGTCCTCGACATCATCAACACATTCGGGGACGTAGCAATAATCTCCATTTCCAATAAACTCAGACGAAAAGGTTTGAACGTTGACATCTCCTGGGCCTGCTTCATCGAGTTCTACTCCATCTGTATATATAGAAGAGGAATTAACATAAGTTATGTAATAGGGCTAAATGAAACGAATCATACAAACATTGACGTACCTGCTCCATTATAATTGAACTTTGAAGCAGTAATAGTAGCTCTGAGATCACCCATACCACGCTCATTTACCCGTACACCATCACCGTCAAACCTCCCTTTACCCGAATTCTCTACAGTTACACCATTGAGAACTACCTCGACAGATGCATCAGAACCACCTCCTGTGCCCTGGTTTCCATTACCGCAGTTAACTTCGGTACAGTCATTAACGAGTACACCATAACTGGCAACACCAGATACTTTAACATTAGTAAGAATGACAGCTGCAGTTCCAGTGGCATCGTTAGGTACATCAACGAAGATACCCTTTCCAATCCCTTGATTGGTAATCGAGTAGTGACCTAACCCTTCAAATTCAACTTTGCCGATGACAACCTCAAGCGTAGCATTGGTTGTAAGCAAGTCGAAGTCATCACTACCGATGATCCTTGGCATATCCTCGGCTTGGATTGTTAGCGGATAAGTGCCGATGTATTCAAGAGTGCTTTCGATAGTGATTTCTTTAACCTTACTTGAAATAAAGATGAGTTCGCCTAAACCAGATGCGAGATCTTCAAGAGCTTGACGGAGAGTGCCTGGACCAAAATCAGCACTACTTGATACCAGAATTGCTCCAGGAGGTGGAGGTACCTTCCCAGACTTGCTACTACCGCCACCACGGCCCATGGCAAGAGACATGGACATTGAGTCGAAGTCCATACTGAAAACATCTTCTTGCAAAATACGAGATAGACTATGTTGTTGTTTGATACGTCTGGCTGATGAACGACGACGGTTGAGCTTTGTCTTCTGTGTAATATTGTGACAAGATGTGTTCGTTGAAAGGAAATATTAGATATGTAAGATATAAAGTGAATACAACGTATCTATTTAAACTCATGAACTCATAATGAAACACATATCACATGAGCACAAAAGTATGATGAACACATATCATATGCGTTGAACATCATATGACGATGTGAACATATCATATTATGATGAGCTGAACATATCATATGAACATATCATATGAGCATATCATATGAGCATTCATATGATCATATATAATATATGAACTCAACGCACACGATATGCATATCATTATTCACATAACATATGACGACGATGAACGATGTAATCATAATTTGTTACTTACCGCTAGTTGATCATCAGCGCTGGCACTGGCAAGGATGACAGTCGCTAGGAAGATGGATGCCGATAGTTTCATGTTATTGGTATTGATTAAAGGTAGAATTGTTGCAATTAATGAGCCAATTTGTAATGAGGAGCCAACGCAATGGCAGCAGCAAGTAGCAAGGTGGTGGCAAGTTCAACGCACAAAAGATGAATCTGACGAATCAAATGTCCAGTACCGGGTATCTCTTGTCTGTCCAGACATAAGAAATAATCTATAATGTACTGAATAGCCCATTTAAATCCGTACTCCACTCATTGAAAAGACTCAAGTTAGATAGATACATAGTATCTACATAGGTAAGGTGTTGCTAATTGCAATTGAGCTGTGGTATTAGGGCAAAGGATCAGTAGTTTATCAATATAGAAACAATATAAAATGATGACAAAGTATAGATTTAGTAGCGGCGTCATTATACCAACAGCTCTCAAGATGATTGCAATATTATTATTATTGTCCATGACGTCAGTGATGGCCTTTACCTCACCATCTACATCACTAAATAGATTTACCAATATCAATACAAATAGATATATGTCAACAACAGACAATGAACAAGAACAAATAAACTATAACGCAATACACGTACCAAAATCAGGCGGCACGGGTGTTAAATCGGCATCTGAAATAATGTCAAGTAAACAACCATTATCATTAGGTGCTCCACCACCACGCCAACCCAAGGGTGGATCATTCATAACTAAAGGTGGTATACAAATTGATGCAATTGTACGTCCATTACTATATACACATGGTGATATTAACCCTTGTGATATAGATGAAGATGAGGATTGTGAACAATATGTTAGTGAATTCTTTTCCAATGGTGATGAGAATGATAGTGAAGGTGAAGAAAGTGAATATAGTTGGGGTAGTGATGGTGCTATTGAACGATTAATTGATTTATTAGATTATCGTAAAGGTGCTTTGTTAACTAGTTCGTATGAATTCCCTGGACGGTACGTACTGTTTGTTGAGTTTGTTGTTGAGTTTGTTTGTTTGTTTTATATTATTGTTGATGTTTTTACTGCAACATCTCTAAAACTCTCTTCCCATGTATAATAAACAAATAGATATGCACGATGGTCATTAGGATTCGTAGATCCACCACTATCAGTAATCGGTACCGGTTCCCATTGTACCATATCAGCATTAAACAAACGTGGACAAGTGTTATTACAACCTATATTATCTTCCATGAATAAGTTATTAGATGATGGTATATTAAGTAATGTTAATATTGACGAAAGTGATGGAGAAGGGAGTATTAGTGTAGAGGTTAGTAAGGCTGGTGAGGTTGGTAGTTTTAGTGAAGAGGAGCGTAGTCGACAGGTAAGTTTGTTTGGTTTTGTGTGTGTCTGTGTGCACATCATCTATTGTGAGAGATTGCACATTTATTGCAACTCTAACATCACTCTATCATCATCTATCTATCCCTTCATACACATATAATCTCATATATAATCAAATCAAAAACACTAGCCATCATTGTTCTCAGTAGTAAGAGCATTAGTCGACCTTTTCAACTATAACAGTGACGAATCAGGTGATTTACAATTAGGATTATACGGTGCATTCGGATATGATTTAACATTTCAATTTGAACCAATAGATTTAAAACAAGATCGTGATGTAAATCAACGTGATGTAGTATTATACTTGGCAGATGAATTAGTCGTTGTTGATCAATCACGTAATTCGGCATGGACTGTTAGTTTAGATTTTACTTATGGTGACGAAACAACGAAGGGATTAAGTCACGATGGTATATCTACACCATTTACACCACATACAGGACCATTTACTGAAACTAGAGATACACCCGAGGGTGAATTTACAAAGTCAGTTGATAAGGCCAAACATGAATTTAAAATGGGTAATCTGTTCGAGGCGGTATTATCACAGACATTTCGTAAACCGTTGGATGCAGAAATGACACCATCACGATTATTTAGACGATTACGATCACGTAATCCAAGTCCATATGGATTCTTCTTTAATTTGGGTGAGGATGAATATCTGGTGGGTGCATCACCTGAAATGTTCGTCCGATGTGAAAAGGTTGAGAACAATGACTACCGTCCGGGTGCTATGCGTGTTGAGACATGTCCAATTTCCGGTACGGTAGCTCGTGGTATGGATGCATTAGAGGATGCGGCACGTGTCAAGAGTTTAATTATGAATTTAAAAGAAGAGAGTGAATTAACAATGTGTACAGATGTTGATCGGAATGATAAGTCACGTATCTGTGAACCGGGTAGTGTCAAGGTTATCGGACGACGTCAAATTGAAATGTATAGTAGGTTGATACATACGGTTGATCATGTCGAGGGATATTTACGTCCAGAGTTTGATGCACTTGATGCATTTTTATGTCATACTTGGGCAGTGACTGTTACAGGCGCACCCAAGACGTGGGCTATACAATTCGTTGAAGATATGGAACGAAGTCCACGATGTTGGTATGGAGGAGCTGTGGGATTGGTTGGCTTTGATGGTACCATGAATACTGGACTTACATTGCGTACTGTCCGAGTGAAGAATGGTATAGCCGAGGTACGAGCTGGTGCAACACTGTTATATGATTCAGACCCAGAAGCAGAAGAACAAGAGACTGAATTAAAGGCATCGGCCATGTTGGATGCAATTGATGCAACTAGGGATAATGTAGATGATCTAGATGACGATGATGATGTAAAGCCCATGTCAGTTACCAAGGGAGCAGGTGATGGAAAGAGTATCATCCTCGTTGATCATGAAGACTCATTTGTTCATACTCTTGGTAATTACTTACGTCAGACTGGTGCCGAAGTTACGACATTACGAAGTGGACCATCGGCACTTCGAACAATCCAACAATTAGTCGATGACGGGAAGAAACCTGACATGGTCGTACTGTCTCCTGGACCTGGAAATCCCACCGACTTTGAATTGTCAAAGACAATCTCACTCTTGGAGAAGAATAAAATTCCCGGCTTTGGTGTTTGCCTTGGCCTACAGGGTATGGTAGAACACTTTGGTGGTGAACTAGGCGTGCTTGGTTATCCCATGCATGGCAAGCCATCACCTGTAACACTTACAGAACCAGGAAAGAGCAGTGATAGGTAAGAAAAGAGACGTGGAAAGTTGTTTACTTTGTTTATTGTATGTTCCTCGTCTCATAATGCAATTTTCATAAACCGCAGCATATTTAATGGCTTGCCAGAAACATTTGAGGTGGCAAGGTATCACTCTTTATATGGATTGAGCGATAAGCTTCCATCATGTCTAGATGTCACAGCCTTGACCGAAGATGGAATTGCCATGGGTATTAAGCACAAGACACTGCCGTATGCAGCAGTTCAATTCCATCCCGAGTCAATACTGACAAGTCCAGCACATGGAATGACAATATTGAAGAATGCCTTATCCTTTTTATCTTATGAAAGTGAGACAGATTAAACTAGTAGTTAGATATGCTCAAAAGAGTAGTTTAATAGATATCTAAATCCTAAATAATGTATAATTACGGGCACATTCGATATGCACATAGCTTAGCACCATCTCCTCTGAATCTGATGTCATTCTCAATAAAAGGATACCAGTGACTAAATTGAGTGAGCATGGCCACCGGCTATATTTCGAATGTCTGTGATGCTCAAGCTATTCATATTTGCCCTCGCTAGCTCTCCAAACATACCTATATAATATAACAACATGAATCGTCGGTTCTATGCTATTACTGGCGCTAACAGCGGTCTCGGAGCTGAAGCAGTTCGGCAGCTAGTAGTCTATGCATCATCTCAGACAAATATTCAAACAACAATATACTTGCTTTGCAGGAATGTTGATAGTGCTAATGAATCGATCCATAATCTATCCAAACAATATCCGAATACAACATTCAAATGTATACAATTTGATGCATCAAATCGATCATCAGTCAAATTTGCAATCCAGGAACTATCAAACAATATTTCCGATGAATTACTTGATGGACTTCTACTAAATGCAGGAGGATTTACTTCGGATAAGAAGGGATGTCTATGTGAAAGTGGAGCAACAATCATCGCGGAGACCAACTTGATTGGTCATGCCGCTTTAGTAGACGGTCTTATAGAATCAAAACGTATCGGAAAGGGTAGTAGAGTTATCTTCTCTGATTCGGAAGCGGCTTTAGGTGAGCCATTTTCATACAAATGGGATGATGGTTTAGAAAGTTATGTCAACATACTCAATGGAAAGAGATATGGAAAGAAATATTCGCCAGCGGATGGTTATGGGCATATAAAGGCATTGATTGCCTTCTACTGTACTGCCATTGCAAGAAGAAACAATGATATCTATTTTGCTGCGGTATCTCCGGGATCAACTCGAAATACAAATCTGATTGATCAAGGTTCTTTCTCGGGTGCTTTAAAGTTTGCCATTAAAGGATTTATACGTATGTCAGGTCAGCACGATGTTAGTGTTGGTGCCAAACGATATATAGATGCATTATTACCTGATCAAGAGGACTGGAACTATGCTAGTGGATCTTTTGTACTGTCAAAGAAGGGATACATTGGTGATGTTTGTGTTGCAACAGAGCTAAAGAAAGGAAAAGTATTCTCTGACGAATCAAAGCAAGAGTATGTATATGAAGCTGTACAACAATTTCTTTGATTAAACTAGCAAGACTTATCCATAGCCTTCTGGCAAACACATTCTAACATACAAGAGATTCCCAATCAATTTCTCTAAACAACTTCAAGCACCTCAATATTGGATTATGCATTCTCATAATCTTCCAAACGAGAGATCAACACATCCTTTGGTCCATCAAAGTCCAAATCATAGTCAATCATTTTCCCAATGATATCATTGTAATCATCATCGTCATCGTCATCATTCTGTGGCTCATTAACAGCAACCATTAACTCACGCAACAACTCGACGTTTGCGGCAAGTCGGTTTAAAGAATCAGTACGAATCAAGTCTTCAAAATATGATACATAAATCTTAGTTGCATACTCTTTGAGAAGGAAGCAGTTCTTGTCATGAGCAAATAGAAGGATGTCTGTTACATTATCTTTGCCAATAGTAAGAGTAGCTATTTTGGCAGCCTGTGCTGCAAGTTTTAATCCAATTATGTTGTACTTGTCAGTAATCTCAATAATCTCTTGATAGTGCTTAGCAAGATAATCAAACTCGGGATCATCATCTCCATAGATGTATCTGAGCATGAATAGAAATAGCTCTGGAGTTGTTCCTTCAATTACTACTGTACTTGCATCGCCACTTGCGAGGAAACTGTGTAACTGAGTAGCATTCATCTTCAGAATGAGTTTATGCGCTGGGAGTTGAACACCATTGACTTGGAAGAACACATCGGCATCCTCACCATTATCAAGTAGCTCCAACGCATTTCTTGCAAGCTTATTTCTAGGTAGATTGAAGATTCTAGTGTCAAGGAATTCATCTTCAACAACCATTTCTATGATTAGGGAGTTGTCCCTGATAGCTTCAGCTGCAATAGACCCATTCATGAATAAAGGTGGAGTACGTCCTGAATACAACAGATCAGACATTTCATTGTACAATCGTTTGAACTTCAATTCTTTCAATACTTCCCCAGCTTCGTCTCGCACAATCAAAGTGGTACATGATACTATCGAACCAAGTTTTCTAGCTTGAACACTTTCTCTTGGTTCTACTTTAGTTTTGTATACTCTAAACTGTGGAAAGAGTTGGAGGTAAGCATAGTAAAGAAAGAATGAATAGAGTTGGCAAATTGCTGGTTAAGCTCACCTCATACTCATCAATGCTTGCAGCAGTGAAATTATCAACTCGAATCTCAAGGCCCCATAAGTTTCCATTTTTATCTCGTGCTCCAGCTGATGCTAGTTTCCCATTGCGTCTCACTGGATCTGGGGTAGGCTCAGGCATCAACTTCCATTCTTCCTTCTCTGATGTAATATCAGCATATTCAGATGGGAAGAAACGACCTCTTGATTCTACAATATCATCTAAATTGATATTGAACTTGAATTGCAATGTCGAAGGCATCTTAATATTAGGTTTTATATAACAATAGGCTCCACGATATATGAGCTGTTGCTCTGCTCAATGCAAGCCATTACTTTCTTCCATACCGACATGTTTCTTTTATTTCATCAATACTCTAATAATCAGGTTATAAGACTAATAATGGTATCCATGATTGAATCCAATACTTATGACTTGATGCCAAACGGAGCAAAGTTGCCACTACTCAGGCCCTCTTTTGAATACCCCTCCACTTTGGACGCAATCTCCCTTGCTTCTTCTTTTGACTTAGCAATTACTGCTCCATTGGAAGTTAACTTCTTGTACCATGGCTCATTAATCGTTTCACCGATACATATAAGATAACTTGTTTTTGATTTGTCATTGTCTCCTGCTGAAGTTGTAATCTGTAGATAGCTTTCATCTTTATTATCATCAAGTACATGTACTGCATAAGTTTCTTCTGTTTCTGTAGTACTATCATCTCCATATGTGGCACACCCGTTCAAATGCACAACAAATCCGCCATACTCGCCATTTATTGGGAATTGCAATGTCGTACCAGAATCTTGAGTAACATGAGCAACAGTAATTGGATGTGGAGTACTTATTGAACCTCCCTTTCCAACAAAGTATCGGATACTGCCAATAATATCTCCTTCACTGTTTAATGCCTCTTCTACTGGTAATTTTGTATCATGCTGTACCGTAGGAGATTTCAGTCGATCTTCTTCCTTCACACTAATCCAGAGTTGCATAAGTTTGATATGCTGTAAAGGATCTGATTCGTCATCTACAATTGTCATTTCATTGTGAAATAAGCCACTGCCAGCATCTACCCAATACGAAGCAGGTCCCTCAATGATTGTTTTGCCATCATGAAAACTGTCCCAACTTTCTACTTTTCCTTGCAATAGAAGAGTGACCACCGAATGGCCGCGGTGAGGATGAGCACCAAAGGTTGGTAGGCCGCCTTTGGGAATTACGCCTGCATCAAGTAACATGAAGGGATTACATTCTTCCAGAGAGTGTTCAGTACCAGCTCCATCAATATCTACAGTGCCGATTAATCGATTTGTGGGTCCTGATTTTTTGGGAGATACAATTTGTGTTATCTTTCTCCCACTGCCACTACTATAATGTCTTGTGTTTTTGCTCATAATTGACAGAGCTATTGGTATACGTTGTAGAGCTAATCTAGTTGCAATGGTCATAGATTGTCTTATTTTGATGGATATTGTTTGATATATTATTTGAATAGGTGAAGAAGAAGATGTTTATAATTTTATGAGCATTAATTTAAGAGTGATCATCAGTCGTGATGAGAGAGACACAAGTAAACACTGCTCAAGCAGAAATAGATTATTGCTTACCATTCTATACCGTGCATTCTAAGCAATAACTCCACTACTCTCCTAGATTGATATAGCAATGCAATCACAAATAAATAATGCCGTATCTTTTTGGCGATAAAACCATAATGCAATAGTATGGTAGCGAAGTGTAGCGGCATTATCTGAGCTTATATTACATTGCAATTGCCAATAATGAGTAAGGAAGACGCTTTAGATAATATATCTACCGATGGGGGCACTCCTACGCTATCAACAATCTTTCTAGACGTTTCAGAAGTAGCTCACAAAATCGTATCTTTTCTGCCTGCCAAAGATGTACTCAGTTTACATTCAGTTGATAAGGCCTGTCATAATTTGCTATCTAAACATGAGGATGTATTATTTGAAGAGTTCCTACGCAGAGATTTCGCCGAGGGTAATGTTCTAGCATATATTGCAAATGAAAGGCGTGTCTCAAAGAAGTATTTATATTTGGCATTTCTAAATCGGCGCAGCTTACCAAAACTAGAAGTTATGGCACCTGCGGCCCCCATGGATATACAAAAAGGGTATGTTTTGACTGGCAACGGTCATCACAACTTGAAACTAAAGATGAAGATGACAAAGATTACGAATTCCCAGAATACAGTGATGACGAGGATCATGCAGAGGGACCTCTTCGTCCTGTGTCTCAAAATGAAGATATTGCTGCAGTAGTGTTTATAGCTCGGGTTGGAAATGATGACGACCCTAACACATGTGCATTGATGGATTGGGAGTACTATGGAACAATGTGCAATGAATTAGGGAAGACATTAGTACTTGATTTCCATCGAAATGAGGCCATTACTGAACTTGGTTGCTTCTACCTACCTGATACCAGCAAAGCAGAGAATATCTTGGAAATGGCAACTGATGATGAAGATGACGATTGGTATGATACACTTGAAAAAACATGGAAAGAGACCCATCGTATGACACTTCATGCAGTAAATATCAGAGACTTCCAGGTAATGTCTCTAATGGATGAAACACCATTCGATAGTCCACTTGATTTTAGTGGGGGTAGCATGCATTTCAATTACGGACATGACAGTTTGCCAAACCTATATGGGGTACCTCCTAAAACTTCACCATATTATAGGGAGCTTTCAGACCGTGATTACCCAATTAGTAGCTATGAAAAAGATATTTCTATAGAGACGTTTGAAGTAACCGCGGGGCTTGAGCTTTCTTTCTTCCCTTATACCAAGCAGGGCAATAAGAGGGAGGCTGATAATGTTGATGACAGTAACAGAAGATTCTGTAGGAAAAATACTGGAATCAAACTAATAGTGGGCAATATCGGCAAAAACGACGGGCTTTGCTTTCACTTTCAGAGGTTCAACAAATCTGCCATTAGCATCTGCAGTTTCCTTCGAGCTCTAATGAATGATAAGTGTGTTGTAGTGGGAGGGCAGATTCCGTCTATGGATGGTAAAGAGGATAGGTATGTTGCGACCGGAGAATATAGTCGTAGTCCATTGCTAATTGATGGGAAGGAGGCTTCCTTGACTCAGCCATCATCGGATAATACTGAATTCTTTGTTTAGCAATCGTTAATGAGAAAGGTTAGTATGAATAGTGTATGAAGCTGATATTAATTCTCTATAGTACCCAGTTTTATCTCTATACTAATATACACTACTCTATTTTAATAAGACAAGGCTAAATGACGGAAGTTGACATGTACCTAGACTGACCTCTCTGCAGTGACGATTCTATAAACCATAAGACGGCTTGGCATCGTCATCATCAGATAGTCAAAGAAGTGCAGACTGCAAACTCGCCTTCTCACTAGTATATTGATCAACAGAATCCATTGTGCTCATCCATACTTTACTATCCTCAGGCTTCTTACTTGTCTTCTTGGGAACAGTAACTCGTCCAGTATGAGCACTAATCTCCCAATGATTCTTTATCCATTCATCCAAGACATTGGCAGCAACTAATGATGCATTTGTTTCTTCATGTCGTGTGGCACTCTTGGAACTATACTTCATACCCTCATGGTACGTCGGTACTTGGGCAAAGCTTGAGGATCTTCCCCATTCATCTATTGGCGGCTGAGTGCATGAAGATGCATTATCTGAATTACACCATAAGGTGAAGGGTCTTTTTCTTGTGACTATGCTATTCGATTGTTCTACCGAATCTAAGACTTGAAGTACCTTACCACATTGTTCACCCATTCGACCTTCATGTATTGGCCAGTTCACGATGAAGCCGCATACTCTATGCTTTCTAATTGCTGCTTCTAAATCACATATAAGATCTTTGTTCACTTGACTCTTCTTTATCCTTCTCTTTCTTGATACACCGTCTATATATCCTTCTTGTTTAGGTAGTAATGATATCGGTTGCAATATCTCTGTTTGTGTGTAATATACATTATGTTCGGGATGTTCGGCTATGGCCACTCCTACACATGAGTGTGTAATGTCTATTGCCATGACAGAACCTACTGCCTTCCTCCAGTCTAATAAATTTGCAACCTTGGCAGAGTTGACCATTGTGCTTGATAATTTAGTTGGTGAGATCATCTTGCTTCTGGTTCTGCGCAATCTATGTATTATCTATACTCTCTGCTCTTCTCTAACGCTTTGTATACTTCTATAACTTATACCTATACTGCTCAACACGGCCTCAACGCTAACAATTGAAATTGTTCTTTTTTATTGCAATTTGTGTCTATAACTTCGTTTTCAGTCCTCTCTTTTATATCACGTCAATACTACTACTAATAAGGCCTTCTTATAACTATCTTGCTCTCTCCGTTCATCTAACATCTTGCTTGTTTCTGTTCGAGAATTTTTGTTGAGATTCGACTCCGACCGGTCATTCTTCTTAGATCAGCCCCGTACTCCAATTTTTCCGTGCATTTATTAACACAAATCTAATCAATACGTACTCTTTCAGAGTTCTAAGTTGTGTTCTAAACTACATAATAGTTGCCGGAAGCGATAGATAGATTGGGTTGGTGGTGGTAGGATAAAGAGACTGTTTAGAATAGAAGGTATGTTTGGTTATGTTTGGCGGCGGGCGGCTGTGAGAGTTGAGTTGCATTGCAGTAGAATGAGATTTTTTGTGTGTGTTGACTGATTGATGTTGAGGACATAATAATGTAATGTGGTGAAGCTGGTTATGATTTATTATTGGTATCACAGTTCATTACATTGTTTAATAGTATATACACTGCACTGCATTATATGCGTATAATATTGAGGTAGAAGCTTGTCGTCGGTAGCAGCAGTGCGTGAGGATTATACGATGATTAGTTTCAGTAAGGTGCACCTTATTATGCAATGGTGATAGTGCATCAGTTTATACCGCTACTATTATATAATATTGCTCACATCACATGCTCATCTTTTGCTACATCTAAAACCAGAAGATAAAAGTATATAGTATAAAGCTGATCATGGTAAAGACAGTAAAGCGAGACCCAAACGCACCAAAGCGGAATCAAACTGCATATATTTTATATCAAAATGCAATGCGTGAAACATTTAAGAGTGAGAATCCTGATCTGGTGAGTTTTAAGATATATCGTTTGATATAAACTACTTGTTTTAGAATGTGTGCAAATACATAGTATATTATTTCTCATCAATCCTATCTGTATTGCATTCTAACAAAAAAAATATTCATGTACATCAAGTTTACAAATACTGTACAGAATTTTGGCAAACTTGCTAAATATACAAGTGTGAAATATGCCGAGATGGATGATGTTGAACGAGATGAATGGAATCAACGTGAAGAAGCTGATAAGGCTAGATACTTACATGAATTAAGTGAATACATTCCCCCTCCTGGATTTGATAAGAATGGTGATTCAATCAAACCACCCAAACCTAAGAAACCTAAAAAGACAAAGGGTGGGAAGATTAGAGATCCTAATGCTCCAAAGAAGAGTGTGTCTGCCTATATCATGTATCAAAATGCAATGAGAAGTTCTTTCCAAAGTGAAAATCCTGGAATGGTGAGTAAATGATATGTATAAGACATTAGTTATCATATACTAACACTGATTATATTCAAATATCTCTACTCATCCCATAAAGTCATTTGGCAAGTTGGCCAAGTATACATCATCCATGTACAAATCACTTTCAACGGAGGAAAGAAATAAGTGGGAGTCTGATGCTCGGAAGGATAAGGAACGTTATGATAGAGAAATGGAAAGTTATGAACCACCAGAGGGATACAACGCAAGTGGTTATCTCAATCCAAAGTCTACAATGGTAAAGGATCCAAAGGCTCCAAAGCGTGCAAGGGGGGCATATGTCTACTTCACAATGGATGAACGGCCAAAGTTAAAAGATGAAAATCCAGATTTAAAGTTTACTGATATTGGACATGCCTTGGGTGAGAGATGGAGAGCATTATCAGCCGAAGATAAGAAAAAGTATGAAGAGAAGGCGAATGATGATAAGAAACGTCATAGTGATGAACTGGCAGTATATAATGCCAGTAAGCCAAAGCCATCATCAAAGGCGAATAGTCTACCGAATGATGTAC
>Ga0214477_100886_pt1 | contig 18054 bp, 16 predicted proteins | sample M1_20Mar14CPVII9_FD_165058 | JGI IMG/M metagenome (GOLD analysis project Ga0214477, IMG submission 165058) | Marine eukaryotic communities from Monterey Bay, California, United States - M1_20Mar14CPVII9sort6BwellC16 | ecosystem: Environmental > Aquatic > Marine > Unclassified | place: USA...
GAGCGACTTTACGAGACAGTTGAATCGCTGGTAAAGCAAATACAGAGGCGTTAATGTTGCTAATCGACAGCACCAATCGGGCTGGCATGCTTGATTCTGTTCGAATCGCAATCCTGGGTGTTGATTTGGTTAGCGGTTTTTAGAAATGGTTCTGAGGTACAGATTTTCTACCTTCTCGCGCGCCCACGGAGTTCGTCGTAGAAATTTAAGGCTTGAGTTGATCGACGGGTCATGGTTAAAGCACCGAATGTTTATTCTCAAGCCAAGGGCTTCCCAGCCGAGAGAATCGACGAGTGTTTCGAGGATGTCTTTCAGTTTTACACCATGCAGCGGATTGTTTGGTTGTTCCTGGCTCATTGATCTGTGATTTTCTTAAATTGATGGGGTCAGTTTCTGCAGATGATGCCGCGATTTTAGTTTTACTGTGATTGGCCAATCGATGTGAATATCATCTGCCACGGTAAGACATCTTTTAGGGTCATGACGGCAACGGCCAGGATTGCGATGGCGCTCGTCCACAAGGCCGCGTCATAGAGTTTCGATGGCATTAATCTAGGATCTAGTCGTCGGTATCGAAAGTAAATTGCGGCGAAGACCACGAGTAGCAAAATGATTCCGGTAATAACGCCCCCGATAATTACCAATTGTCCGGGTGCTTCGAAGAACAAATAGAGCGCGGCCCAGGTGAGTGGGAATAGACACGCGATCACACCGATGGCCTTGTTGCGGGATCTTGGATTGTGGAAATTGATTAATCCGATTTGACCAAGCGCATCGGCATAGAGTCGAGTCCAAGCTGCTAAAGCAGCAAACATGGTGGAATATAGAACTACCACCGCACCGACAACAAAGATGATCTTGGCACCTGGGCCGAGTGTTTGGGTGTACATCGTGCCTAGTATCTCAATCAGGTTCCCTTTTGTCGGAAGCGTCCCGGCGCGGTGTAAGATTGCAGCGCCGAGCAGGTAAAACATCGAAGTCATGAGGGTATAGCAAATCATGGCGAGGATCGCGTCCCAGTACATGACACGTATCCAGCCTTTAGCACGTTGTTCCCAAGCTTCGGTATTTTCGCGAGGTCCCGCGTAGGACGCATATCCTTTTTCAATCAACCAATAGTTGTAGGCAAGTATTTCATCCCCCCCTACCCCAGTGATTCCAAATGCTCCAATAGCGATCAACAGAGTTGCTCGGTCGGGCCAGTTAGGAATCAGGCCGCTCGCGAATTCTGCCCCGGTAATTGCAGATGGAGTCGTTTGCAACATAACCAAAGAAGCTAATGTAAAAACCAAGAAGATTGCGATCATGAGCAGAGATGCTTTTTCAAGGACTGAATAGTATCCTTTGAAAACGAGTAGTGAGACCGATAGTGCAATGACCAGGGTTGTCAGGCATCGCTTTGGAAAGAAACCGCCGGTTAAATCGGGGGCGAGGGCAGGAAACAATTGTTCGACACCGAGCACGACTGCTCCGATGATTCCGCCAAGTTGTAGGGTCTTAGTAAGCATCAGAACAAGCCAAAGCCAGATCGACCAGTTGGCGGATCCCAGTTTGGGGCCTGGTAATGAATTCAGTGCTTCCATGGTCGTTTCTCCGGAGGAGATGGCGTGTTTGCCAAATTCGAGCTGGACTACCACTTTGATGACACAGCTAAAAATGATGAACCACAGGAGAGTGAACCCCGCTTTAGCGCCCATGAGGGTTGTTGCAATCAATTCGCCGGAACCGACGATCGACGCTGAGAGAATAAAGCCAGGCCCCAAATGGCGAAGACTTGCCGCAAATGTCTCCGGGGGAGCGAGGATGCCGCTCGAACATCGCGTGTAGGGGTCTTGTTCGGTCATTTATTTGAAACACTCGTATGAAAGTTTTGACAATGGAACGTTTTGCCGAACGGTTTGAAATGAATTCCTACCATTGAACAATGGTAACTAATCTTCTACTCTAACAGTTAGTATTGGACATCTGAACGACTCGAATTTTTGAACTTTTATGCCAAAAGATTTCCTCAAAGGTACCGCTGACAGTTACGACGTTGTTGTTATCGGCAGCGGACTCGGCGGACTGACTTCCGCAAATATCCTTGCTCGTAACGGCCTGTCAGTGCTGTTATTGGAGCAGCATTATAAGTTGGGCGGACTGGCGACTTGGTTTAAGCGACCAGGTGGGCATATTTTTGATATTTCTTTGCATGGTTTTCCCTACGGAATGGTCAAAAGTTGTCGGCGATACTGGTCCAAGGAAATTGCTGATTCGATTGTTCAGCTTGAGGGAGTTCGGTTTGACAATCCAATGTTTTCTCTGACGACTTCGTTCGACAGAAATGACTTCACACGTTTGTTGACCACCGATTTTGGAATTGCTCAAGAGAATGTTGACCGTTTTTTCGATTCGGCGCGGAGTATGAATTTTTACGACGACCAGACGAAAACGACTCGTGAGCTATTCGAAGAATTTTTCCCCGGTCGGGAAGATGTAATTCGTTTGTTGATGGAACCTATTACTTATGCCAACGGGTCGACGCTTGAAGATCCCGCACTCACCTATGGAATTGTGTTTTCCAATTTCATGTCCAAAGGTGTATTTGTATTCCAAGGCGGCACCGACAAGCTAGTCAAATCAATGGAAAAAGAGTTGGTGGCGAGCGGTGTTGATGTCCGGATCAATTGTGACGTAGAGAAAATTAATGTTGGTACGAGGGGAGTCGAATCTGTTGTCGTAAACGGAAAGACCATCAAGACATCAGCGGTTGTTTCAAATGCGAATCTTCGGGCAACGATTTTTGATCTTGTTGGCGAAGATAAGTTTGATCGCTCGTTTGTGGACGAGGCGAAAGAGGTCCGGCTAAATAATAGTAGTACTCAGGTCTACATGGCGTTGGGGAATGACGACACCGTGCCGCGTGAAACGGGTGATTTGCTTTTCTCTAGCACGGCGGAAAGGTTTCAGACAGATTTGCTGCTCGACAGAAACGTGACTAGCCGAACATTCTCGTTCTATTATCCGGATACCCGCCCAGAGGGAAAAGGAAGGACATTAATTGTGTCCAGCACCAATGCTAACTATTCCGACTGGGTCGGTATGTCGAAAGAGGAATACGACGCGAGTAAGCAAGATCTTGTGGAGACGACTCTCGATGCTCTTGAGAAATACGTCCCTAACAGTCGCGAGAGAGTCGTCCACGCAGAGGTTGCCACTCCCGTAACTTTTAAGCACTACACAAAACATATTTCCGGTGCGAGCTTCGGAACGAAATTTGAAGGACTGATGGTGAGCCGAGCGCTACCTGATCAAGTTCGAGGTTTATACCACGCGGGCAGTTGTGGAATCATTATGTCCGGTTGGCTCGGCACCATTAATTATGGTGTTATTGTAGCGAACGATGTTATTAACCAATTGAGCAAAATGCCTGCAACCTCCCCCGTCGCATCGAACTGAAATCCTATGAATTCCCATCCAAGTTTAGAAAAAATCCACGCCGCAATTCCTCATCGCGCCCCAATGTTGTTGGTGGATGAGATCGTTGAGCAGGACCAAGAATCGATTGTCTGCAGGAAGACGTTTCATCAGGATGAGTATTTTTTTCAAGGGCACTATCCTGATCATCCGTTGACTCCGGGGGTTATCCTGTGCGAGTCGGCGGTTCAATCGGGAGCGGTATTGTTATCCGAAATTGTTGAGGTGGTCGGTGGAGTGCCTGTTTTAACCCGCATGGGCGATGTTAAATTCAAGCGAATGGTCCATCCGGGAGATACAATTGAGAATCATGTCAAACTTGATGAAGTCGTATCTACGGCCTACTACATGACCGCACAGATTAAGTGCAATGGCAAGATGGTAGCTCGGTTGTCGTTCACATGTACAATTGCTCCGTCGGGTAATTGATACGAAAGATGGCACGATGCCTTGCGGGAATCACGCCTTTAGGCACCGTGAATTGGTTGAGGCGAGTGGCTTGTTGTAGCGGGAATTAATTTATATCGAGGGAATGTTATGGACTTTCTTCAGTTGGCTGGAAAAACAGTTCTGGTTTTTGGGGTGGCTAATAAGAAAAGTGTTGCCTGGCATATCGGCAAAACGCTTGAAGAAGTTGGGGCAACCGTGGTTTACATCGTTCGCAGCCCGGAACGGAGGGAGTCGGTATCTAAGCTGATGGGAGACCGACCCTGTTTCATTTGTGACGTGGAGTTCGAAGATCAAATTAAGCGTTTAAGGACGGAAATAGAGGCGGAGTTTCCTGTTGTCCACGGTTTGGTTCACTCGATTGGGTTTGCCGACTATGACGAGTCCGGGGTGAAACCGTTCCACGAGACGACCAAATCTCAATTCTTAAGGACAATCGACATCTCTTGTTTTTCGTTTATTTCTTTGGCGAACGAGTTCAAAGATCTGCTCGCAAAGGATGCATCGGTAATTACCATTTCCATTTCAACGACTCGTATGGCGTCTGAAAATTATGGATTTATGGCGCCAGTCAAAGCGGCGCTCGATAGTTCGCTCGCATTTTTGTCGAAGAGTTTTAGTCAATTTTCTGAGGTTCGTTTTAATGCGGTGGCCGCAGGCTTGCTGAAGACTTCAGCATCAGCAGGAATACCAGGCTTTGTAGATAGCTATATGTTTGCTGAAAAGGTCATTCCGAGGAAACGCGCGGTTTCAACCCAGGAAGTCGCAAATGCTGCCTGCTTCCTACTCAGTCCGCGCTCATCTGGAGTCAATGCACAAGCGGTTGTGATTGATGCTGCCATGTCGATTAACTATTTTGATCGGGAAATTGTACAGGATTCCATGAAGTTAAGCTGAATTTGAAATCACCGGCTAGGAGTGTGGATTCCAGTATTTTTCCGGTTACAATAGGGCTTGTTCGTAGATAATCGTACACATCCAGATTCAAAAGCAAGCATGGGAATTCGGTTTACCTGTAAAAATTGTCTGAATCGACTGAACGTCAAAACGTCGCAGGCTGGCTGTAAACGGCAGTGTCCTCATTGTTCGGCGGAGGTAATCGTTCCAGCTGTGACTTCTACTTCGATTGAGCATGCTTTGGATGTTTCTCGCCCGGCGGTCAGGGCCCCAAAACAGAGCTTCTCAATTGCGGGCGACGAAGGAAATAAGCCTGGCAACGTAGCGGTGAAGGAAACGTTGCCCAATCGAATTCGCCAACGAATAAAGCGTCCTAAAGATCAACTTTTAAAACACCGCCCTCCGGTTATCGAGCCTGAAGAAATTGATCAGTCAGTCGAAACCTTCATGCTGGATAAACCGCAATTACCCCCAACGATGGGGAAGGTTGATCCGATTCTCCAGGCACCTAAACAGATTTGGTACTTGCGAAATAAAGAACTTGGAGAGCTCGGTCCGTTGAAAGGCCGGCTGATGCAGAAGCGTCTCGATGCGGGGGACATCACGATCGGATCGCTTGTCTGGCGTGGTGATTGGGGAGGCTGGATTCCGGCTGAAAAGGTGTTTCCGAGTCTAGTCGTCAAGGCCGAAGGCATTCGGTTGCAGCAGAAGCGGTCGAGGGCATTCAAGGAGTTGCCTATTGAGTTGCGGAAACCAGTACCTCGAAAGAAAAAGAAATTGACCCCACTCGAAAAGAACCAACGGAAAAACTGGCTTTTCGCTGCTTTTGTAATTAGTGGCGTAATGGCAATTTTAGTATTACTGGTTGTCGCAATGAAAATTGTAATCGATAATCCGTAGCCAGCGGATCGCTTGCGGCTACGAAACTTGTAACGCGAGTTTGTTTTTTAGGTTGAATTTAAATTAAGGTAAGTGTTGATGAGATTTAGTGCTCAGAGAATTGCTTGTTTGGTTGGTTTTGTTTTTGTCGCGCTCGCTGTGAATAGCGGTGTTTGTCAAGAAACGGTAACAGATAAAAAACCAGATGTTGCGGAATCAAAGGCCGCTCAAGAGAAACCGCTGACGGTTTTGGTAGCCGAAGACAGCATTAAGTTTACCGCGACTGGTAATTGGAAATCAGTTCCTCCAAGAAGCCGGATGTTAGATGCTGAATTGAAGATCCCAAAAGTTAAAGGCGATGAAGCTGACGGTCGACTGACGATCATGGGTGCCGGAGGGTCAATCGAAGCAAATATTGTCCGCTGGCAAGGTCAGTTTACGCAGCCCGATGGCGGGGATACTGCTGACAAGACCAAGCAAAAAACGATGGAAATTGATGGCCAAAAGGTTAATCTTGTCGACATCACCGGGACATTTATGGATGCCGTTGGCGGACCGTTTAGTGGCAAGCCTAAAGTAGAACGAAAAAATTATCGAATGCTCGCAGCGATTATCCAAACGGAAGCCAACGGAAATTACTTCGTGAAGCTGTATGGGCCTAAGCCAACGATTGACAAAAATGAGAAGTATTTCAAGAAGATGTTAGAAAGTTTGAAAGTTTCCGACTGATTTGCTTACCAACAAGTTGCATTGATTCGCCGACCTTTGGAAAATGCCCAGCAGAAATTGTTCTGCGGGCTGTCCGACGATACTGAACAAAATAACTAAGTTAATGGCCTGAATTTTCGAATGGCCTGCTCTGTTTGTTGGATGTCGTCGGGGATCGGCGCTGAGATCGACATTTCGTTTCCGTCGATTGGATGCTGGAATTTTATATTGAGGGCATGGAGTGCCTGACGCTCCAGCAGGATCTCTTGATCCTGATTCTTGCGTGTTAGATCGTGCAAGTGTAATTTTGCTCTTCCGCTGTAAAGGCGATCGCAAAGCACGGAGCAACCAATGTGTGCCATGTGGACACGGATCTGGTGGGTTCTCCCCGTTTTTGGTTTGACTCTCACGCTGGCAAAACCTTGGTATCTTTCGATTACTTCGAAGAAAGAACTTGCATTCCGACTTGTCGAATGACCTATCCGAATTGCTTTCTTTTCTCTCTGGTAAGGGTGCGCGCCGATTGGCTTATCGATGATATCGCGATCATGGTTGGGAGACGGGGAAACGATTGCAAAATATTCTTTCTCGACGATCCGTTTCTCGAATTGACTTGCCAAGTTAATGTGAGCTGCATCTGACTTGGCTACCAAAATGACACCGCTGGTGTCGCGATCGAGTCGATGAACAATCCCGGGGCGAGTAGCACCGCCAATCGAACTGAGCTGTTGGAAATGAAATGCAAGGGCGGCGGTAAGCGTCCCGGACCAGTGGCCTTTCGCGGGATGCACGACCATCGAGGGTGGCTTGTTGATAGCAACGAGGTGGTCATCCTCGTAAAGAATATTCAGTGGGATGTCTTCCGGGATCGTATTTTCGGGTTCCGGTTGCGGTGGAAGGAATTCAATTTTCTGTTCGCGCTTAAGTCGAGTCGAAGATTTAGCATGATTTCCATCGACACGTACTTTTTTTGCAGCAATCGCTCGTTGCAATTTAACGCGACTGAATTTTGGAAAGTGACGAACCAGAAAAGCATCGAGTCTCTCAAGATGCTCCTCCTCGGAGACCGTAAGCACTTGCCAGTTCGGTGTTTTTTCACCCAGTTGCGTTTCCTCGGATGCGATGCTTGGTTCAGATTCGTCGTTGATCATAGTTTTCCTAGGTCAAAATTCCCCGCTCGCATCATACCAATTATTGCGATAATCTCAGCCCCTAAGAGTAGACCCCAGGTTTCACATTTCGGTAAATTGCCGACCAGACTGATTGAATCTCTCGCTTCGCTATTTTGGGGCGGGAGCCAAATGAGTCGGCAAAATGAGTCAAAATTGGAGTTTTGTGTCTAATCTGCCTATCATGTAAGCAGTAAGCGTCGAAAATGGATTCAGTAAAGATGATTTTTGCCGATTCATTTTTGAATGTCTGCAAACTTCGTCATTAAGTTGGTTAGCTTCGGCTTGATTCGAATCGCTGGCCAGCGTTATTTGCCGCCAACAAAATTATTATGGATTGGTTATGAAATTTATTGAGATGACCGGTGAAACATTAGACGAAATCATTAACGATGGAGAGTTGCACTCTCAAGACTTGTCGGCGGCAGGGGTCATGGTCTCATCCATTGTGAGGATCAATCAGCAAGGCGATATTGAGGTTCGGTGCCCCAACAAATGGAGAGTGATCGGTGGTTTGCTGGGTGACTTCGAAGATCGAATCAAAAAAACGACCGGTCTCGACTGGGCTTAATTATTCGTTAAAAAGCCGGGGCTGGCGGCCTCAATTTCCAGCAGCTCGTCAATCCAAATTCGGATGTCATTTTCATATTCGGAGGCTAGGTCATCCTTAACCAATTGCCGATGGAAAGCCGCCGCTCCGATTTCAACTAAGTCTGCGGCTTCGGCAGACTGGAATCGTTTCTCCGGGTCAGGATCAATCAGGCCTTGGCAAAATGACATTAGTAACTCATTGGTCGAAACTTCTGCAGGTAAGACCTCGTGCAGGCGTTCCGGGAGCGTCTGTTTTGCTTCAATTAACTTGGCAAAATCATTGATACCTCCGAAGACCGGTTTACCCGCAAGAAGTTCGACAGTGACGTAGCCTAAACTGGCCAAGTCACTGCGGGGCGTGTTGTCGGTGCCCTGTAAGACTTCGAGTGCAGCGTAAGAAGGCGTACAGGCGCGACGCTGCGGCGGATCGGCGATATCGAAGGCTGATCCAATGTCGATGATCTTTGCGTGCCCACTTCGCTTCAGCATTATGTTTCCTGGTTTTACATCGCCATGAACAATTCCATGGCGGTGCATCGCAGCGAGGGCTTCGAGGCAGTCGCGAACGATCGCAATCGCGACCCCCGCTTTGAATCGAGGTTGTTCAGGACCGACGGTAACCAAGACATCATTGATGTATTCCCATCGCTTTTCACTGAACCGTTCTTTAACCGTTCCAAACATTTTCGGAGTGAGTAGCCTCCGAAGGTCGAAACCTTCCACCCATTCCATGACCATCATTCGAATTCTGTCACGGTCTAGAAAATTTTCGACTACCAAAAGATTCTCGTGTTGGATTCGAGCAACTTTGGCGGCGACCCGTCCCATTCGGGACATGTCGGAATCGTAGTGGTTGGGAGATGAGTAGCGTTCTGGCGAGAAAATTTTCAGGGCGACAGGAAGTGTGAATCCGTCCGATCCACGTCTTTCCGTCAAATAAACCACACCCTGTCCACCAGATCCTAACTTCGTCAAGAGCCGAAGGTGGGTCGTCCAGCTGTGTCTTTTTTCACGCAGGATCTCTTCGTAGAGTTTGTGGAGCTCCGCGCATTGACTGACTTGGAAATCCCCTTCTTGAGTTACCGTGGGGGATAAGTCTTCTTCCGAAGTAATGTTTAGATTTTCGCCGTCAAAATCCAATGGATAGTTCCTCGGTGATGCTTACGTTTTCCGTTGCAACTGTTTGGTTGAGAATCGCCTTGTTGAAGGATGTTAGCCGACCTTTATTGTGACAAACCTCTCTACTTGCGGCTACCTTGAATTCTTTGTCTTGGGTCATTCTTTCAGAAACTTTACCAGTTAAAAGGGATTCGATGTTCGGGGCGGGGGAAACCAAGATTTTTATCAACTTGATTTAGCAATGAATCGCCAGTCGTGAAGCGTTGGATATTCTCGCAGAAAATGTCAATTGTGACTGGAATTCTAAGTGGAGACTGGGCACCCACGTGTGGGGAAATAATTACATTGTCCATCTCCCATAAAGGTGAAGACGGGGGTAACGGTTCGGGTTCGACGACGTCGAAACCAGCACCTCCGAGCCGTCCGCTCGAAAGTGCGTCAACCATGCTTTGAGTTTCCACAACTGAACCTCTCCCAACGTTGATGACATAGGCTCCCGGCCTCAGAAGATCAAATTGCATTTTTCCGATCAGATTCTCATTCGAAGAGGAAAGCGGCAAAGTGATGATCAAGACATCGATTTCAGGAAGCATTTCATCTAAACCCTCGGCAGGGAGAATCTGATCAATGACTCCTTGGTTGAGCAGGTCATTGGCGGAATCAACAAAACAGTCGGTAGCGATAATTCGGTTAACCATTGGCCGAAGTATATGGGCAATCCGCTGTCCGTTTCCGCCTAATCCTGCAATCCCAATGGTTTTGCCGAACAGATTGTCTGTGGGGCGTCGGACAAACTGTTTTACCTGCTGTGCTTTGAAAAACACTGGGCTTCGTCGTATTAAACCCATTAGCAGTGACATCATTTGTTCACCGACTTGCGGTGCAAATAGTCCCGAACAACCGCTGACTAAAATGTTGGAATTTATGACGGGGGGAACTAGGCAGTGATCCAAGCCTGCCGCTGACGATTGAATCCACTTAAGTTTTCCGTGGTTGACAACACGCTTCCAGTCAACTGGCACTTTGGCATGACCGCAAAATATATCAGCGTTAAAGATCTCTTCGGAAATGGTCTCTTGGTTAGCAACAATTACCTCAAACTGCTCCGCAGCAACGCCGCGAATTGTGTCGGCGTCTGATTCGGATAATGGGAAGCAGGTTACAATTGTTTGGGAGGACATAGCGTGAGTTCAGATTAAATGAATTGCGAGTAATTTCGAATTCTGTGGGGTTGAGGTGCAAGGTATGGATTTTAATCTTGTTCGAACGCATTGCCGAGACCAGATTGACTTCAATTGGCAATTCCACGAAGTGCTTTGATTACCGGTGCTAATTTTGAGAGTAATGATAATTCTTTGGAGTCTTGATGGAAAATTGCTAGGATAACGGAGTATTGTGATTCGATTCCAAGATCTTTTAAGCTGATTCCAAATGCCCTTCCACCAATATCGCTCAAGCGTTGTTTTTGCCTTTTCTTGTTTTGTTTTGCAGGTACTCGTCATTTTCGTGTGGTCGGCAGCGGACGACCACGGAATGGCAGATGAGATCGCACGTCGGCCTAATATTTTGGTTGCAATCTCGGATGACCAATCATGGATACACACTTCGGCGAGCGGCTGTCGAAGTATTGCAACGCCTAACTTTGATCGCGTCGCGAAAGAAGGTGTGCTGTTCAATAATGCAATTTGTGCATCCCCCGGCTGTTCGCCGTCCCGAGCTTCGATTTTAACTGGTCGGTATCCCTGGCAACTCGAACAGGCTGGTACTCATGCCAGTTCCTTTCCAGCAAAGTATTCTGTGTACCCCGAGCTTCTTGAAAAAGCTGGCTATTTCGTCGGTTACACAGGAAAGGGGTGGCAACCCGGTAATTTCAAGGCATCCGGTCGAGTTCGCAATCCGGCCGGGGTAAGTTTTAGTCAGCTTAAAATTCAAAAGGTTCCTGCGACGGGGATTTCCAAAACTAACTACGCTGGGAATTTTGAAGAGTTTTTAGAGCAAAAGCCTGCTGATCAGCCGTTCTGTTTTTGGTACGGCGGTCATGAACCGCACCGAAGCTTCGAAAGAGGAAGCGGGATTGCGTTAGGAAAGCAGTTGGCGGCTGTCGACGTGCCAAGTTTTTTACCTGATTCGGAGGAAGTCCGAAGTGACATCCTTGACTATTGCTTAGAAATTGAATGGTTTGATCGTCATTTGGGGAAGATGATTTCCGCGCTCGAGGCCAGCGGCGAGCTGAATAATACATTGATCATTGTCACAAGTGATAATGGCATGGCTTTTCCCCGCGCAAAAGCAAATGTTTATGAGTACGGCATCCATATGCCGCTTGCCATTCGGTATCCTGCTGTGGTTCCCGGTGATCGGGTTGTAGATGACGTTGTTAGTCTCACGGATCTCGCCCCGACGATCCTTGAAATCGCAGGAGTTGAGCATCCCCAAGCGAAGGGCGAAGACAACTCAATGACTGGGGAGAGTCTCGTTCCGCTGCTGGAGTCAAGTGAGTCTGGATTGACTCGATTCTGTCGTGAGGAAGTCTACAGTTGCCGGGAGCGACATTCTTCATCTCGTTGGGAAAACCTCACTTATCCGCAGCGGTGTATCAGGACCTCGCGCTATCTCTTGATCCGAAATATGAAACCGGAGCGGTGGCCTGCTGGAGCGCCGAGAAAAATGCAGTCTGGTAAATTAGGACCAGAAGATGGTGGGTATCATGATATTGACGCCTGCCCAACGCTTAGTTTTTTGATTGCAGAAAAATTAAACCCTGAAGTTGCGCCCTTTTTCTCTCTTGCAGTCGCGCATCGCCCTGCCCTTGAGCTTTTTGATATTCAAGAGGATCCTGCTTGCCTCAAAAATCTGTCTGGCGATTCTGAATATCAAGAAGTGAGTGCAAAGCTGGAAGCCAAGTTGAATCTATTTTTAAAGACGACTGGAGATCCAAGGCTTAATGGCGCCGAGGATATCTGGGAAAAGTACATTCGGTATAGCAGATTGCGGTCATTTCCCACCCCTGATTGGGCGAAGTAAGATCAGATGCCCTTGGTTTTTTTTTGAGCTGTAAGGCAATTTCATCGAGAGCTAGTGTTTACAGTTTTTTGATAATTTGGCCGAGCAAATTCCTTCCAAGCTATATCTATTGAGAAAGCGAGAGTGAGGCGAGATGAACTTTTACCAGTGGCGATTTCTGCTAGTTGCAATTTGCGTTTTTGTGACTCTTACTATGGCTTTATCATCCAAGGCGGTGCACGCTGTAGACGGCGATCGTTCTGACTATCGTCCCTTAACAGGTTCACTCGGAATTAACACGGAACAGGGTGAGAAACCAAATGTAATTCTGATTATGGTTGATGACATGGGGTTCTCCGATATTGGGTGTTATGGAGGGGAGGTAAAAACAGACAACTTAGACCGACTTGCTCGAGACGGAATGCGGTTCACTCAGTTTTACAACAATGCGAAGTGCACCACGACTCGCGCATCAATTCTTACAGGGCTCTACCCACGGGGAACGAATGCAAACCGCCATCTGCGAGCCAACATGGTGACACTCGGCGAAGCCATGCGGCAGTGTGGGTATCGAACCTCGCTGTGCGGAAAATGGCATCTTGGGCGTGACGAAATCAATCATCCATTTCATCGGGGATTCGATTCTTTTTATGGGCTGCTTGACGGGTGTTGTAACTTTTTTAATCCAGTTCAACCCGATCCAAAATACAAGGGTGGGCGGACGCGAGTGTTCGGTAAAGACGATCAATTAATCACTGATTTCCCAGCGGATTTTTATACGACCGATGCATTCACCGACGCGGCAATTGAAGCGATTCACGCAGCGGATCGAACTGAAAAGCCATTTTTTATTCACCTCACCTACACTGCCCCGCACTATCCGATTCAAGCGAAGCCGGCGGACATTGCGAAGTATCGAGGCAAGTTTAAGGGAGGTTGGGATGAGATGCGAGAAACTCGATTTAAACGTCAACAAGAAATGGGACTGGCTGCTGAGTCATGGAAGTTAAGTGAGGGTGACAGTCGGGCTTACGCTTGGGAAAGTGCAAATCAGGATTTCGAAGATCACCGAATGGCGGTTTATGCAGCGATGATCGACAGTGTCGACCAAAATATTGGGAGGCTGTTAACGACATTATCGCAAACTGGACACGATCAGGATACGCTCATCCTATTTCTATCGGATAACGGAGGATGTGCAGAGGAACCGGGTGGTCGCGATCCAGCTAAACGGAACCCCGGACCAGGCGATGACTATGTGGCGGTTGGCCCGGCTTGGGGTTGGGCTCAGAATGCACCGTTTCGGCGCTATAAAAGTTGGCTGAATGAGGGGGGGATCACGACACCAATGATTGCGTGGTGGCCCAACGTTGTTCCACCCGGGACGATAAACCGCGAGGTGGCTCATATAATTGATTTTCTGCCAACATTGGTCGAGGTGGGTGGAGGAGTATATCCGAAACAATTTAAAGGGACCGAACTTCTTCCAGTTGAAGGAAAGAGTATGGTCAACTTATTGAAAGGGAAACCGCGTGAAGGACATGCCCAACTCTGTTGGCAATGGGCGGGGAACCGCGCAATTAGGGAGGGGGATTGGAAGTTAGTGTGGGATAAACTTAATCCAGAAAAAAAGTGGCAACTGTACGATCTTTCTGTTGATCGGTGCGAGATTAATGACCTCGCAGACCAAGACACGCAACGAGTTAAACGTTTAGCCGACTGCTGGTTTGACTGGGCTGAGAAGATGGAGCTGAAAGTAAAACGGCGGTAAGTTTGAGACGACTTACATCAATCGCCCCGGTTGGTTCAACTTGATCGTTGGCTGATTCTTTCGATGTGGATTCACGCGAATCGACTGGCGGCAATCTTCATTGAAAATTCCACAACCGCTTTGTTGCCAGGAACCGGTATTTGGAAAATCTAAATTTCGTTTGGTTGATTGCAGCAGTTTAGGGTAAGCTGCTGAGCTTGAATTATTGAATTTATCGAGGTGCTCTCATTGAAGCCTGAACCAACTGACCTATCGAATTGCGAGACTCAAACGCTTGAGCTAGGTGGCGAACGGTTTCAAGTCTCGCGCCCTCATGATTTTGGGATCGTGATTAACCGGCCGATCGATGCGGGAGAGGTTGGTCAGGATTATCTCCATCAAGTGCTGTTGCGAGAAGACGTTCGCGATAGTTTCTTGGAAATTGTCGACAACGAGGGACTGGTAGTTTGTAAAAATGTTCGAACGACAGAGCCTAGCTATCGTAAAGTCCGTGGAAAGTCGAGTCACGGAAAGCTAAGCCAGGCCGAGTATTATCACCATGACGGGTGTAGTTGTCCGGTGAAACCTCGGGTTGTTGAAATTCGAATGCCGCATCAGTTAATCAACAGAAATATTGCTACGGCGATAGCTCCATTTCGGTCGGTGGTTGCAGCGATGCTGCGTTCGCTTCCGCAGGAGATGTTAACGCACGGCGAACTAGAGTCGACATTGCATCAGTTTTCATGCTCGCCCTCAGAGCAACCGCTTGTTGATACGTGGGACCAAATTCAGGGGCGTATAACCAGACTAGTGCGTCGAGAGTTGGATGCCGAATCCTGCCGCGTTTTTTTTCGCCAAGTGGACGATGAAGCCAACGCCTATGTGGAACCCTGGGAAATGGGTGAATCTCGTTTGATTTGTAACAATCACAAAAATTTGGCTGAAACCATGCAACATCGACGGTCCTACCAAGCTCCGAGAATGTCGGCGGAAGCCAACGGAAGTTTGGTCAAACGCTGGACTGCCGAAGAAGCCTAGCTCGGCAAATTTATGCTACCCGACTCAAGCGATCAATTGCTGGCGGTATTGAATTCGCTTTCTGATTGCTCCGAAGCTTCAGAGACAACTTCGTCAATGGCGCTGGTTTTGCTCTCATCACCAACCATTCCGCCCGCAAATTCGATGTCACCAATTCGCTGAATGACCCGGTACTTCCGCCGGTAGTCGTGGTCAATGAAGTCTACAAAATGAATGACAAAATCCATTTCGCTACTTAAACGCTCTGATAGTAAGCGTTTGCTCTCTGTAAGGACTTGCTCCTTAAATTGATTGTCAGAGAGGATAAATTGGACTTCCAATTCCCGTTGGCCTTTTTCGAATACCTTGATTTCAATGACGCTGTCAGAGACGATCGCATTCAGGTCGTTGACGAGCGTATTAAAAAACGAGGGGTAGAATCGGTTGCCTTGGTCATTGAGAATGAAATTTGAATCTTTCCCTTCAATTTTAGTGATTAAATATTTTTCGGTACCATCGGGATAGGTTCGAAATTCTACGTCCGCAATATCACGCATTCTATAGCGGATGAATGGGAAATCAGAAGTGTTCAAGCGGGTGATGATCATCTCGGGTTGCCCTGCGTCGTTCGGTTCCGTTTCTACGTAGGCAACGTTCGCAAAAATCTCAAGGCCGTCCGGCGTTTCGTGAGCCAGTTCGCCAAGTTCGACAGAACCGTACGAATCTTCAATTTTTGATTTGTGAAAGATTGATTGAATATGCTTTCGCTGACAATCAAAAAAAGTTTCCCCGCTAACGTTTATTAATTCTGGGTGGTGTTTGACTTCCAGATTGAAACGTTTGACGGTGTTCGCAATCATGTTCATCGGTGACGGGAATACCAAAAGCAATTTTGGTTTGTATTGATTGATGTCGTCGATCAATCCACGCACAGTTTTTTCATCAATTTTATCGAAGAGGTGATACTTAAATCCAAGCCATTTACTGAGGCGATTGAATTTAACCATGTCGTCGATGTTGTAAGTGTTTTTTGGGTAGAAGATCAGCATTCGTTCGCCCGGACGCCAACCCATGCGATACCAGCATTTGAAAAATGTGAACAACATCGAAAACATATGCTGTTTGGTCATCATGATCGAAAGTGGAGTCGATGTAGATCCGCCAGTTGCCATCGGCATCAAGTAATCGTCATTGCGGAGCCGTTGAATGGATTCAAACGGTTTACCTTCTACTGAAAAAGTGTTTTTCGCTGGATCAATTGACGCCCATCGATCGGTCATTACCGATTGGCCTGCATCGGCATAATCCTTTTTCGAGAGCGCCGGCAATTTGGAGTACGATTTAAAGAACTCGTCATCGGAGAGCTGCGGTGCCCCGGATAGGAACTGAGTATATTTACCACGAAAGTACTCGCAGTTACTGTTTGCGTGAGTGAGCAACGCTTCAATATCTTTTCGAATCTTTGGTCTGATGTCGGTCAGACGTTCGTCGATTACCACTTCCTGATAGATATTTTTGACTTTGATGTACCGAAAAGCCAATTGATACAGTGTCTTTAACATGTTTTAGCGTTGATGCTGGGGAGAGTCCGGGTCGGAAAACGTAGGCGTTATGCTAGGGAAATAAAGCTGAATTGTCGAGTATGGAGGCGTAAAATCGCGTTGCTTTTTGGTTTCTCTTTGTTTTTTTGGGGAGGTGACGTTATCGATGAGGTCGCATGAATCGCGAACGGAATTCGGTCATCTAATCAATCATTCAAACGGACGGAGTCGAGCATTAATTCTTAGGATCAGTATTACGGTCCTAGGCCGAATGTTTTGCAATCAACCTTAAGGATTTCTGTGGTTTGGCAAGCGTGGAAACAAGATCTTGAATTTTGTTCTGTCGAGAGCTGTGTTCGGCTTATTTTGTTTGGCAACATTTAGGTCGTTTGTGCCAGTTCGTCGGATAAATGCCATAAAACCATGAAGACCAGCGGAGCTCATTTTCTCACTTCTTGTTCCCGATGGTGTTAGGTAGGTGATTTAGGTAACGAGAATTCCTATCGAACGAAAACAAGAGGCGTCGCTTTGAATATGGTGAAAAAGTACCGATTGGTTCTACTACGTTCCTGCGGGGTCGCTCTGGTTGGCTTGATCATATTTTCGGCTGATCAGTGCAATGCACAATTAATTCGTGGTCGTTGGCAGCGTCTAAAGTCTGTTGATAAGGACGTTCACACTCAAGCGCACGTGCCTATTCGATCGTCTCGGCAGTCACTCTCTAACACCACTCAAAGTATGTATCCAATGAATCGCTTCAGTGAGCGATGGGGGCGACCTAATCCATTAAATGTGGAGGATAACGACGCGAGATACATTGGTGGTTTGCACCATACCTATTTTGAAAATCTTGGGATTCCGCCGGGCGACATTGGGTTGCGAGGAAATGGAGTCTTTTGGCGTCCATGGTAGCGAGTTGATTGTTTGGTTAGACAAAACGACAGAGAGGCTTTGGAAAACCAGCCTCCAAAACCAACGATCATTTAACAACATTATTCGTGTTGAGGAGCACGTTGAGCGTGCGGTTTGCCACTCGCGTGATGTACTTGTTGGGTTGATCTTTCAGGCATCGTTTAAGTTCGGGGATGAGCGGGCGTGCTGCCTCCCCCGCTTCGTCAAGGACGATTGCTGCTCGCAATCTGGCCCATTCGTGTTCTCCCGCAAGTTCATCCTTTAGCGTTGCTAGTGCCCGCTGGGGCTCTTTTATTTTCAAAAGGGCGCGAGATGCAGCGATTCGGACGCTGGGAGATGGGTCAGTGAGTGCGTCGAGTAATACATCTTTGCAGTTACCTGCTTCGGTGGGGCGATTACCAAGACCAACGAAAGCCCAGTACCGCACGATCGAGTCAGGATTGCTAACTGCCTTTTCGAGATCGCTAAAATCTGATTGGTCATTCACTGCTAAATTTGCGGTGTTGCGAATCTGCTCGATAAGATCGGGCGAGGCGTTTTTTAGGATGTTATATCTTGCGCCAGC
>Ga0214477_100888_pt1 | contig 17996 bp, 10 predicted proteins | sample M1_20Mar14CPVII9_FD_165058 | JGI IMG/M metagenome (GOLD analysis project Ga0214477, IMG submission 165058) | Marine eukaryotic communities from Monterey Bay, California, United States - M1_20Mar14CPVII9sort6BwellC16 | ecosystem: Environmental > Aquatic > Marine > Unclassified | place: USA...
TGATTTCCTGCTCGGGTATCTAAAGAAGATTCTCGCCAAACGAAAAGATCTTCGTCTAATCATTACCTCCGCAACCATCGACACCCAGCGATTCGCTGACCACTTCACTCAAACTGCAGATCACCCCGTGCCAATCATCTCGGTCGAGGGAAGGACATTCCCGGTCGAAATCCGTTATCAACCTCCGGAAGAAGTCAGTCAGATCGGTCAAGAGAAAACTGAAATCGAAGAGCATACGGTGCGTGTTTGTCGCGAACTAGCCGCACTCGATGATGGAGACATGCTGGTTTTTTTACCAACGGAAGGTGACATCCGTTCACTGAACAAAAAACTTCGAGCAGCTCGTCTCCCCGGGCGTCAAACTGAAATCCTGCCGCTCTACGCACGACTCTCAACCGACCAGCAGAATCAAATCTTCCAGCCCGGAAAAAAGAGACGCATCGTGCTCGCGACGAACGTCGCGGAATCATCAATTACCGTGCCGCGAATTCGCTATGTGATCGATTCTGGAACCGCGAGGATGAGCTTTTATGCTCCGCGAAGTAAAGTTCAGCGATTGCCGATCCAATCAGTATCGCAAGCCTCGGCTAACCAAAGGGCAGGGCGGTGCGGAAGAATTGGGCCAGGCATTTGTGTCCGATTATATAGCGAAGAAGACTATGAATCTCGACCGCCTTTCACCACTCCTGAAATTAGACGCACCAATCTTGCGTCTGTAATTCTTCAAACGCTCGCACTCAAACTTGGAAAGATCGACGAATTCCCATTCCTTGATCCGCCCCGCACTGAAGCGATCCGCGATGGGTTTAAAACCTTATTCGAACTCGGAGCAGTCAATGAAAGGCGACAGCTAACGCCGCTCGGCAGATCGCTGGCCCGGATGCCCGTCGACCCCAGAATTGGACGGATGATCTTTGCGGCCGACGATGAAAATTGCTTAAGTGAGATCTTAATCATTGCCGCTGCACTAGAGATCCAAGACCCGCGCGTTCGCCCCCCGGAACGCCGCCAAGCAGCCGATACACAACACGAGAAATTTCGAAATGAAAAGAGTGACTTCCTTAGCCTCTTAAAGATCTGGGATTATTTCCACCAACTCAAAGAAGATCTTTCCCGTGCGAAACTAAAACTAGCGTGTCAGCAAAACTTTCTGTCCTATTCGTTGATGCGGCAATGGCAGGACATCCACCGCCAACTTCGATCGATGGCCGGCGACCAAAAACTGAAAACTCGCTCTCGCAAAGACGACTACAATGCAATCCATCGAAGTTTATTAGCCGGTCTACTTTCAGGTGTTGCCCTCGCTGGTGATCGTCACGAATACACAGGGGCTGGGAATATCAAATTCCATTTGTGGCCCGGTTCAGGAATTTTCGAATCCAAACCCCAATGGATCGTGGCCGCAGAAGTTGTTGAGACCTCTCGCCGATACGGGAGAACAATTGCAAAAATTTCTCCTGAGTGGATCGAACCCCTTGCGAAACATCTCGTCAAGCGGCGCTATTCAGACGCCCACTGGAGCAAAAAAAAGCAAACGGTTCTTGCCTCCGAACATGTCACCCTATTTGGACTGCCCATTGTCGCGGGGCGACTGACAAATTACACGAAAATTGATCCAGAGCTGTCCCGAGATCTCTTTATCGAACGTGGGCTTGTGGGCAATGAATTTGAGGATTCCCCAAGTTTCTACGAACACAACCAATGGTTGCTTGAAGAAGTAAAATCCGAAGCTGCCAAGACGCGTGACCGTGACTTGATCGTCAACAGCGACGACATCGTAAATTTCTATCAAGACAAATTACCCGAACTGGTTGTCGACGGATTCAGCCTCCGACGATCGATTAAGGATTCACCAGAGCTCGATCAAACTTTGCGAATGACGCGGGCTGACTTGCTCCCCTCTTCTGAAATCGCCGATGTCGGCCAGCAGTTTCCCGATCAAGTGCAGGTCGGGTCGATGCAAATCCCGATTGAATACCGGTTCTCACCGGGCTCCAAAGATGACGGGGCGACAATTAAAGTGCCCCTCGAAGGAGTCGGCCAACTCGATGACGCCCAAACTGGATGGCTAATTCCGGGACTTCTACAAACTCGAATAATTTCCCTGATTCGCAGTTTACCAAAATCGGTGCGGCGCAACCTGGTTCCTGCCCCCGACACCGCCAAACGGGTCGCAAAAGACCTGGACTTTGGACAGGGCATCTTTCTCAATGCTGTAGCACGAGAACTTTCTAAAATTGGCGGAATTCCAATTACTTCCGAGATGTTCAAGACGGACAAAATGGAAGACCACCTAAAAGTAAACATGCAGGTTCTTGACGAGGGAGGAGAGGTGGTAGCGGAAGGTCGATCCATCGCCGAAATTCGCGGACAACTCGGAGACGAATTTAAAAGTAACATTGTTGAAATCGAAGACTCCAACTGGAATCGAGATGGGCTTCAAGAATGGTGCTGGGAAGATTTCCCAAAGGAAATCACCATTCAGCGGGGAGCGACACAGTTAGCCTCTTATCCAGCTATCTTGGATCAGAAAGACGGGGTGGGCCTCCGACTAACTGATTCAACCAGTGCCAGTGAAAAAACCACTCGCCAAGGACTGGTACGGCTATTCCGAATCACCAATAAAAAGTCGATCAAATCACAGGTAAATTACCTACCAGAATTAAACCGCCACGCCGTTCCGCTGTCGAAAATCATACCAGCGGGAGAATTAAACAATCAATTATCTGACTTGATCGCCAGAATCGCCTTTGTTGACCGCAACAAGATTCCCAGATCGCGGGAGGAATACGATGTGCTTCAATCCAACGCCGTCGAGCGAATTAGTATTGCCAGCCAAAGTGTTGCCAAGTGGCTACCGAAACTGGCAAATGCAGCCCATGAACTACACCTACAGTTGGAGAGTCTCTCCTCTCGGCACACCGGCACCCAACACGATATTTCATTACAAGTTAGCGAATTGAAATCTGGCTGTTTCCTTTCAGAAACACCATGGTCCTGGCTTGAACAATACCCTCGTTATTTTGAAGCAATGAGTTATCGATTGGAAAAAATGGATGCTACAGCGACGGACAAAGACCGCGCCCTTACCGAGGAAATTAGCCATCATTGGGACCGCTACTGCAGCGAAACCGCGCTGCATTTGAACCACGGCATCGTTGATCCAGAACTTGAAACCTACCGGTGGATGATCGAGGAATTGAGAGTTTCTTTATTTGCTCAACCGCTTGGAACCATTGTAAAGATTTCGCCTCAGCGAATGGAAAAACAATGGAAACGCGTCAGACATGCCTGATCAAAGCGAATTCGTCAGGACAATTTACCTAGCAAGGGCTATCACTTTTGATTCGCCGGGGTAAACCCCGGAGTGGAAAAATCAGGCGCCTTAAATCCCCCTGTCTTCAACGGCTGCTTCACCTCAACCTCTTTATTTTCGAATGGCTGGAATCCGTTTGAATTAAATTGCTTTGCCGGAGGGTTGATTTCCGCCTTAAAATTCGCACTAGGAGGTTTTGAAAATCGGTTCTCATCGACCGATGGCGTCGTTTTGAAACTAGTTGGAGGTTTGAATCCACCTATCGCAGGCGGTGCTTTCGGGTCAGAAGATTTCAAGATAGGTACTTTGTTTGCCGGCGACAATGAAAAACCTGCTCCCGATTCAATGACCTTGGGGAGAGGAACCGGTTGTGCGACAGCGCCACCAATCGGAGGTGGTCGCCTGTCTGAAATGACGTCCGACTCAGGCGGAGACAGTATGTCCTGAATCCGCTCCTCTTTCTTCGTCTGCAATACCGATGTGGTACCCGATTGCGCTTCGACCGTCGCCCGTTGACCAGAAAAGTCAGTTGCTTTTGCAATGCTTGCCGTTGGTGATTGAGGCTTGCTGACCACCGAGTTTGAGGCATCACTCATGTTCGCCTTGACGGGAGGAGCCTTTGCTGGAATCGCAGTAGCTGGAGTTACCGTTGGGGGAATCGCGCTGGGGGACATTGAAGTGACGGGAACTTTAGCGATCAGCATCTCAACAACCTCTGCCGCGGACTTCGGCTGAGTGGCAACGCTTAGTGCATAATCACCAATGGTCCGATTGTAACTAACCACCGAGTCAATCAAGTCGCGCTCTGCAGTATATAAAATTCCCCCAGCTTCGAGAGCAGTAAGCAAATGCATCCCTTGAGTTGGAACCAGCGTTCGATCGGCTGCAGATTTTGCGTACCCCACGGCTTCGGCACGCATCTCAATCAGAGCGAGCATTTTAGGAAGTACCTTATCAATTCCTCGAAACTTAGCTGGTACAAGTTGTCGGGAAAAATAAAGCTCGTAGTTCGTATTGTACCGTTGAATTAACGGCAGATCATTTGGAATTGGGCTCATCGGATCTTGACTTAGAACTGGCCAAAACTGAGCAAGCGTTGACTGTGATTTCAGCAACTCAATTTCTGCTGCCATCACCTGATTAGCAACGACCGCCTCGACCGCGGCCAGCAAGGCCTGTTCCGAATTTGATTCTGGAATCGGGACTTGTTTTAACCACTGGCGGTAGTTCTCCGACGCAACATAGTTCGCCCAATCAAAATAGGTTTTCCAATACTGTTGCACTAGGCTACTGCGGCGGTCAAGCGTCAGCGGTTGGCGAAAAAAATCCACGAGTTTAACTGGTTGGCCTGGCACCGGATTTTCATACTGCTCCAGAGAGTATCGAGAGATTAACTCTTTCGCAGTTGCCGGAGCAGACTTGCTTTTTTTATAAACGGCCTCGGTAAAACCGGCGAGTTGAACAGCGTTGGCCTGCCGACTCGGCGTAGAAGAATTCACTTCATCAGGCGCATGAGTTGGGATCTCAGATGCCATCAACACCTTCCGCATCGGTTGATCTAAAGGTGGCGGTAGCTGAGTTTCAGTCGCTTCAATTTGCTTTTTATTTAAGGCCGGTAAAAAATCCGATCGTAGATTATCGGCAGTAAACTTAGGCATCGCCGGTTGGGCTCGCGCAACATCTTCTTGAATCGGTATGAACGAACCACGCGTAGACAGCGGAGACTCTTCGATCGACATCTCCGCATTCGCAGACACAACCCCTGATTCGGGCTTACGCCGCACCCCTTCCACCCTTAAGTCATTGATCAGAGGTTCACCAAAACTCTTGGCAGTTGGCGGTACCGGCATCAAAAGATCTCTTGGTGGCTCCGGCGATTCCATCGATTCTAATAAAACGACAGGATCTGCAGTCTCTTCCGCCCTGCTGATCGAAAGCGATGGAACCAAACCAGGTGTCGAAACATGCCTTTGGCTGAGCTGTTGATGAAAACCGTTAGCTTCCTCAGCAGTTCTATCGGAAGTTGGACTGGCTGTTCTGCTCGGTAGCGGTGGAACCGAAAACTCAAACTCACTTTGCTGAGCAAAACCCAGCATAGGAAATCCAAGCACCAACAAGACAATGATCGACTCAAGCTTTTGCTTGATCAGCCCGAAACAATTTTCGATTAATTGCGATACCAAAATGAGCATCCGTGCACCTCTGGTTAGTGATTTCCTGCGGAGCTCCGTTAAAATACGGGTCCGCTCAGCCTAAATCTGTCCCGTATCAAATTTTTAGTCAATGCTGATTATTAACACCCCAACCACACCAGCACCGACCCAGTCGCCCTAAACCACCGACCTTACTTTTCTAAATCGCTTGATTATAAAAAAATGCTCCCGATAATTGGTCAGGGGCAACTTATGCGAGTCAAAAGACCAGTGGACAACATAAAAATCAAATCAACCTTCCTTACACGGCACCGCTGTATAATCCAGCGAGGGCGCCAACTTCTTTATGTGATAGCACTTTTATTACTGTGGAACGCAACCGCAGTTGCCTATCAGCACCTCACCCCTCCGAAACAACCCATCCAAATAAATGCAAGAGACTCCATTCAAACTCTTCTCAACGAGTATTGGATGCGGACTCCACCCAACGCGCTCGCTTCCGAAAATTTCTACAAGGATTTGAATTCGCGTCCCGCGATCGTTTCGGTTGCTTTCGCGGTGAACCGTCTTCAGCAAAATAAAACAAACGAAGCAAAACTGGTTGCCGAAAAACTGACGGAGACCTTTCCAAAGAATCTTGATGGATGGATGCTGAAGGCGTGGCTGAATGCCTTGGAAGACAACTTTGAAATTTCACTCGTCTCGATGCAGTCCTTAAACCAAAAGGTACTGGCGACACCCGACCTTCCTGTGGAAGTAAAATCATCAATTTATTCTCGATTGGGAAGGCTGATCGGTTACTTAGAAGGCCCCGTCGCCCACCGCGTGAACCAAAACTTACTTCTCACAACGACTCAGTCGATTACCAAAACTGCGCCCGAGAAACACCTAAACGAATTCAATTTGGGTCGAGCACAAGTCTGTGAAAAATATAAAGAGATCCAACAGAATCAGACTCTTAAGACAAATGAGGAACTCGTAAAGGTTGCAAAACGCGACCAAAAAATAGAGCAGCTTCTCAATCGTGAAAACGAAAGTTTGTCTGATTCCGAACAAAAACTCTCCGAAGAAATTGAACGTGTCAGGCAGGACGCCGGTGCTAGGATCTCAACGCTTGAAAACCAAGGTTCTGAAATCGAGCAGGAACGAATAGCTACAAAGTTCGAAATTCAAAAACGCCAAAACAGACTTTTCTATCTCTATGAAGAACTTGCCCTCTTAAACCTCGGTCCCGTCAGCCAATTTTGGGCTTATGATCCACGGGTTGAAATTCGAAATATTGAATTTCAATTATCACAAAAACGAAGCGACTGGAATGGTTACTCATTTCAATTGCAGAACATCAGTGATGAAATTTCCAGGCTACAGGTTTTTGTTCAGCAAAAAACAAATTCGCTTGGCAAAGAATTAAAAAAACTTAATGGCTCACGGCGTCGCAACCTTAACAAACTCAAGCGTATTGCTTCCGGGCCCCAAATCGCCGATGGTAAAAAAAATGCAATGAAGATCCGGGCAACTTCTCTGATCACTTACGATGAAATTTCAGAAGAACTTTATCGCCAACAAATCCTTAACCAATTGCCGCGAAATTAAGCTCTGGCAATCTAATCACGGAATAACCGGACTAACTCATTTCCAATAGTTCACCGATCCACTCATGGAGTCGCTCAATCGGCAAGCCGACCACATTTGACTCGAGCCCGCTCTCGAGATGAAGCCAATCGAGCCCATCTTGGTACCCGAACGCTCCGGCCTTGCCGATCCAATTGTCAGAGTCAAGTATCTCTTCTAACTGCTGAGCCTTGAGAACATCCATCGTCAACACGGATTGCTCCAAATGAAGTCGGTGACAATCACCCGGTTTTTTCCAGAGACATACGCCGGTTAGCACGCGGTGTTTTTTTGCACTCATCAACGTCAGCATTTTCTCTGCATGCTCGCGATCAACCGGTTTACCAAGAATTTCCCCTTGGCACTCTGCCACAGTATCGGCAGCAATGATGACTCCAGTATTATATTTTGGTGCGATAGCTCGCGCCTTGAGAAAGGCAGATTGCAAAACAAGATCCTCGGGAGAGCACTTCGAACAGATACCTCTTTCTACCGAATCATCAGGGGCGTCAGTGACGAATTGAAATCCCGCACTCTCCAGAAGTTTCGCGCGGCGCGGCGACTGGCTTGCAAGAATGATGGAGAACTCATTGGTTTGGTTGGTCATGCCGGTTTAATGTGCTAATCTTGTAGAGCGGTTATCTATTACAGTGGCCAGAAAATATTTATGATTGAAAACGATGCGGCCAAGATCGGAAAAACTAAATGTCCTGTTCGAAGACAATCACTTGTTGGTTGTCAACAAACCGCCATTATTGCCAACGATGGGTGTGAAGGAAGGTGAGTTAAGTCTACTTAGCCAATCCCGGCAATACATTAAAAAGAAATACAACAAACCGGGAAATGTCTATTTGGGAATCGTTAGCCGGCTCGATGCGTTCGTCAGCGGTGTTATCGTCCTTGCTAAAACCTCAAAAGCTGCTGGCCGTTTATCTGAGCAGTTTCGAAACCGCACCGCAGACAAGACCTACTGGGCGATCATTCCAGATGCCTTGAAGGAAGAAAGCGGAAGACTGGAAGACTGGGTAATTAAGAATGAATCACTTCACCGAATGACCGTCATCCCCAAAGGGAAAAAGTCCCCCACTGGAGCAAAAGTTGCCCGCCTGAACTACAAAACCATTGGCACTGAAATCACCAATCGCCAATGTCCCACCAAATTACTAGAAATTAAGCTCGAAACTGGTCGAAAGCACCAAATTCGCGTCCAACTTGAAAACGCAGGTGCCTCCATTTTGGGAGATCGGAAGTACGGAAGCGATCTCCCATTCAAACGGGGAATTGCACTTCATTCTCGAGAACTCTCCATTGAACACCCCACGAACCGGGTCTTACAATCGTTTCAAGCGGAAACACCATCTTGGTGGAACATTGATCGGTATTCGTTATCATAAAAACTGTCCCTAGTTTGCCAGCAACGCTTTTTTCTCACCCATACTATTCGGTCGATGGCTGCAGTTGAAGCAATGAGTTTTGCATGAATACCACCCAAACTAATTTTCGCGATACTGCGCTCGCCAGTGAACTGGTGACCGAAGAGCAATTGCGCACTGCAATGAACGAATTGGCGAAAACGCAAGATAGCGATTCGTCGAGTTCAGCTACGCTCACCGAAAAGAGGATCGCCCAGCAACTGGTTGAAATGAAAGTCATTTCTGCCTACCAAGCGGATCAATTGCTGACTGGGCGAACGAAACTAAACCTGGGCCCCTACATCATCACGGACTGGATTGGTCAAGGTGGCATGGGACAGGTCTTCAAAGCCGTCCACGAAATGCTCGGCCGAGAGTCCGCAGTCAAAGTCTTACCGCTTCACAAAACAACGCCCGAGGCTATCGAGAATTTTCGCCGCGAGATTCGAGCTCAGGCAAAACTGGATCACCCTAACCTTGTGCGGGCTTTCGACGCCGGTGAAGATGGGAACGTTCATTACCTCGTGGTTGAATATATTCCTGGCACCGACCTTCGACGACTCGTTCGCTCGAAAGGTAAACTCTCAGTCCAGCAGGCAGCCAACATAATCAAGCAATCTGCTGAAGGGCTCGCCCACGCACACGAGCGTGACTTAATTCATCGCGATATCAAGCCAGGTAACATTCTTGTTACCCCCGATGGTGTTTCCAAGCTATCTGACCTTGGGTTGGCGTTCTATCTCAACGACGCCACCGATCCGAGAGCGGGAAAAATCGTAGGAACTGCCGACTACCTTTCGCCGGAACAAATTCGTACACCGCAGCACATCACCAGTGCCAGTGATATTTATTCACTCGGTTGCACCCTGTACTACGCAGTCACAGGAAAAGTTCCTTTTCCCGGAGGGACGCCCAAAAGCAAAGCCAGGAGGCACCTCGAGGAAACGCCGTGGCACCCAAGACGGTTCAACGAAGAAGTCAGTGATGACTTTGTTGACCTAATTGGTGACATGATGGAAAAAGATCCAAAAGAGCGAATCCAATCCGCCGAAGAAGTTGCCGAACGTCTCGCTCCATGGGCGGCTGACGACAGCCCGCTTCTTCGCGAAGATATGGGCGACCGACCTCGCTGGATGCCAGCACCCATTGGTTCCCCGGATGCCCAGGACACCGATCCCGATGACGCCGTTACTGAAATGGCGATGCACGACATAAGCGATACCTCGCAAAGCAGCATTCACGGCACGATGTCCGATGACAATTCGATCTCAGGCCAGCACAATAAACCTCCACCGCCGCTCTCCACTGTCGAGCAGTATAAAACGGCAGGTAGAATTAACGATGCAATCACTTTTTCTTTATCAGCACTCTTTGTGACCGCGGTGGTCTGCCTCTCCATCGGCATCCTTGTTGGCTTCATCGCCGGCTTCTTGATGGCGAAGTAACCATAGAACGCACCAGGGCTGATGGGGCAAGCATGCCCCGTTGCAGCACGTTTAATACTGGCTTAACACTGGCGTGACCTCTGTTTGTACTCCACCAGTTACGTTCACTTCTAAATTTGCATTGATAAAGACATTGATTTCGCTGCGGATTCCAAATTCTTTCAGATAGATTCCCGGCTCAATTGAGAAACAGGTTAGCGGGAGAACGAGACGATCTTCTTTTGTTTCTAAATCATCCATGTGGGCACCGTTACCGTGCGTTTCTGTTCCAATATTATGACCCGTTCGGTGGATAAAGTACTCGCCGTATCCGGCATCTTCAATCACCTGACGCGTCGCTCGATCCACTTCCCAACCCTGCAACTCTCGCCCCTCAGCAAAAGCACTCCTCGCACAATCGATTCCCGCATCGCGGGCAGCAGCAACGATGTCGAAAATTTCTTTGTATTTTTCAGGGACCGTCTCTCCCATGAAACCGACCTTCGTGAGATCGCTATAAACACCCTCGGGAACATCCATCTTTGCCCACATATCGAGCAATACAAAATCTCCTAATTTGATTTCGGAGTCTGCTCCATGAACAGGACAATAATGTGGATCGCCACTGTTTGCGTTGACGCCAACAATCGGCGGGTGGTAGGTCGTCAGCCCATGCTCCGCATAATAATCCATCACATAGTCTTGAACCTCCGACTCGCGAATCGCCTTTCCACTGCGAAGCCTTTCGGCGATAAATTGCCAAGCTTCATCAAACGCCGCCCGATTCAATTTATCAGCCTGCAAATGAAGGTCCCACTGATGGTCCGTCCACCTTGCTTCAAAGTACTGAATAAGATTCCCTGAGCTCACTACTTCGGCACCGAAACCTCGCACCAATTCAACCGTCCCTGCGTCCACTCGGGAAATATATGGATTAGCATTATCAGGGGAATATTCCATCGCAACCTTTGGACAATTCCCAAGTATTTCCCGCAAACCGTTGTGCAATTCCTGCCAGGTCAGATAAACAATTTTCTTCCCCAGCAGGTGATCCAGAGCGGAAGATTCGATTCGATGCACGAGTTTCACAGGCTCCCCTTGCGCGGGAATAAAGTAAAAGAAACGTCGCGAACCTTTCTCTGATTCGGAGATGCCTAAAACTTTTAGCGCTAAAGCATTCAAACCACGGAAATCGTATAATAACCAACCGTCAAAACCAAATTCCTGAATAGAATTCTGGATTGAGTCCAATTGAAATCCTGGGCTAGATTTTAAATTTGTCATGCAAAAGCTCTCTCAATATCATATTTTTTTTTGAATAATACCAGCTACTTTACCCCATCCGAGAAGAACGCGGTAAAATCAATTGGTGATAACACGGATGAAACTCTGTCTCCACGAAAACTCATAGGTACACTTCGTGGGATTCCCATCCAATTGCGAAACCTGAAATTTCCACCTAGGTAAGTCATGAAAGTCAGTTTAATTAAACCGCACAAATTTATTGCTCTCACAATAATAACTTGTATGCTTCTTGCCGCGAACACCGGCACAGCGCAGGAGAGTGCTGCAACAGCATCCCCCTCGGGCAATCAAGCAAAGACGATCGACGAAGTTCCAGATAATTTCATCCGATTTCATATGTGGGACGGCTCGATTGTTGCAGGTCTAGTAACCATGGACTTCATCTCCATCAATACGGAGTTTGGGGTGCTTGAAGTTCCAGTCGCACGAATCAAGAAACTATTTCCAGGCTTAAATAGCTTTCCGGAGCTGGATAAAAAAATCAAAATGCTCATCGCTCAGCTTAGCGATAAAGATTTCGCCATGCGAGAGACTGCCCATCGCGAACTGACGAACATGGGGCTTCAAATTAGAGAACAGTTGCAAGACGCAAATTCTGACGGAAGTGCCGAACAAAAAAAACGCCTTTCAGAAATCCGACAAGCAATCGAAGAGGAATTTGAAGACGCAGAAGAAAATGGAGAATCCTCTGAGCGTGCGTTGATTCGGGGTGATTCAATCGAAACCCCTGAATTTAATATCGTCGGAAAAATTCTTCAGAAGACCTTCACCGTTAACAGTAAATTTGGGCAACTGACGGTCGAGTTAAGCGATGTGAAAATGGCAGATCGTCCCGTCCAAGAAAAGAAATCAGCGACCAAGAAAACCGTTAAAATTGCGTCCGATGCTTTCTTCCAGCGAACACCGGCTAATACCCGCATCAGAGTCACCAAGGGAGACAAGATCTCAATCAAAGCCGATGGTGTCGTGCAATGGACTAATTGGAGTACTTCTTCCACTCCAGATGGATTGACCAACCAAGGGCAATTCCAGGGCATTCAGAGTGGTACGCTGTGTGCAAGGATTGGCTCTTCGGGAAAGATCTTTAAGGTTGGCAAAGAACATACTGGCGTGGCCAAGCAATCAGGCACACTCTATCTAGGTATCGCAATACAAGATTCCTATGTTCAGCAAAACTACCGCTGGACTGGAAATTACGATGCCAAAGTACGCGTTACACCGCCCGACGCAGAATAAGGCAACCTGATAAACCTTACGCTTTTCCTATCTAATTTTTGGCAGCGCAAGCGGTTCCTTTGCGTTGGTCGGAGGAGGATCCAAGGGCAGCTCCAATTGCTCTTCGTTTCCCGTAGATTTCCGTTTTACAGCGATCCGAATTGTTTCGCCTGCCTCAAATCGATTGATGAGTTGCTTCAAACGCAACATATCGTTGACCGGATTGTCATTGATATTTAAGAGTATATCTCCCTCTGCTAATTCCAGTCGGCTAGCGGGAGATTTAGGATTGACCTTGTTAATAAGGATTCCGTCACCAAGTGGATTGGGACCGGATTGAATACCTATAAATGCCGGTCGAATATATTCTCCGGCCTTCAAACGATCCAGAAGCTTCTTCGCATTGGCGAGTGGAATCGCAAACCCAATTCCTGAATCATACCACTCCACTCCCGCTCCCACCGCTTGGGATTGAGGATTCATGGGAACGCAAATACCGAGCACGCGTCCCTCAATATCGACCAAAGGACCGCCGTAATTGGCGGGACTAATATTGGCATCTGTCTGAATCGCACGACCACCAATTCTGTTTTTTGCGCTAATAATTCCTGTGGACATCGCCGGACTTGTGTCACCATAACCAACCCCTAAAGAAATCGCCCATTGCCCAACCTTGATCTTGGACTCGTCTACCATTACCGGGGTTGGTAAATCAGTCAGTCCATCAATTTTCAAGAGACAAATTTTTCGGGTATCATCGCGGCCAACAAGTTTGGCAAAATGGCGTTCACCGCTTCCCAAAATTACTGAGATCACGGGTGGTCTTTGGATGAAATTAAAGGTGCTTGTAAGAATATAGCCATCCGAAGAGATAACGATCCCGGTCGTATTCCCCTCACCCTGCTTGCGAATTCCTCCAATCCGCCCTTGAACCGCAGAAACACCTCCGTACGATTCAATGGTAACTAACGATGGCGTCACGCGACTGGCCGCATTTCGAAACGCTTTTGAAGTAAGCGTCATTGCTTCCATCAACTCCGCTTCAGAAAGTTCCGAAACCGCCGCGTCAACGGCATCAACCTTCCCCTGCTCGTTATCGGTTTGAGCCACTGTAAACGCGAATGGATTTACCAAGAGTCCAAACAAACAGCCAACCACCAAACGTAAAATTTCAACAGGCATTCACATCTACTCCAACTACTGGACGAATATCGCTTTGTTTAACAGTCAGTCGCTTCTCAGACTCGTTCTCACAAATACAGTCATTTCTTCAATCGCGGGGCAATCCTAACACGCACCATTTCAACACCGCGCTTCACAATCATTAACACTTCTTCCTCCGCGCGTAAGGATTTGAGAGACTCAGCGTAGTCTTTTAAATTGCCAATTTTTTCACCGGCAATCGATACGATCATATCATCACTCTTTAACTTTGCTTTCGCAGCAGGCGACCCGCGAACGACTCGATCAATATAGGCTGGGTTATTTCTTCCACCGAGCTTAAACAAGACGACTCCAAATTCAACGTCCTGCCGTTCCATCACAGGCTGAGGCTCATTGGTGACACTCGCTTTTCCAGCCACGAATTCATGAAGCACTGAACTTGGCACCGCATAATTTAGCCGGGTATTGGTTTCCGAACTGTTGATAATCTTTCCAACGATTCCAACCAACTTCCCATTCGGCGTTACCACCGCACCGCCCGACGCCCCCGGGTTACTGGTGATCGCATCAATGAGAACCAACTCCCCGCGGTAGGCCACATCCCGTTTGGTCAGCCTCGCCTCCATCGTTGTTCGCAATGAAATTACACCCAACATTGCGGAAACGGGCTCATCTTTATCAGCCACTTTGAATGCATTACTCAATGCAATGACCCAGTCACCTTTCTCACCAACAGCCTCTGTGGAAAGCTCAAAGAACCTAGGCGTATTGGCTTGGATTTTGAGCAATGACAACTGGGTCTCTCGGTCACGTTTCAGAATGGTAGCAATGTGCTCCGCACCGTCAGAGAGCACCACTTTGACTTGCCTTCCGTCGAGAAAAACACCTTGGGAGGAAAGAATTAGTCCGTCTTTCGAGACGACAATCCCTGTCGCAAACCCCTCCACTTTTCCAGCCGAAGCACCGAATACTTTTACCATTTTTGGCTGTGAATTTGAGATCGCTTGATCAATAAAACTCGGCTGATCTTTCTGTTGGGCGACAGCAAGATGGTTGCCGGTCATCAGTACCGCGCACCCAATCAAAAACGCTATCCGCCAACCGAATATATTCAATTTAGTTTCTCCTCAAAACAGACGACACGCCCTGACCTAAGTGCATCAAAGGACTCACTTCGTTTGGACGTTCGTAGAAAACAAATCATCGCCTACACTCTCGAGCCACTCGAAACTCGAATCAATCACCTGCAGCTCAATACTTTCTTCGAGCCCCAAAACCTTCTGACGCTTGAGCGGCAGTTGCACCGGGCCGACCTGCGTCCACGATGCAAAAGTGGAACCTCCGCCAATCAGGCAATCCCTCTCGAGAGATGACTTGACCAAACTAACCTTGGGCTTGCCTTTTAAGTCGAACATAGAAAACCAGCAATAGACGGCGTCACCCTCGGATGGAACGACTTTAAACCGATAAGCATTTCCACCCATTGCTTTATCACTCCCGTCTATCAGCACCTGCCCAAATATATCGAGGGGTTTTTGCCGAAAAACAGAGCCCATCATCAATGCCTGTTCAAACCCCCACCGCGACTGCGCCTCCTGCAGAGACAACTCAGTCGTCTCGCCGGCTTTGGTTTGCCAAAATGAATTGCCATCGTATTGATAGACAACCAGCAGTCCGTCCATGACTTGATTCACACGGATTCGACCGTCTGAAGCCAGCCATGTTTCCTGAGTCCCCTGTGCTTTTCCACCTTCTAAAATCTCACCTGACAATTTTGCGACGCCTGTAGATGAGTCGGCATTCACGCTTTCTTTCCATCGCTCAAGAATTCGCTGAGCATACCCCCGGTTGATTTCCGGGTAGCGGATATCGCCTGGATTGGCTGACAATAACGCAACCATTTGACGCTGCCGTTCTAGTTTCTTCTTTTTTTCAGGATCCTTTTCATCTTTTCCACCCTGTCCGCCGCGAACGCGAGGCTTGGCATAAGGTAGCCCAAAAGTCCGCACAACAATTTGATGTTCGGTTCCGTCTTGTTTACGAATCAAAAGCTCAGTGGGCCAATCTTCAGGCAACGTACAAATTAAATTCGTAAACTGATTAGCGTTTTTGACCTTCTCTCCTTCGAACACCAACAGTTCATCTCCAAGATCGAGCCCCGCAGTTGCAACTGGAGCATCTCGATTTAATTGAGAGCAAACTACCTTCCCACCACGATCGGAAAAACTCGCATCCAGGGTCGCGTGCTCTACTAACTTGGTCGCTAATAAATCAGGAATAAAGTTCTTGATTTGATTCGCAGAAATAGCGTAACCCAACCCAACATTGACCCGTCCTCGTTCCTTAAAACTACCTCGCCCATTAATTCCAATCACCTCGCCTTTGAAATTGAACAACGGGCCGCCGGAGTTACCGGGATTAATCGATGAGTCCACCTGGATGCAGTTACCGTATACCAGTTGGTTCTGCCCCGCTCCCGGCTGATAACGCTTTACGCCACTCACAATTCCTAGCGTTACGGTGGGCGCCTGATCCTCCGTCAAAATAAATGGATTCCCCATTGCCAACGCCCAATCGCCGACCCTGACTTTATCTGAGTCCCCCAACGGAGTCGCGGGAAAGACCGACTTTCCTTCCAGCTGAATGATCGCAAGATCACCGCCTGGATCGGTCCCGATTAACTTCCACCGGTACAACTTACCATCAGCGAGCCCCCCCCATCCTTTTACGCCCGCTCCCATGATGACATGGTGGTTCGTTAAAACGATGCCACTGGGATCGATGATCACCCCTGAACCACCGCCCTGGCGATCTTCATCGTAGATGGCAACCACACTTTGGATCACTCGATTGATCGCCTGAATCCGGTAACGCTCAATCGCTGCTACCCGCTGTCGATCCTCTAAGCTCAGATCGTCGTCAGCAATCAACTGGCAACAGGGAGCAATTAGAATGCACATGAGCCATGGAAAAACAAAACGAATCCCGACGTGCTGCTTACTCATACTTTCACTTATCCGTTAAGCCAATTGCTCATTTCACCGAGGCTAGATGAACCAAACTTCATACGCCCGACGTACGCATTCCATTTTCTATTTAGTTTTTAGAAATCGAGCTTCGCCCCAATTTGCGTGATCTCCTAGATCAAACTCAGCCCCCGGGGATACCATCAGAACGATCTCCTTAATTCCCTCAATATCCACATCAATTTCCAGGGGGCCGCCACCGCCGGTTACACGCTCAGACCAAAGCTCAATACCGTCACCACGAACAATCATTTGACAATCGCCACGCCCATTGGTTTCAGCAGCAATTCCTGCGATCGCAGCGAAGCGATCGAAACTGGATTCATTTGCAAAGACAAGCCTAGAAGAAGCTTGCATTCCTAATCCCTTTTTAAATGTCCGGACTTCTTCAGACCCCTTCAGCCGTATCTCAAGCGGATTACCAGCAACACTTAGATTTTTCTTCCAGGGTCGCTGAAAAGCAAAAACTGCCTTCTCCTGAACCTCGAGCGGTTCTTGATCGGAGAGATACCTCAAACGATCTGATTTAATCGCTATCGAAACAACAATCCCAGCTGAAACTTGAACAGCATTCCCAGCAGTCACTGCCACTTCAAAAACCCCACCTTCCAACTTGAGGATTTCACCAACAATTTGAGATCCATCGACGAGCTGGAGCGCGGCAACAGCACCTTTTGGTTTGTCTAAACCAAGGTCAGCGGTGACGATCGCTTTCACTTTCCCAAGACCAATCTTCTTCGATTCGCCCTTATACTTGATTCTTATAAATTCAGAATTAATCGATTCCAATATCCCCTCAACCATCCTCTCACCCGAGGGTGTATCGACGACAACGGTATCAAAGTCGGCAGAGGGCGTTTTAATTTTGCGATCGATCGTGGGAGAGTTCTTCCACACAATCGCACGCAACAATTCGAGCGGCAATTCTCGCGTCTCAAGCGACGAGACCAAGTCGAGTTTCTCATCCGCCATGGAAACTGAATCTATCCCCAACTCTCCACCGCCGACAAACTTTAACTTTGTCTTGTCACTTGGGGCGTCATTGGCTTTTCTTGCAGTTTTTACTGCGAGCACCTGCCGAATATTAAGTCCCGACGGGATTTCACTTCCATCAATTTGACCCCCCAAGCCAATCGCCGTTATCGTTGATTGACTGGTTGTGCCATTAATTAATTCGATAGACACTTGGCCTAGCCCGTCTTGCCGCGCTGAAGCTTTTGCGGTGGAAACAAGCCAATTGCTTTGTAGTCCTTGGGGCGAAAAACAATCGCCGAAGCAGACACCAGCCAGCATCCCAATCCAAATCACCAGCCTACCGGAAAAAAAATACCGGCCATTGAGAACATTATTAAGCAGTTGAAAAATCATAC
>Ga0214477_100889_pt1 | contig 17988 bp, 15 predicted proteins | sample M1_20Mar14CPVII9_FD_165058 | JGI IMG/M metagenome (GOLD analysis project Ga0214477, IMG submission 165058) | Marine eukaryotic communities from Monterey Bay, California, United States - M1_20Mar14CPVII9sort6BwellC16 | ecosystem: Environmental > Aquatic > Marine > Unclassified | place: USA...
AGAGAAAGGGGAGAGAGTATCAGCATCAAGTCTATATCTCACAGATTACACAAAGTTAAAGAGAGATTGATATAACTTACCCAAAGCTGAATAATACATACCAAAAGACTAACTAATGAAAATATGAATATATAATGCCACCATTTAGTATTTGGTAATGTAATATCTCGTCCATTATTATCATCTTTTATTAAAAATGAATACGTCGGTAATTGTGATTGATGATTCTTACTATTCTTTTTAGTATAACGGAAGGATTGCAATATCTTCTTACTGGGGGATGTTGACCTTTCCGAACCATCCACTTCTCTGACACTTCTGTCATCCAATAATATAGACTTTAAATCAACCCTAGTATTCTCCGCTTCGTCAGTAGTTGCAGGAGGTGGTTCCTCATCATTAATAAATGCTAAGAAATTATCATAATCATCTACCTTGCTTGCTCGACGGGGAAGTGAACCAATTGTATCTGCTGAATCCAAACTACTCGTTGTTGTTACGGTAGAACGTTTAGATTCATCTGAGGTACGTCTTGGTATATATGATGACCGACGTGTGTTGGAAGAAGAAGGTTGATAGGGACGAAATTTAGGTCGATTATTACTTGATGGTTTTATATCATCGATGGACAATCCCAACTCGACGACATCGATATCCTTTGGTAGGGTAGTATATGATGTTGTATATCTATCTAGAAAATTGGGTAGTGGTCTCGTCGTGCCTTCATTGTGGTATGGGCTGTTACTTATTGTTGATGATGCTTGTGTAGTTGATGATGCCGATAATGTCGATGATGTCGATGCCCGTCGTGAGGATTTAGTATTATGTGATGTGTATTGCAATGCATCAACAGATGTAGGAGTAGGAGAATTATTATTATCTGGTATTATATTTGATAATTCAGCCTGTAAATTCTTAAGTTCTTTCATACGAACAGATTCATGATGTAACCTTGGTATTGATCGTCGTTTGTTTGATTGTCGTCGTATTGATGTGGGTTGAAAGTCCTCTCGTCCGCCCTGTTGTGGGTGCTCCTGTTGTTGTGACGACATGTCTCTTATATGTTTATATATCTATCCTCATATTAGAGTTGCAAAAGGTTGATGAATAGCAGCCAAACATAGTAGCATCTAAGCACATTGAAAGGTAATAATAAAACCTACCCCCCTTCATCAAAACAAATGGCCTCACTTGCAACTTGTTGAACTTTAGAACAGCCTTTTAAGACACGTGAATGGTTTCCTTCGCTTCTCAATGACATCACTTGGGGTTCTCACGTGTTGGCCTGCTCTCTCTACTTCATCACTCATGATAAAGAAACCTCTTATCTCTACAGAAGACACAAGGTTACCCACTATTTATGAACAGGCGCTTATGATGAGAGAGAAGAGATATATACACATGATACATATTTTTGAGTAGTAGGGGGTATCCTCTACTTAGCTCTACTTCTACATTATAATAGGTATGATTTATTGAATGATATCTCCCATATCAACAAGATATAGAAATGATGTATCAGATGTATTTCCTATGCATATACAAGACGATTATTGGACGGTATTAACTAGCCTCAAAAAGTTATGTTTCAATGGATGGCATTTATGTGCTCTAAAATTGTTTACTAAGATACCACCTTACCTCTTATGTCAAGAGTCAAGACAATGTCTCCTGGCGCTATCTATCCTACACCTACATAAAAGCCGTCGGCGCCAACTCATTATATACTTCTACCTGTATCGATTGTGCATATCATTGTAATACGTCTACTTTTTGATTGATTAGAGCTGCAAAATTTCCTTGGTATATAATACAAGTTTCCAACATTCATGTTTCTATAAGTAACAATCATAATTGTACTGAAAAATATTTCTTATACACATATCAATGAGAATCATTAGAAGATGGTGGCAATAAAACTTCATAAGTTGCTAAGTTTAAGAAGCACATCAACATCTATCAATAGTGGCAATGATATGAATCAGTATGATATAGATGATGAAAATGATGATATAAAAGAAGCACATAACGATTTAGCTGCATCAATTGCAAATCATGAGTTGCTACTAACAGCGGCTGCAATGAAACATACCAACAATAGTAGTAGTGAAGATTCAATACGTGTACTGAGTTACGAGATTAAAATGCTAAGAGATGAAATGAGAGAAAGATTTGATGTTTTAGAAAAGAAGTTTAACAATTGTGATAATAGTGATAATAATGTTGATGTTTCTATGGACAGTAAATCGGTTTATAAAGATAAGGGTGGGGTATTGTCATCTCCAGTGTTAAGTGTAGAAAAAGATTTAGGAGAGCTACTAAGTCCGGCTAACATTATGGAGGCCGAAAAGGATACGAAGGCCAAGGATGAGACAGAGGTTATTAGATCTCATCAAAATAAGGATAAAGTTGTGGATGATAAAGTTGTTGGTAAGGATGTCAAAAGTATAAATATTGTGGATGAGTTATTAGAGGAGGATACCGCGGAGGATGCTGTGTGGGGAGAGGAGAAGTTACATGTTGACATCGTTAATGATAAGCAGCAGGATGAGACATTAATTACACCTCAACCTACTCGAGTATTAAAGAGGGTCAAGAGGAACAAATCAAGGAAGCAACAAGCCAAGGGGAAACGCCGTCAAAAGAAGAGGAACAAGATTGAATCTCCAGCTTCTTCTTCTACTTCTATAATACCCACCGCTGGATACAATGGCATATTAATAAACCTTGTTGCATTGATTAATGCAATTGCGGCATTATTATTGATGAGGGGAGGTAAACGATTGTACATGTTACTAGCATTCATTTCAGCATCATATTTGTTCAAGGAGGAAATGAACAGTTTTAGTGATACGAGTGCTGTTGATGATATTAAAAGTAGTGGCGATTGGTTTAGCATTGGCAGTTTTAGTTTTATCCAAGGAGTTAGAGCTCTAGAGGATTGTCCGGATCAATACATTGGTACCGATATAGACTCATACAGTATCGGATCAAAAGTAAAAATCGAAGAAAAGGTATATGAATGTACCGAATCTCCATGTGGGTGGAGGATTATTGGAACGTGTGTGGGGGATATGTTTCTATCGTCATCTGCCTCGGCACAACCAACTATTCAGACTTTGGGAATGCCCGTGCACTTTCCTTCCATGATGCCATCTGCTCTGGACACTGATAAAGAATCCAATCTAATTGAATCAATCGCCGATTCGGTTCCAATTGAGCCGTCATTAGAACGATTGAGAACTCATTCGATACAAGAAGAGACTAGACAAGGTTTGTTTGGGGATGATGACGATGAGAGTACTCAAGCAGCTCTTTACTACCCAGATTATGTGTTGGCAAAGTGTGTGACCGAATCTTCCACCATCTTTGATAGTAATCAGGCGTCGGCTTCCATTGAGGAATGTTGTGATCAGTGGTAAGAAGTTGATGTATGTGTACTCGAACTCATCCAAAAAATGTGTCACTATCAGATAACTTCTTACCTCATTCTTGAATAAACTTTATTTATATAAAAGGTTGTTTTATGTCAATAGAGACGACTGCATCACCAAGTCGTCTACTTTGAATACTCCTTCACTATCTACACCACCAACACAATCTGGCGTTGACACTGTCAGTCCAACTTCTTTAATGACTACCTCTCCTGCCGCGGCCTCTTCTCATAATGACGAGAATGATGCTACCGAGTATCCAACTTTTAGCCCGACCTCTTCAATGCCGAGCTCAGTGTCGAATACTGTTTCTCCAATTGTGATCTCTCCTTTGGATGAGGGTGATGACACTGAATGGCCAACCTTTTCACCAACATCATCTACTAGTCCAACAACATCACCAACGACATCCAATCCAACAATATCACCAAAGCCAACGACGTCACTATCTCCTACACTAGGACCTCAATGTGAAGGTAGCAATCCAAAAGTGTGTGGCTGCGCAAGTATTAATCAAGCTGATTATCGTGGAACAATTAGCACTTCAGCAAGTGGTAGGGAGTGTTTGAAATGGGAAGATTGGCAAGTGGAACGATTTCCTGATTCTGGTTTGGAAGACAACAACTATTGCCGGAATCCTAAGTATTGGTACCTACCGCGCCCATACTGTATCACCGCAGATGGTGATGATGAATGTGACGTACCAATCTGTGAAGATTCTCTACCATCCGCGTATCCATCATCATCACTCCACCCAACAATTTCACCAAAGCCAACCACTTCACTGTCTCCTACACAAGGTCCTCCATGTGAGGGTAGTAATCCAAAAGTATGCGGATGTCACAGTGTTGGTCAAGAGGACTACCGGGGGTCAATTAGTACAACAGCGAGAGGAGAAAGGTGCATTAGATGGGACGAAACCCAGGATAGACCACAAGACTATCCTGGCGCCGATTTAAGAGACAACTATTGCCGAAATCCCCGGTGGAGTCGGGCACAAAATCGTTTAGTTTCATCAAACATACATGCGCTTCGCGCTCCAAATCTTCCGCCAGCGCACGAGCAGAGGCGTGCATATTGTTACAAGGAAGATGGACTCCGTGAGGATTGTGATATACCACATTGCTTCCCACTAGCATCAAAGTGTTCCCCTCTGTTAGATCAAGAATCACAAGCTGCTTGTGCTTACCACCAATGTGCTGCTGGATCTGAATACGAATTGGATGATTACATTGCACCAGTACGTGCAAAAGTCAAACCTGATTGTCAATGTGAATTTGAAGCTTGGGATTGTGAATATGGCAGTAAAGAATGTGCTGCCGACGGGTTACCAATCGCAATGGCACCCCTAGAAAGTCAAGCACTGATGCAAGATTATGAATGCTGTGTCAACAAGTTGAATGGTATAAACTCAATTGCAACAGAAGCTAGTTGTGATTGTATTATAAAGCCTGAATGTGAGGCTGGTGATCCAGCCAAGTGTGTTGACTTTGCCGATTACTGTTGTGATCCAAACGACCAACATTGCAAGTGTGAATCTAAAACCAAGGCTTGTCGTCTAGCTTTGGATAATGACTCTAAAGAGATATCGGCAATGGCATGGAGTTACTGTGGAAGTTATGATGGTGGTGCCCAAGATGCTTGCTGTGGAGAGAATGATGATGGTGTAGGGCTATGTACTTGTGACTACTGGGAGCAGCTGTGTACCGACTTTCCGAATGTTGAATTTGGTTCTACGACTGCTTGCTCTATGGCCTCAACATCCTGCTGCAGTTCAGATCCCAGTAATGATAATTGCAAATGTGACCTCCTCACTTATGCTGTACAAACATTGGGATACGAAGACAGCAAGGACGATGCAGATTCATCCTGTACACGCACCAAAACTCCAAAGGAGCCTCCGCATCAATGTGATGGTATCGATCTACAAGTATGTGGACTCGAAAGTATTTACAATGAAACAGGAGGTGAATATTGGTACAACAATACTGGCTGGACAACTGAACAAGATCATTGTAGTTGGTTTGGTATTACATGCGACGAGCAAGGCTATGTGATTGAAATTTATCTTTCAAGCAACAATATCACAGGAGAGTTCCCTGCTGTCTCGTTATCAAGTTTATACAATCTCCAGAGACTTGATCTCAGTAATAATGAATTACATGGGATAATGGCTGGCACATCTCGCAATTCCAATTTAATGAGAGTAAATGATACATCACTCTTTTTCAAACTCCGAGATCTGACACATGTGGATCTATCAAAAAACAATCTGAGTGGTGAAGTTGATGTACTCTTTGCACCGGCTTTGGAATATGCCAACTTTAGTCATAACAACTTTTCAACAATCAATAGTTTCAAGAAGTTTAAGCGGTCGCATCAGACTCTGGCCATTTGTGATGTGAGCAACAACTTGATCAATACAAGCACTAGTGATATAATGATGAATGTACCTCCAAATATTGAAGAGTTCATTGTATCGAGCAATATCATACACGGCTCTCTACCAACAACTTTGGAAGTATTACCCAATCTTAGACGATTCAACATGAGTTTGAATGGCCTGTCTGGAGAATTGCCAGACTTTTCAAACTCGTATCCAAATCTTCAAGTACTAGATTTGTCAGATCAAGATAGTAGTGCTGGCCTGGTTGGCAACATCCTGGAGAGTTTCGCCAATCTCCCATTCTTCTCAACATTGAACCTTGCTGGTAATCTATTCACGGGGATTATTCCTCCTGTTTTTGGCAATATGGGGCAGCTTAGAGCATTGGATCTATCAAGCAACAAGCTAAGCCAAACGATTCCCAAGGAGTTGGGAAAGTTAGGTGAGTTTGCTCATATCATATGTGCATTTTGTCGTGTGTTATGAAGTTGATCTTACTTATCTGCCTTTACGGCCATAAATACCCTAGCCGATCTTGAGTTGTTTGACCTCTTGAATAACGAGTTGACAGGACGAATCCCATCAGAGCTAGACAATCTACAATCTGCGGCGATTTATTTGAGTGGTAACTTGGGCATGTAAGTACGAGAGTGAGATTGTGTACTTTGACGATGTACCAACTATCTAACATCTTCTCTTGTGTTCAACTCAAAAGGATGAATCCTGCACCATTAGAACTCTGCTTCCATCCAATGCACTTTGACCTTAAGAATGATACAAGCAAGTGTCCAGTGGAACGAAATGCATTAAAGGACTTTTACGATTCATCCAAGGGTGGTGAGTGGACTGTCAGTACTTATTGGGTTGATCCTTACATTAGCCACTGCCAGTGGTATGGTATCAAGTGCAAGGAGGATACAAATGAACATATCACAGTCAGTATAGAGCTACCAACTAATGGATTGTCAGGTACTCTAAGCAAGAGCATTGCAAATCTAAGTATGCTTGAGGTACTAGACTTGAGTGATAATGATATCAAAGTAAGCCATGTGTATGCTCTTGCTTGTTTAATATGTCTTTCATTCGCCATACTGACTTACATATCTCTCATATCTCCAGGGAACCATTCCATCAGACATAGGTATGCTTTCTAATCTCAATCGACTGCGCCTCAACTATAACTCATTTGTTGGAACTGCTCCTGCTGAATGGTCAAATCTAAAAGAGCTGAAACTCATTCAGATTCAAGGCAATAGAATCTCGGGTGCTATTCCAGAGTTGAACTTACCATTTCTCGATCCCTCTTCGTACATTTCTGATTGTGGCAATCCATCTAACTTTGAGGATAGTCTTGTTTGTACAGAATGCACAATGTGTTGTAAGTAGTATCTATGGGCTTGTACTCTGCACCCTCATGTATTCATCTCTGACTTGACCTTAAACCTCCCAAAATTCTTCATCCTCGCTATATCTCTCAGGTAATGCACAAGAAGACTGTTATCCACAAGAAGATAATGCAGTTCAGAAATCAGGCTTCACATCATATGTTAAGTTCTCTTGGATCTTTATTGCAATTCTAATAGGAACCTCATGTGTGTTAGCCTTGGCAGTTTATGCCTACGACAAGTACAAGAATCGCGAGTTACCGAGAAGTTCACTTCGTCGAGCATCAGTTACAAATAGGGATAAGAAGTACGCTTTAAGTACTCTTGGCGATGGATCTGTGTATCAATTCTTCTTGGGAACAAGTATAACTGGTTGGATCATTGTTCTCTTGACCTTGGCAACACAAGTTGGTATGCTATTTGTGTTTGTAGAGGGTGCCGAAGTGGACTTGTCAGATGACAATATTGACTTGATCTACTCTTGGAAGTGTAGTAGAGATCAAGATGATTGCCGAAATACGTCAGATCTAACCTGGAGAGGATGGACAGTCTTTGGTGTACTAATGGCAACTCACTTATTGAAAGACTTGATCAATGGTATCAAAATGATTGTACTAAGTGCCAAGGAAAGGCATGAAAAGAATACAAGAGCAAGATACTTCGTCGGTGGAACCCTCATGACCACAGTTACATCATTCACCTTATATGTGTCGACAATCTACAATGCAGCCATTGCAACGAGTAAGTACTGATATGGTGTATATGTGATCATCTTGTAACATATCTCTCACCTTCTATTCCGCTCTCCTTCTTGTTTAAATAGGTAATACGGAGATCATTGCCAACTCGGTCATCATTCTATTCATCATGGATATCGATGAGCTCCTGTACGATATCTTGGAGGTTATTAATGTCGGTTGGGTGAAAGGCATGTCACTTGACGATGGCGACGAAGAAGATGGTGACCTGTCGGAGATGATCATTCGTAGACTACAGAGTAAAGTGCAAAGACTAGAGAAGAAGGATATGTTACAGACACAAACTATGAAAGTCAACTCTCAAAACATTGAACTAATGATACAACATATCCCTGCATTGAAGGATCTGAAACTTATACCTAATGTCGTACCGATAGCACAAGATGATGATGATTCTGATAATGAAGATGATTTGAAAGACGATGTGAAGGTATAATAATATAAAAGATGAGAGGTTTGAGTGGTTGGTATTACATAACTGAAAGAACTGATCTGAGTCTCGACTTGAAATAGAGATTATCTTTACATATGAATAGAAGATATCAATATCTTAAAATAAAACATATTCACAATGTACGAAGTTATTTAATGATCACTATAAGCATGTGTATTGCAAAGGTCGAAGCCAATATCAACCATGAGATGTATCCTAAGGTATCCTTTCTTATATGATGATTGTTTCTAATTGATGCACTACTAATTCTTAATGTTCAAATTATCAGCAACATCACCTTGATGTTTCAAAGCACTATTAATTCGAGCATGCCACACCATCATTGCAACAGTAAACAATTGCTTGTGATAGAATTCGTCATGATCATCCATACTACCAAAGATGACAGACGTCAATTCATTACAACGAATTTGACGACGTTTCACTTCCTCATCAGATATTTCACGTACCAAACGTGGTATATCCACAACTCTTGCATCACTAACTTGTATTATACAACCACTCCAATCTATATCTGGATAGAATGGTGGAATGAAGTCACTCGTTACGACAGGTATTGCGCCACCTAACAATGATTCCGAAAAACGGAAGGAATGTACGCCACCGCCACCAGGACAAAAGAAGAAGGTTGAATTCAGTAACAAATTGCCATAATCATTCTCATTTGTATTGTTGTATGTTTCCCATTCTCCTCTCTTCCTTGAACTCTCACATTTTGTATCAACATGAACATCGGGTTCGTTATGCCAATACTCGGAGCTATCCATCTATGTTGGTAATTCCTCTGTTCCCAACTATGAACATTCCCATTAAAAGATAGTAGGTATTGCCGTGGTCGATGTATATCTGCCAACAGCATATGATGATAATCATCCTGTAATGGATTCCATCTAGGGGATAATGTTGTGGGTAAATCATACCCCTCTCGTATCCAAGCATCATCTAATGAGAGGTATGGGTCTATCACCTATTGAATCGAAGAGGAACATTCGTGATGCCTCAAAGATGTAATGATTTTGTCCATGATTCCATATATTATTGTTGTCATAGATATCCTGTGATGAATTGTAGGCATTTAATCCCAACACCAGTAGACACGCCTCCGAGGCATTATATACACGTTGTATCAAAGTTGGTTGAGTTTGTGTTGCATAATCTAATAGGTCATTGATTACTCCTCCGTGTGAGTACACCTTGAGTATACTACTACTACTTGTCGCACATCTTGATAAATCAAAGCAGGGCAACGATAACAAAGCAGAACATTTTGGTATATATCTATGACTGTTGTGGTATAGTTGTCCATCATGATGATAAGTCAATACCACAGACTTTTGGCTTGTATAAGGACTATAAGAAGTATATACACGTGGTATTTTATTACTATCTTGTGAGGAGTATGATGTCGAATCTAAATATGTTGGAAATGGACGACACCTTCCTCTTCGTTTGAGTGGTTGACATGTTGCAGCAGTTATTGAGGTATTATTAATATTCGATTCCGCCGGAGAACTACCACAGTCTTGACATGTCCAATAATTGTCAATGCTTCTTACATTATATGGTAATTTATACTTGGCACCAAGCTTTTGATTGTATATACAACTCTTCCCCATTAAAAGATCATCGCTCTCTCCGTATGGCAGTCTATGATAAATATGATAGGGCGGATTTAAATTGCTATTCTTTGAGGTTGAATAATAAAGTTGTTCCTTACTTATTGCAATGATGAAAATGCAGCCTAAAACTAGCAGCAACAACAACAATGTGATGCATTTCTTCGCGTCCTATACGTTGTGACTTGAATGCTTGGGGAGGCGGGTGACGAGATACGAGAGAGGTATGCTCCTCTTCATCATTTGGGGTACTCTCAACCGAGGAAGTTCGGCGGTACATCTCAAAACTCGATGCTCAATAATACAAACACCACTGAGATGTAGGTTTGCTAATAGAATAACTGATCATCAACATATGGCCATTATGTGCGTGGGGTTTTATGCATAACTTGCACTTAATTAATTTGGCGAGTATTTGGCGACCCCGGCTAAACAGGACCACCACCAATCTATTGCAATACCTTTTATTATATTGAACACGAACCCTATTGATTAGACATACACGCCGATTACTATATTGAGTGATACTTACTCTCTGAACACCGGGTAAACTGCACCTGCCCGACAAGGTTCTGGAACTTGGAATAGGATACCCAATGGTATCCTTTTTATTAGCTCAAGCAGACGCCGTTCTATTACAATTTGTATCGATCGTATATTTATTGATAGTATCGTACTATAAACCTGTTCTTATTAGATTAGTGTCTTGTCTACTTGTATCATTCACTATATATTAAGCCATTGAGACAGTTTGAATTTAGTGGCCATTGGAGATTTACATTTACATTCCACCAAGTCACTGCTCAAGTCTAAATCATTCAGTGTATCCATAAGCATTGCACGACTGTATTTATGCTCATCCAAATATGTATCAAGTGCCAAGGTATACTTATGTATCTGTTTCATCATATCTCTTGTCATTCCCTCTCTTGTAATTTTGTTTTGACACCAAGCATTAGCAGATGAAATGATGCTTTGCATCTCATCTTCATTATTCTTATCAAGAACGTATTCTGTAATGTTAATTATATTAGATAATGATGCTGGTATGTAATGTACCCATGGCTTAAGCTCCTCGTAGAAGTATTCACCATACCAAGGATCTACTTTTATGACGACACTATTTGTACATAGCAGCTTTGGAAAACGAGAACTGGATACAGAAAAGACGAGGTGATTAGTACTTTGTGTATGAAGTATATGAATCATATGGACACATAATACATACCTCCAATTGTTGCCATCTATATCAATGATTGCCTTGTAATCCATAAAGACATCAAATTTCATTTCTTCCTTCACAATTGTTGTCTTCATTAGCTCTTCCTTCCTATCTCTCCATACTACATCGAAACTCTTAAATGCGGCATCAATCAAATGAGGATGTGAGATAGAGGTTTCTACCAACTGTCCTCGAGGAATGTCACTCAGATGATTTGATTGATATGAACTATGAGATGTTGTAGAACCACGCCAAACAGCTTTGTTCTTCTTCTTGGACCATGGATATTGTTTAGCTTGTTTACTGAATGTTCTTTCCCAACTAGAATGAGTTTCATCTTTGTAATCTAACCACATTTGATATCCAGGTACACCAATTGCATGACACCAACCATCTTGATTGTATTTAGGTGCTGGAATTGCCCATGAAAGACGTGGATAGTTTATATTCAAGTCGAGTAGCAGCTCTGATCTATTGAACCTAAATACCTCCCTTTTTGTTGGTACATCACAGCCATGTGAATCTCCTGTCATAAACAGAAGCGGAAGATCAGATATGGTAGTAGTACTTACATTTGTCATCATCAAGCTCAATCCAACATTAATCATATCAACAAAGGTCTTTAATCTTTTGTAACCACCAGCTCCATCATCATTCCCATATATATCTAGCATTTCTTTGATAGGACTCCTGCACAACAACTTCCCCTCTATTATTAAAAAGGGTATGGTATTATCAACTTCACGATTCTTTGTAAATCGTTGATTAGGATCGGATTTGTCGATATGTCTCATTGTAATATTGATATAATCAATTGCAAATTGGTTGTTTATTGCTAATTGAAGACTTGTTGTTTCTACTCTCTTCATACTTTTCATCTTTTGTGGTGATGGCCGCAGAGATGCTGAACGATGTGTGAATTTCCATGACGTGATAATGACACAGCCAATGATACAACAACAATACCAATAATTGATAGTCTGCATAATCTATTGTATTGTATTGTGTTCCTTCGATAATATGTATGATAACTTTTTGTGCATATATTATAGTGCACAAAAAATCTTATCAACTTTTTCTTATACCTGGGATTCTAGTAGCTCATGACAATAAAAATATGATATTGAGGTGTGTGTGTGTGGTGTGTGTATGTGTGTGGCGAGTTATGGAGAGATATATCGGCGGCCTAGTACGATATTGCTATCTCATTGCAATTGTCGCGTCATTCAAAAGAAAAACATTCCACTTGTAAGCATCTCAGGCAAAAAAAAAACAATTCATCACAATTCACAATGTATTTATCGTAATGAGTACAATATCGCCTTGAATTACAATAGCTTATATCTCCATCTACGTTATCCGATATACCGGTAATACTATTGAAATAGCCTTGTCATATATTTGCGCATATTCTACGCACCGATAGCCTATCAAAGTTAGAGTTAGTATCGTACATTCACCAACACACGACATACGCTACATCATACATCTCTTTGCAAATTACGCATATGAGTTAGTTTGGTGGGTTTGCTAACAAACGTTTCCTTCCTTTAAGGCTCTCTAGTAGTGGGAGATGATAATGTTGTTGGTCAAGTCATCAACATCATCACCATTTAAAGGCCGTCGAATAAAGATACTGGCCTCCATCTTAGCAAGTTCATTCTTTTATCTTATGTATCGCTATCAACTGATATTTAGTGACGGAAAGGATATGCAAAGTAATAATGCATTTCACGAAGATAAAGCAGATATATCAAACGCAACATTTGAAATAAATGAAACAAATTCATGTGATCCTTTGCCACTACTGTCATCATTCAATAATCCCGGGGACGTTAACAAGTTGCGCCGGACGATTGGCCTTAACAATATGTCCTGCTATACACAGCATCTACCAATATTTGCAAACTATACAAAGCAACGTTTAGCAAAAGTGAAGAACCAATTAATACTTCATATTCCCAAGACTGGAGGCACATCTTTATGTTCATTGGCAAAATCACTAAACAAGGATGTACCTGAGAACAATTGTGAGTAACAAATATGTTGTTGTGCTCATTCAAATTCAAACTATATTTTGCAGTGTAACTAAACTTTGATCATTATTATAAAAGGCTGGGAGAATGATCACTTCCATCCTCTTTGGTGCTGTTATTCATTTGACAAGAGAAGAAGATGGAAAAAGAGAACAAGATGGTTCAAAAATTATGTAGTAGATGAGTGTGGTATAATGGATAATCAACTACCAGAGTTGGCAATGAATGAAAACTATTTAGATTATCCATTATGTCTAAATGAGCGGATATATTCAGTAGTGATACGAGAACCTGTAAATCGCACAATAAGCCAAGAAACACAGCTGAATCATCTTAAACAAATCAAAAAGTTCGATAATGATATCAATGCAACGCTGTTCAATGCTAGATTGAATCTTGCAAGGAATAACTATATGACATGGGCTCTTGCGATTGGCTCCGCATACGGACCAGTGGAAGATATACACAAGCTTTATACAATGCCCCAACCTAAACTATTAGAGATTGCGAAGCAAACACTTTTGCAAATGGATTTTATTATGGACCCAGTATCTCAAACAGATGTATGTCTTCAAGCCAAGGTAAGTTTAATGGTGGACATGGATAATAATACATCAGCAACTCTTGGTCATGAAAATTCTTGGGGTAAGCGGCCGAAGCTACATCACTATCACAACATAAGTCGAGAGCAGTATGCAGCGTGGAATGAGTTGGATATTGAGTTATATCGGTATGCAACAAGCTTGATTGAGATTGATTGTCTGTTTTACTTTAAATTAGATACTTTAGATTAATTACTGGCTTCATTTACCCATTGTCATCGAGGATATAAACCGTTCACCTAGTACTGTGTTAGTGTTATCAATTGAGGCAGTTCGGTACATCTCAAAACTCGATGCTCAAATATATTAGTTGTTACTTAGCAAGGATAATAAGTAACAACTAATAACAAATCTTGTTTATGTCTCACTACTCTACCCAATAATAACCAACACGGTATAAAATTACTACTATGTGCTCATACGAGGCAAGGGGTATCCTAAGGTATCTTTCTTATTACATGTTGTCATGCTATAGATACACTACTACTAAATCTTAATGTTCTGTATCAATATGCAAGGCGTTGTTGATGAGAGCTGATAGAGCATATTCCCCCTATCCTAGTGGTGGTGTGCATGTAAGGTAAGAAAAAGACCGACACATATAGTTTTCAATTAATGAAAACTCAAATTAACAACTCTCGTCATTCGTCATTACCATTATCATTATTAGCTGTAGTAAGATGTTGTCGGCAAGTGTGATAATACTCGAATATGTCTGCCCCTCTATTGGGTGCGTTTTTGCAAATATTATGTTTGCAGGTGAGTGATTACATATCGTCGTGACTTGATAGTGTGCAAGGTATTATGTTTGTGCATTGCAACCATTACGATGGTACTCATTTGCATACGTTAGTCTCTCATCTCATAACTATATCGAATATCTATGTCGTAGCACCATACAAAGATGTAAAAGAGGCAGTAAGAAAGGGAACGTTAGGGAATCTCAACCCGACTCCTTGGGCGGTAATGAGTAAGTGTTAGCCTGTCCATATCTGATGTTGAGCATATTCTAATGGACTGTGGATAAAGTCAGAAATTGGCACCGCGGTATCCAACCTCAAAAAAATCAAAAATAAAAATACTCATGCAATTACTCATCATGACTATCGGCGGCTCCTACGGCTAATAGAGGATATTATCAACGTACCCCGGCGCATATATCAATTTCATATAACCAATGCGAAATACTGGCAAGAAGGTTCCGGCCAAATCGCCCAATAGACGACGATATTCCACTTCTCCTCCGCTACCCCCTCACGATGAAATATTGACAAACTTGCGAGGATATGCGGCTCATTGACGGGCTTATTGTCCATCTATTACCGCAGCAATCACCCAGTAGCCGTGATATAATATGGTTATCGATTTGGTATGGCGGTAACAGTGTAGGAGGACGGTATTGCGGCCTATGGTAGTCATTTCATATTTACTTATGATTTTGCTAAATGTGCACATGATATGTCAACACTAATAGAATAGGATAAAGTTAATTGGGACTATAAAATACATTACAATCCTGTAGTTTAATATCATAATAATACATTAGAATACTCTTTATTGTTCACCTGCTATCATAATGGTGCATTAGTCAGTATCCAGTTGAATATTGATATCTCAAAGTAGTAACACTGAATATAAGCAGACCATTTCAATGAATATAATGTCTCCAATGGTCAAACCATCATATCTCCACCTTCTTATGTATTAGCTGATTGTTGTATTGTGTTGGGTTCACTTAGATTCCACCATATTAGACATCAAACATCAATTATATAACCAATCCCCACCTCAACTCAACTTAATAAATACTCCAACATATACTTGATATACTGTCATCCAATAAACTCAACATACCAAAATAATATGCATAACCTCATCTAAACTCATTATATTGTCAGTTTGCCAATGGTTTTAGTGCATAATCACTCAAACAATGGTATAATGTCCAATATCAGATTGTTGTTGTATTGTTTGTGTGTTGTTGTATATTGTTGTGTATTATCCATATCCCTCCTCTTCCATAGGCTAAATCTCTGTAACAAATATATCAATACCTCTACTATTTATATATTGTTGTGTATAATCCCCTCCCATGATATTATTACCACACCATATCACATATCCTTTTGTACTATTCTGACAGCCGCAGATTGCGTTGTGTATTGTTTGTTGCTGATTGAGGATGGACTCCATTAAAGTAACACCAATACTCCAACACTCATAGCTATATCATAGCATATACCAACCACTAATACATAATTAATCCAACCCAACATACCCTACTAACTGCAATTGTTGTCACCACTCTCACCAATAAACAACAACAATTAAATTAATTATACCCATAGCCATTCAAGTTAAACCCTCCAATCTCTAAGCAACCAATGCTAATTCATCTAACAACCCATAAACTAATTGCAATTATTTGTTTGGTGTTGTTGTATTGTTATATATACCACCCTTAACATTATTAACATATCAAGGTGCACCTTAAAATAAACGACTTTTTTTGACGAGGGCGCCTCCGACATATACCACCCCAGCAACGCCATCTATGTAAACCACATCATCATATATCATTAATTATTAGTAGAATCGACTATAGTGGTGTATATTGTTGTATATTGTTGTGTATTATTGCAATCACCTATCATGGTAACGGCTACTTTTGTTAGTAATATACTGTTGGTACAATTGAAGTGGTTCTGGCCCTATTCCAAAGTATCTGTCCTCACCATAAATCAATATAGGTCCAGTGAGTAATGTTCCGGCGGTATTTCATTAGTATAGAAGTGCTGGTCGCCGTGCCGCCGCCGATAGCCTACTATGGTTAAATTCCATGTTGCTTGAAAAAGTGTGAGATTTCTATGGGAAACTTGTGGAACTTATTGGAACTTATTTATAAAAATACTCCGCGGTGCCAATTTTCGGAAGTTATCCATTGGAGGTCTTCAATAATATTACATCACCATAGCGGGTAATTGCATAGGCTGGGTTACTTACTCCTTCTTAATTAACAACCTATTCGTTTTCGGGGCAAACATGCCTGGATTAATCTTATCAGTTTGGTTGAATATGGCAGCTGCAAAATTGCAGTATTCCGATCGAATAGCAAAAGATATGAGAAAATCATTTGTCCAATTGTTGGATAGGAATAGACAATCGTTTCGTATGCTGCCCGGTACTGGTATGAGGCTGGATGTAGAGGAAGATGACAATGAAACCTCACCACAAAATGACACCGACAATACCCCTCAGAGTTTTGCAAATCTAAAACAAATGGCATTAGATATAACGATACAAAAGACAGAGGCACCGGCACCTCATGAGACGATTGTAGTGGCGGTAGTAACCTTTTGGGTATCATTAATATCATTATTATACTTTCTACAACTTGATATTAATAAATGGAAGAATGTTGTGGGTATTATAACGAATATCAATACCTGTATGTTCTATGGGGCGCCATTATCAACGATATATTCAGTACTTAAGAAAAGAGATTCAAGTTCTATACATCGACCGACTATGATTATGAATACATCTAATGCAGTATTCTGGACTGCCTTCGGATTTGGTACATGGGATTGGTTCATCTTGATACCGAATGGATTAGGTTGTATACTAGGTGCAATACAGATCTTCCTTCAATTTGTGTTACCCAATAATAGCAAGACATCTACTATACAAACGGATATTAATATTGAAGCAGTAGCTGACGTCAAAGTGGATACAACAGCCGATGTTAAACCGGTTGATGAAGAAGAAGCTACCGCTACTATGCATACAAGTTCTATGCATACAAGTTCTTCTGTGGAAAACTTATTGGATACAAGATCAAAATGAGTCATTAGTTTACCAAGACATGATTACAACTACTACGTATAAGTACTGAACACACGCGACTACTGAATATCTCCATCACCAACCGCATCAATCAAGTTGGTCGCTACATCTGTTACAGTTTTCAAAACTCCAATCAAGAAGCACACAACTCCAACATATATGTACCATGGAGAACCTCCTCCAAAGGCAATCTCTTTCCCAAGCAATCCAGTATATGTGTACACGACTGTAGTTGGGATAAACCCAAGT
>Ga0214477_100890_pt1 | contig 17950 bp, 24 predicted proteins | sample M1_20Mar14CPVII9_FD_165058 | JGI IMG/M metagenome (GOLD analysis project Ga0214477, IMG submission 165058) | Marine eukaryotic communities from Monterey Bay, California, United States - M1_20Mar14CPVII9sort6BwellC16 | ecosystem: Environmental > Aquatic > Marine > Unclassified | place: USA...
GGAGATGAGCAGAATCTGCTTTTCAGATCAGAAAGGTTATTGTGCTATCTAAGCAACAGATTACCTTGCTAGTATATTAGCTAGGATACCAAACGGGAAATGTACGTAAAAAGCCAGTGATGAAACTATCTACGATTGAAAGGCGAGATAGATTAGTGCGGCCTGAACATCATATGAGAGAGGATATACAAAGAGCTCGTCCTCTGTGATTTGATAGACACAGTTATCTGTATCCTGCAGTAGTTTGGTCTAGGCTTGATAAAAAAGATTTGTAGATATCATTTCAGTTTTGCCATTTGCAACGATTCGATGATAACACTGTGGTTTCTCTTTGCAATAATCTGTTCTGTAGTGGTATATGGACAGGAAGAAGATATTAACAATACAACAACTGAATCAATCATAAATACTAACAACAATAATGAAAGAGTTTGCAATATAAATGAGGGTTGTTGTCCGTGCACAACAAACCAAGACGATACCACAGATTATGAAGAAGAAGAAGCAACAACCATTCGTATACTATCCGTAGGTGGTTCTGGATTTGCAGTAATTAAGAAAATGGTAGAAGATGATGCACAAGCATTTGAAGAGGAGATGAATGGTTTAGTAAACATAATAGTAGAGGAGGTTGATACATTAATTGAAATGGCTAATGAGATTCGTGTTAATGCCGCATTAGAGAATGGTTTCTATGATGGATTTGTGTCCAATCCGGGTGTTGTTGGTAGTGCCGTTGCATCGCACCCTCCTGGTTTTATGGATTTGGGTGATTTTGTTAGAGAATCGGCAGTGTTAGATTGGTTAGATATACTGCCCGCCTTTCGTGAGGTAATCACAACGTATGATGGCAAGGTATACATGCTACCTTTAGATGGTGATGTACACAGTATGTTCTATCGACGTGATATATTAGATCACTTTAATTTGCAAGTACCAAGAACATGGGATGAATATGTCGAGGTTGCAAAGGCTACTCACGGCCAAACATATAACGGTACCAAACTTAATGGATCATGTATCGGAAGAGTAGAAAGTTGTGTTGGTGCCTATTACGCTAACCTTGTCTTAGCATCGATTACTCAAACAGACGGGTTTAGGAGTGGACACTTATTCAATCCGAAAGATATGTCACCTCTTGCTGGCGAGGCGTTAGGTAAGTAGAAGTTTGTGGTCACTGTTGAATTGTGACCATTGTGTGGAATTAACTTCTGATTCCCCCTTAGCCGAAGCCATATATCAACTCGAGATGCAGGCAATGTATGGGGCATCTGATGAGCTTGAGGACTGTGGTGGAGGTGCTGGTGATGCTAATAATATCAAACATTTCTTAACAGAGGGGGATTGTGTATTGACATATAATTGGGGTGATAATTACAAGAAGCATTTGAGTTCAACCTCAAAGCCTGGTCTTCGGGATAATGTTGGCGTTGCGACAACACCCGGCAGTACTAAAGTTCTTGATCGGGAGAGTGGCAAGCTTGTACCATGTGATGCCGATAGATGCAAATTTGGAACCAAGTATGATGATATAGGGATTGTTAATAAGGCTCCATACGCCGCATTTGGCGGTTGGGCTGCTGGAGTGGCAGGGAATGTGTCTCCTCTTCGACAAAGATTTGCGGCTGATTTCTTTGCATATGCCTCCTCTCCAATGAGAAGCAACCTAGGTGTCATACCAGAAGCTACATTACCCGTTGATCAGATGAATGGACAAGATCCATATCGTAAGAGCCACTTTGATCTTGACGAATGGGTAGCTAAGGGATTTCCTCGAGAAGCAACGTGAGTATGGGCTTAAGCATATATGAAATTGATACTTACTTCTGCACTACACTAACTTGTATTCTCTCCATGTACTACCCATAGCAAAACATACGAGGACACAATTATTGAATCACTTAGTAGTAAGAATCTGGAAAGTCCACGTTTGTATTGTTTTATGATGTGAATTCGTGTGTTCAGAATGAAGTCTTGGTGACTTGGCTATTCATCTGACCTTTATCTGCCTGTTTGATTGCCCTTGTAACCTCATGCACTAACATACGTTACAACCGTCTCTCTTTTGTCATCCTAAATCATGATAACGCGCATCTTCCAGGCGATAGATATTAGATTTCCTGAGAGTGATAAGATAATGGGTACCTTGGATAGTAAGATATTCGAATACCTCCAACGTGTAAAGAAGAACGAGATTGCCGAGGCTGACAAAGCAGCAGAGCGGCTTGCCGTTGCAGATGATATAGCAAATGAATGGGTGAAGATAATCGAGGCATTTGATAAGGAGAAACTACCCATTGATCCCTCGATTAAAGTTCAATATCAACGGAGTTTGGGCATTTACAAACCACCTCAAGATTACAATTACATTGGAAATATTAGATACTTCGTATGGGTGCTAGGTGAGAGTTTGTGCATATGATATGCTCAGTTATATCAGAGTTATCCTAGGATACCGTTCTTAAGGCTCATCTCCCTCCTTCCTCTCTCCACTCTAGCTTCCATTGTTGTTGTGACAAGTATTGGTTTTGCTTGTTGGGTGGCATTTAATAGAACAATTCGTGTTGTAAAGGCGAGCCAACCAATCTTTCTGATCATCATTTGTGCTGGTACATTGCTCATGGGGGGTGGCATTTATCCGTTAGGAATTGATGACGAGATTGTAAGTGTCCAAGGTTGCAACATAGCCTGCATGGCATCTCCTTGGTTCTTCGGATTAGGATTCAGCTGTGCCTTTTCCGCATTGTTTGCAAAGACATTGAGGGTAAACAAGCTCTTTGGCGCTGCCAACTCATTCCAGCGGATTAAAGTGACCGTGAAGGATGTCATGTAAGTATACGCATCGATCCGTCTCTATTCCTACGAGCTCGTCTCAATCTAACTCACCAATCCTCTTTGTATAGGAAACCATTCATTGTATTGTTAACTCTGAATATCATTCTACTGTCGATATGGACGGCCACCAACCCGATGGTATACAAACGAACACAAACTTCAATCACTAGTAGTTATGGATCTTGTCAGGTTGAGGACACAGGAGCAGGTCTAACGACGCCGATCTTGTTCGGGCTTCTAAACTTGATTATCCTTTTTGGTGCAAACGTTCAAGCCTTCCGGGCAAGGGGAATTAGCGACGAGTTCTCGGAGAGCAAATACATTGCAATAGCCCTTGCTAGTATCTTACAGGCTATCATAATCGGTGTGCCAGTGGCCGTCATGACTGCGGCGGAGCCAGACGTCTTCTCGGTAATAGTATCATGTTTCGCCTTCATTGTTGCAATGTCTCTTTCATTGTTGATATTTGTGCCAAAAGTTCTATTGGCCAGGAAGAGGGCAAAAGAGAAGCAAGCAAAGAAACAGCAAGGGAACCATAGATCTATATCTGCTACGTCTACTGAAGTTGAAGAGAGTGGCATTCGTATTATTCACGCACCCACATCTAAGAGATTTGTAAAGCATGAGGTGGCGAAGACAAATGAATCGCAGTCTTCTCAAATGGATGAGAAACTGCAGCAATTAAAAGTGATACTAACAGAGCAAGGCATCGACACTACTGTTCTATTCAAGGAGGCTGGAATCGACCTGCCCGAGAACAGTGAAAAGTCCAGTGGATTGGATATCAAGCAGTCTGACGATCCAAGTAATGGTAACACCGGTAGCAGTAATACTTAAAGCTAAGTTAGATTACTTGGTATTATAACCATATCATGATTAGGCAATAGGCACAATAGATTGTTGCCAAGTAAAGAGAAAGTTACACTTTGTGCACATGATGTGTCACTTTTTGGGTTAATAGTTAACCTGTTGCTACTTTCTCTTGACTCATTCACAACATATACACCAAGACTTCTTCTCTTCTTCTCGTACACTGCTGCCATTCTCATCATTCATCAACCTTTGCCTTTTTATTACTCTCCTCGGCATCATCATCATCATCCACCGCCGATCGTTTCAGACTGTCCAAATCAGCAGCAACAACCTTACCATCACCCTCTTCTTCTTCATCTCGGGCGGGGATTGGACTAGTCTCATTCTTCTTCTCATCAACAACAACCTTCTTACGGTTCGGACTTTTAGGCACCGGTGCCGTGAGTTTCTCTTCATCAACCTCGGGCACCTCCACACCTAACTTATCTGCCAATGCCTTTCTCATTTCTAACAACTCTAATGAGTCTGGACCACGACCGTTCTCTTCACGAAACTTTTTGAGTAAGTGGCCTAGGATCATATTCATCATACCCACTGATTCATCCTCGTCTGGATCAAAGTCTTCATCTTCCTCTCCTTCCTCGTCATCGTCCTCTCCGTTGCCAACTCCAAGTAATGCAGCTAATCCACCACCTTCCTCTTCACCATCTGATTCATCCTCATCATCCTCATCGGATGATTCATCAACTTCCTCAATATCAGTCCGACTAATAAACTTTAAATATTCATCCTTGGTATAATCTAAGAAGAAATCATCATTCGACGGCACGCTAACTTGTTTTTGTACCTCCTCTTCAATCTCTTCAACTTTCTCCTCACTAACTTTTGATGCCTCCTTACTATTATCAATTTCTAACTCCTTCTCATCCAACTCTTCCTCAGTCTCGGCAACACGCATTAATAATATATCACCACGTACCTCCACGAAACTTAGTGGTGGTTGTAACTTATGTGGATTAATTTGTGGTATTTTACGGATTGGGCAGCCTAGTTTTGGTAATCCGTCTGCTCCCTTTAGGCTTGCCTTCTCCGAGTTGTTGGTATTGTTGGTAGGAGAAGAGAGGTCGTCGTTGTTTGGATCACTATCATCTTCGTCAGTTTCCCAATCTGGACGACGTATCATTACCATTATACCCTCTTCTTCGTACTGTCCTAGGAATGTGAATGGTCCACCTGTTTTAATATTATAAGAAGATTGCATGAGTTAGTTGCAAATTTGCTCGACATATCACACAAACTCGGCTGCAATTCTATAATAGCGGACGATTAATAAAACCATAGATTATGTCCTTAATACCATCTCTATAATATCATAAGATATACATAGGCCTAACATATAACATATTGCATGAGACATATATATATGTGAACATTTTTCACGTACCGAGTATATTAGAAACCATCGATTTCTTGAAGATGAGCGATTCATAGTTTATGACGATGAAAGAGAAGTGATTGCAACAAATGTTAGTATTATGGGTTGCAAAGTCAATCACATAAAGACAAACTAAGTTCAGATGAAGTATTCGAATGGCAACTCTTATGATGAAACTATACTAACGCGGACTTTCCTTAGGAGTGGTATCAATTGTAATCTGTGATATTAATGATTTTGTCGATAGACGAATTTCAGCTGCCTGTTCTGGTGATATTGATTCATCATCTGAATCGTCACCACCTTCTTTCTTAGTGGTAGTAGAGTTGGTAGAGGGTGCACTGTCTTTTGCTGATATTTTTTGGTTGTCGTCTTCGGTATTTTCAGGCTGACAGCGGAGTAGTACGGCTTTGACTATCGGGCCGGTAGCTGACATTACCTTGCCGATGTCTACTCCGCTTAGATCTGCTGGTTGTTGATTACTCATGATGTATTGTTTTGTGTTGTTTGCTACCTACGCGATATTCAGGGAGTGGTGTTTTGGCAAAAGTCAAAGTCATATAAACAACTTTGCCTATGCCCGTCATTGCTGGGCGCCGGGCGGCTCTTGGTCGGTATCTTTTTATGAGATTGCTCTGAATTTATGCTGCAAATCTGGCGCTTGCAAATACTCTCGTCGGCTGAAACGTTCAATACTGTCAACATACCATCTTACTCAGTTTTTAACGCTCTTTCGAATCATAGTAGTCTATAGCATTAGTATTAACAGGGAATGAGAATTAGAGGATACTATCCTTAAAATATTTTATTGAAAATAGCAGGGGTAGAATACATACCTATCTATCAATTGTGGCGGCTCATCCATCCATCAATCTAATAGTATCTCTTCGGTAGTATATATTACAAACGATAGCCAAGTATCGAAATTCATTTGATATAGAGTCCGATATTGATAGCTTTTGATATCATCAATCATCACACCAATTGCAATTAAAATGAGTTCTATATCCATCAATAATGATATAACATCCTGTGCTAATTGTGGCAAGGGTGAAGAGGCCAGTATCAATCTCAAATCATGTGTGGCATGTAAAATGGTTAAATATTGCAGTAGAGAATGTCAAATTGCCCATCGACCACAACACAAGAAAGAGTGTAGAAGACGAGCTGCTGAATTACACGATGAACAACTGTTCAAACAACCACCGCCAGATGATGATTGTCTATGTTTCCTACGAATGCCTGCGATGGAATCAGGGGCTAGATATCAGTCATGTTGTGGAAAAGTTGTTTGCAGTGGATGTGCACATGCTCCTCTGTATGACAACCAAGGCAACGAAGTTAACAACCAAAAGTGTTCCTTTTGCAGAACGTCAAAGCCTAATTCTGAAAAGGAAGCAATGAAAAGAATGATGGAACGAGTAGAGGCGAATGATCCCATGGCAATATACAATCTAGGAATTGATTATCGAGATGGCGAGTACGGGTTTCCACAAGATTATACAAAGGCATTAGAACTATTCCATCGGGCGGGAGGACTTGGTCTTTCTTCAGCCTATTGTAGTATTGGTTACGCATATGATCATGGCAACGGAGTAGAAGTTGACAAGAAGAAGGCTGAACATTACTATGAGCTAGCAGCCATATTAGGGGACGAGATAGCAAGGTCCAATCTGGGTGTTTATGAGAAGAAGGCAGGTAATATGGATAGAGCCTTGAAACATTATATGATTGCGGCACGAGGTGGAAGGAGTAATTCTTTGGAGAAGGTCAAAGATATGTACTCAAATGGATATGCAACAAAGGAAGATTATACAAAAGCATTAAAATCGTATCAAGCGTACTTGGGAGAGATTAAGAGTGTCCAGCGGGATAAAGCTGCTGCTGCCAATGAGGAATATCGTTACTATTGATCCTTTAGTCTTGATCTTCATAAATTAACCATAACTTGCCACTGCCGACTCAAACAATGTCATACGTAGTCTTACCAATAGAAAAGTTAACTCCTTCGGCCATCGCTTCATTTGGTATACTACCCCTACTATACGAGCATTCCCAATCCGATCCATAGCAATAAAACTTTACATCCTAAGCCTCTCGGGATCAATGCCATAATACTTGGCAGGGTTTAACTTCTTTTGAGGCATTTTTAGTAATCCATGGAATCCGGGAGCATCCACTTCGGTATTCTCTACATCGTGCACGAGATTCTCTCTCTTAACAGCCACCTTCTCTCCACTATCAGTTAACTTAACTGCAAATCTAACCCATTGATTCAACAAACTTGTCTATGGTTCCTCTCTTCCCATTCAAATCGGCACGGCTCTTCAATTCATCAATTATTACTGCCGCACCACTTTCACAAAGTAGACGTATACATCTATCATCATCTTCTCGAACTGGAGACGAAATCTTCATTCCGTCGTCTGTCCATCTACAAGTACCGAATATGCACAAACTAGAATCGCATGACATTCATGTGTATTGTTAATTGTTGTGTATAAAATTCATTTTGTATTGAGCAGAGTATTACGGCGATTACGATGGATGAGAAGCTTAAACATTACACCATATAATGTACAAGCGTGGCATATTAATATTAATACATAGTACATGCATATGTACATAAACACAAAATAGACGTATGATATGCACAAAATTTCTCACCAAAATCCGCGCACCAATCCTCTTGCCTATACTCTTGTTCAAGGATAGTAGCAGCTTTCCATTCACCTCCATCACATGTACCAAGCTGTATCAATCCGCCAGGATGACCACAAAATCGAGCCAATTGGCCCGTCATAATTTTTCTGGTGCAACTCGAACTTCAACTCGAGTGCCTAACTCAAATCGTAATGGCGTACCAATCTTGTGAATACTCATTGTTTTTGTTGTTGCTGATACTATGCTCCTTAAAATATACTTCTATTAGTTGTACTTATTACTATTTAAGTATCAACAACATCACTGTCAACACTGGAGGATCTCCTACTAAACAATGATGTATTGAATAGTTTACTACCTTACTTAGATCCTATTGATCTAATACGGCTGATGCACACTAGTAAATCTACTCGGCGTATTGCAGCACCATTACTAAACAAGCTTGAGACTGAAACAAACCCAACTTTACACACGGAGATGTTTAGATCGTTCCTACGCAATCCACGAGTTACAAAGAAGAACAAAGTATGGGAGGAATTGACAACAGATGTTGCTAGGGCAAGTACGGCTGGACCTTTGCGGCTATATCATATCAAAGAACATGCCGCAGAAATTGAGAAACGTTTTGCCATAATGAAATATAAGAAGTCATATGATAAGGAAGATAGTTTCGTTGTTATGTTTGATGAGAAGGGAGCATACATCGGTTATTATACGTTTGTTTCAGAACAGTTTTACGAAGACTATGTAACAAGAGACGTTATATCTGGAGGTGATCATTTGGGAACAAGATCACGAGTTTTTAACTCGAAGGGAGGTATAAATACATCTATGCCCGAGGTGACGCTATTTTATACTGACGAGGATAAATGGGCCGATCTCCGTCTAGCACAAACTGACTATATGTGGAATGAGGGCTGGAGGGGTTTAGTTGCTCGTAAGTTACCAGTGCACATCATGTGTCTCCACATGTGACCTAATCCTTATGTCTAACCATATTATGAATATTTTCAGATCCACATGTTACGTTGTTCAGTTCATTTGTTGGATTTTTATCTCCCGTGGAAGCTTTGTTTGTTCTAATGCATGCCCTATCATCGGACACTCGATTGATCTATGTGTTGACCATTAGTTTATTTGACAATTTGATCAAGACTTACAATGGTCTCTTGAGAATTTTATCAACACTAGTGATTATGAACGGCTAGAAGGTCTACACCAGAAGCTGTCTCAGGTCTCATATACCCTTGAGGACTCAGAATTATTAGCATTAGTACAGAAACTCTTCCCTAGATTGCCTGACGTTAATTTTGATGACATTGCTAATCATTATGGTTGGAGCAAAGTTGATGAAAGGAGGACAAACTTTATCATAAAACATGTGGTTGATTATGCATTTGATGAAGCCTTTGAGGAGGAGACATCGTAGGAGACATCGTAGGACTTTGCAAAGATGATATACAGACAGGGATAGACGAGTATGCTATATAGGCAAGTAGTATAGATATCTTTCTTTAATCTTTATTCAATTCATTCATTCAATCAGTACTTAGCAATACAATACAAATCATATGTTCTTTCTACGATCTTAATCCACGTAATCCACGAAATTTCCTTCTAGATACATCAATAAACACAGTCGAAACGGGACCTTTATATCCATCACTATCAGTTGCTTGGACATATAGTGTATGCCTACCCGAAGTAAGATTGTTTGTATCAATTGACAATTGAACATTCTCATCTCCACTAGTAAACTCCGGTGGCGCCGCATTGGTAACTGTACTCGTTGTTGTGGCCTCGGTAGTAGTAGCAGTGGTAGAAGCTTCGGTTGTTGCTGGTGTTGTTGTTGTGGTCTCGGAAGTTGTCACTAGTACCGTCGTCGTGGCACTGCTGGAAGTAGACTGCCCTTCTCCAATGTTAATCGATCCATCTGTTAGAGAAGTAGTAGGCTGGGTCTCACCAGTTTCTGTAATGGAGGACGATATGCCACAGATATCATCTGTCGTGTACCATTCACAAATATGAGATACGCCTAGCCAAGTACCATCATCTTGTAAGACAGCCCCATGTCTTTTGCATTTCTTCTTTTCAGTGTATGAACTACAGTCAACTGCCGCCGCTGTCCGTGTACGTTTTGGAGTGTAACCTTTTTCCTCCTTAGTATCAACTAATCGTCTTCGTGATGGTTCCATCAACCAGCTCGTATCACTTGGTGTGTAGTCCTCGGGATGTACATCCAAGTATACACGAACTTCGGATATGTCTTGATCACCAGTCGTAAACTCGCTAAAGTCTTTACCAACAATGGTATTAACCATCTCACTATCACTAGCTTTCCCTGTTAGTTGAACCTCTCCATTATTAGAGTTACTAACATCAAGATTCAATCGTCGGGACCTTTGACTGTTTTGAAAGGTGCCTTTGCAATGCTGGCAGTATACATTAAAGCTGGCATGTTGATTTCAACAATCTTATCAAATCGGCTACAGTCTTGGTAGAAGTCATCTCCTATCTCGAAGCCAAGCGATGCTACACCTAGTGCACCATACTATCAAGAATTAAGAAGAATGGACATAAGATGTGAGCATTTGCATGATATGTACCTAAGATTTGCAACAATACTCATATGACTTACCATGAAGTCCGAAGCATCGCCACTAGCGGCGTACAAATAGTCAGGCTGCCCACCTGCCCATAAAAGGTAATCGTTGAAACTGTTTATCTTCCGCCCCAATGCCTGTAAGGCCTCATCATCGGGCGATTGATTATCTTGATGCCCCCTATGTTTATGTATAGAGAAGATAAAGCATGAGGTGTGATCATAAGATATGAGTATAAGTTGTGAACATATCTCTTCTACACTTACCATGGATAGTAGACATAGCCTCCACTTGCATGTATATCAGCATATAAACCTGTAATCTCTTCACCAAATGGCTCATCCATCATACTTTCAGGGTTCTTTTTCCGTTGTGATTCAGGGAATAGACTCTTTGCATAGTTTACGATTGCTTGTGTTTCTGGTTCTGATTCAGGACCACTACCGAAGTAGTCACTATCACATGGATCATCGGAGGCTCCAGACTTATCACCAAATTTAAAGGCAAAGTTACGATTCAAATCCACTCCATAACTTTCGTCACTACTACACCCTCCGTTGGGATTGAGATTCTTACGCCAGTATAGATCTTTGTATCGCTCAGCTACCCATCTCCCGTCGGGATTAGCATAGAGTACAACATGAATCTCTGTTCGTTGCAAAAGCATATTCACCTCGGCATCACTACCGAACCCATTCACTAACTTCTCGATAAAACGACCTGCCAATTCCGGGGGCGCGTACTCTCGTGCATGCATACCAGATGTATAAAGAGCTTTGCCTTTCTTCGACGATGATACCGAAGGATCAGTAATAACGTATGCATATATGTCATGACCGTTAGTTGGTATATCAAACTGCTTACTAGTGCGTCCATCATTGTTCTTCAAATAACTTTGACCAATCTTCTTAATTGTAAGTAGATTAGAAGAACTTGCTAAATCATTCATTGATTCTAACATTCCCTCCATACTTCTTATACAGTTATGACCATTAATCTTGTCATATGCAGCGACCACGGTGGGGAGTAGGAGAGCAGTAGTAATTAAAAGGAAGAGGAACTTCATGATCTTGTCATAGGCAGTGGTGGGGAGAAGAGCAGTCATTAGTATTGTTTTTTGAGTTGGGTATTGTTATGTTTGTAACTGAGTGTGGATGGAAAAAGTAAACCTACTAAAGCTCAGGGTGAATTATGGCACAATCACCCGTCATGCCGACTATATAGATTGTCACATGGCGCTTAGCAATCACATATTAGGGCTGCTATGTAACAACTGGGATCGATAACATCAAAGTGTTGAGTGATCTTGCAAAGCAAAAAGGGGAGGATACCAAAAAGGATACCCAACATGTATTGTATTTTTCGGTGATTGAGCATACTACATATGTATGGAGTGATATAAGGAGGAGACTCATCTATTGCAACACACACCACCAATCATCGATACAAAGGAGGAGGTAGAGAGTAGGTTGATGCCTGTTGAATGCTGATAGTCACTGCCTTGATAACTAACATAGAAGAGAGAGTTTTGGATACCAATGACGAACGGGATAAAGCTGATGCATTTGATTCCAACTTTCGTTATATTATGAACCCATTTCTCGTTTGTCTTCTCTTTGATAAACTTGTCTAGACTGAGGATGTAGATTGCATGATTATCTTTCTTTTTTATGTATGATATTCTGTGTTATTGTTTCAATCATTTTCCCTTTCCCTTCTTCTTCTTTCCAGCACTCAATCCAGCACTTAGCATATCATCTAAACCTTCGTTCATTTTCTTCTTCTTCTCTGCCTTAGTAAGTCCTTGACCACTACCATCTTTTCCTCTGGATATACTCCCTCCTTTGTTTACCTTTGCCAATAACTCAGCAGCAACCTTTTCGGCACCTACAAAGCATTCTTCATAATTTGCTTTACCATGTTTACCCATTGCATGATTCTTCATTTCAGTATTGGACTTTGTACATTTCAATTCCGCTTTACATACAACACAGGTTAGCATTGTGCCTGCTTCCTTCACACGGACGGGAATTCGACCAGTTTCATCTCCAATACCAGCTGCACGGTTTTGTTTTAGTTGACGATTACGTTCTGTTTTGTTGCTTCCTGGCATGATATATTATTATTTTGATTGTGCTGTGTGTATGTGTAGATAATTTTTTATTGTTATGATGATATATATTATGTCTCACAATCTAATTGATATATGTGTATATGTCCGCAGATAGATGCCCGGAGGATTGACAATTATATTATGAGTACCTTCTTATATTATTGAGAAGATATGGTATATTGTTTGAGCGTTGTTAATAGTGTATATTGTCGATGATTTATCGTAGATAATTTCATTGGAATGATTGACTGGAGTTGTACAGATCAGAGCAGTGGATACCACAAAAAATGTGAGACATAAAGAAACGTAAGAGGAGATATGTCGATGACGATAGCTATGTGGTAGCTAGCTGCTCTCTGACTGGCGACAAATTAGAAGAATATATCTACATCTAGTCTGCATATCACCATTGCAATTGGCCGTCGTCGACGATATCTAACCACGGATAGAATTTAACATACACACAACTCATTTATTCCAAAATCAGATTAGATTATCAAGTATCGTAATAATGAAGCTCTTATACTCATACGCCAATCTGCTAGCAATCTTCAACCACCGTGTCACCAGTGGTGTGCATGCTACAACAAGTAATAACGATCGGAGACTACAACTTAATCAAGCCGAGACAGCAAAGCGTATCGATAATGCCATAGATCAAGCGATGTTATCGGTAGAGAATGGAGATGTCACGGGCATTGCATTCCCTTTAAACTATATTCTTAGCAGTGGCAGTAGTGGCACACAGCAGTTGACTGTCAATTTACGTTTACCAGGTGTTGATCGGAATCAAAACATGCTAGTCGATACAGGTACTTATGTTGCAGAGAAGCTCGTATCTTTGTTTTTGTCCTTTGCTCATATCATATGTCTCAATTCTCAAACATTCATCACTAACTGTAACCATCTCTTCTACAGGTTCGAGCTCACTTGCCTTTTGTAACAAGTCATTAGCAGAAGAGGCCACCGACATTACCAAAATAAACTATGTTCAATGCAATCAATATGACGGTGGAGCAACCACTTCATGTCCAGATGGTGTAGGTGACCAGGAATTTTATGTTGGACAAACATATCAAGGTAGTGTAGCGGTCCATAATAATCAAGGAGATGAACTCGAATCTATGGACAATGCAATATTTACAATAATGGAATCATATCAATTCTACGCTTGTGATAGTCCGCTAGATGGGATTGCTGGTGTTGCTTTTGATAAAATCAACAGTGGGTTTGTTGCCGAATCTTCATCGGTGTTCAATGTATCGAGTTTGTGGAACGAATCTTGTGTTCTTGATCAAAAGACATCGGTTGGGAACTGTGTTACTGAGAATATGACATCACTTCCCTCTCCCCTTGAGACGGCATTAGCACAAGATGTTGAGTCTGGGTATAACACAGCGAAGGCGTTTGGTTTGTATTGTGATTATGCCGCTACGTATGATTCAGAGGTTGATACCGTTATTCCATCTCGTGGTATTTACTTTGGCGGAGACTTGGCATTGAACAATCAATTCTACAACAACGGGAAAGCTCATGTTGCTAAACAACTGAATTGTGGTGGAGAGAATCAGTGGTATGAATTGGGAATCAATTCAATTCGTGTGCCAGGCCTGAACTTTACACAATCTACCACTGATCTATGCAGTAAGTGTCCAAACTGCTACACTGATTCAGGTATTAGCTGGATTGCCTTACCACTTTCTGAAGAGTTTTGCAATTCAATCCCAAACAACGTTGATGAGTTGAAATCATTAGGCTCTCTTTACATGGATCTAGATGGTGTTAATGGAGAGAATGTTACTCTCGCTTTGCCTCTTCTCTGGTTGGTTGAACAGTATATGAATGGAAATGTTCAATGTGTTGGTGAATCAGGTAAATTCGTTCTTGGATTTCCTATCTTCCAGTACTATTATCTCGTTTTCGATATGGGGAATAATACTGTGATATTTGTGGATCTAGAGCTATCCAATGAAACAAAAAACTTTATTGATAACGGTGGTTATGCTAGTGCAGGGTATCTTCCATACCGAGCATTGACTACTGGTATCTTGGTATTTGCATCATGTATCATCTATTTGTGGAAGTAAAGTGGTTCGATGTATTAGTATTAGATTAGACACATCTTCTGTGTTGGTGTATCTTGGTGTGTAGTGTGATAAGCGGGGTAGATGTATTAGCATTAGATTAGAGTAGTGAAGAGTGGACTCCCCACTTATGAGTACAGAGCAATGAATGGAAAGTTTATATGGCAATGTGGTTCGTGTTTGATACAAAGAGATAGTAAAGTAAGAGGATGAGGAGAGGCTCTCTTGATGAGGTTGTTTGGAGCATATATGACCCGATATGCCTCGGGGATGCTACAAGTAAGTTGTAGTAGAACACTCAATAAAAGATTAATCCTCCTTAAGCACACTGAAACACACGATACACTCCCAACCACTTGTATACGCCGTTCTTCTTCCCCCTCTATCCTCCCCTCCACTACTTTCTTCGCTCATTGCGAAACAATGACATTTTTCTCCTGTCCATCAATTTTAATTTTGTTTATGAGGTTTGCTTTGAACCGAAGCGCCTCCTATTAGCATACTAAACAACCTCTAATACACAACTAATCATGACAGACTCATCCGATATAGATCCAGCAACACTACCCGAAATCAAGAATGTCGACGATGAGCCAGATCTCTCCGCCAGCGTTCGATCGAAGGATATGATCATGAGGTATCTTCGGGTATCCTACAAATAATAAAAAGACACATCTTATGCACAAAATGAATCAAGAGCAAGAGGATATGATATATAATCAATGTACAACACTAATATTTCATTAATTCTCAATCCAGACCCCGTTCTTTCCACGTTTGTACCTGATCTCAACAAATGCCTCCTCAACATCGAAATCCTCTGCGTCTACATCCAAGTCAGATACTTGCTCGAAGACCCTAACATGGAAAGTCCCATCTTTCTTCCCGTTGTTCCACCACATATTCAAAGACTGTTGTACATGTCTACTTTCTAACGAGTATCCGTGATATTCAATAACATTATCGGCTCCCGCATCTTCCGCTGTGGCTGTTTTGTAGAAGTCAAGCCGACTTGCGGCAATGTGGTTTTGGACTTTCTGTATCATGTCCAAGGTCCTCCTGTATCCCGAGTTCATACGAAGCCATACTTGTGTATTTGATAAAGAGAGGAAAGATGTTGTATTAGATAGATCAAGTAACTTTAGACGAGTAAAAGAGAACATGAGTGTACACACCAGAGCCCTTGCTTGTATCTGACTTTGCATAATGAATATCCTCCATTCGTTGGTGATGGGCTTCTGTGATATACTTAGGACCATCATGCCCCTCCTTGTAGTTCCCCTCGTCATTCTCCCAGTTTAATTCATCAAAGTGCCTCTTGCCCTTCATGGTACCATCGACAAAGTATGACAATGTAGGATGCTTGAAACCTGTTCTCAAGGTGTAACCAAGCTCCATCAAGTGCTTATGATTGATTTGTTCAATAGTCATGTTTCCAGTCAGATCCGAAATGCAATACGAGCAAAGACCTTTCACTTCTTCACTAGCAGTGAATGCTACTCTCCAGTTTTTAATCATATCACACCCATCAGTACGGCATTTCAATCCAGGATGACATTTAGTACATGCTCGGCGAGGAGAATTCTCTCCATGCTTGCACTGCCGGCAGCCCAATGTACAATCTTTGAAACTATTACCGTGCTCAATACATATCTGTAATCCACGAGAGTTGGAAGCCGTAATATGATTTGTATTATAGTACTTGATATCATAAACCCAAGGCTAACGATCAGATAGTCTTCGCCTTGTTGTCCATTGTGTGATCTTGTGAACAGTAGAGACTGTAGATACCTCTATTTGTAAGTCTCTTCGTTTATAAGTTTTGGTCCGTTTCATAGTTTTGGGAGGTCCTTTCTTGCCATATTGTTTTGTATGCTTAAGGCAGCATCCCTTTAGACATGTACCTCCCCTTTGATTATTGAGTACTTGATAACATCCTTTGACAATACAGATACGACGATACGCAGTAGAATGAGCATCAACTGAAGGTAACCTCTCAAACTCCATTGGAGGGAATGTCCCCTCAGGATTGAGCTCATCTCCTTGATCGATTTGCTCAGCCGAGAGAATGAAGTTACCTGCACAGCACCGTTGAGCTAGATTTGCCCAACTACTACCCGGCTGGTTCATATCATTACCTTTCATACTTGGATTAACTCCTTTGTTAAGACATTGATGCCAAACCTCGCCTGAACGTAAGTACTTATTCGTTCTCCTAACTACAGATGTTTGAGATTGAGATACATCTTGAATGAGTAGATCTAGCTGCTCATCTGCAGTTGATCCGGGTGGAAAGTTCGTTACCGCCTTACGAGCAGATTCAACGAAGTAGTTTTCATCCTTCTCTGTAGCGTTGATACATAGTTTTCTCGTTCCTTCACCAACATTTTTGGGAAAGACAAACAGTATATCGACCTTTCCACTTGGACCTGCAAAAGTAGCTCCCATCTTTTTGGCAATCTCCTGCACGATACTTCGATCTCGAAACTTATCTGACTTTCCAGTAACCGCAACAGTCTCTCCAGTAAGACGAGTCTTCTTCTTGAATACAAGAGCAGCCCGAGAGGGGACAGAACCAGAACGAGTGGTCATGCCGGAAGGTGAGGATACTGAAACTGATGCACGTCTTCTCTTACTTCGTCGGAGAGGAGCTGATATCTTCTCTTCATGAGCACTAGATGGTGAGGGGTCAGAAGCAGCGGCGGTAGCCTGCTCTTCTTCCACACTCATATCATCATTATCTTCTTCTGTTGTAAGGGAAGGGACATCCTCTGCCACACCTAGCTCAACAGTGCCATCCCTGTGAAACAACATGTATAAGAGGCATAGAGATGGTTAGACGAGAAGGCAAAGACTATAACGCATGGGAGACAAGCATGCATACCACTTACAAGACTTCATTGGGTACAACCCAACATTCTAAATGACAGTAATTCATATACACTCCCGAGACTTCATCCAATAATCCCACACGGACACTACCTTGGCCGATACTACTATGGCAGTAAACACAGGTAGATCGGCTGCTCTTTGCACGTTCAACCATGTGCTTAGGCATAACCTCCTCGGGTGCCGCTTCATATAACTCATGAGATGGGATTTGATTCGATGATTTTGAATACTTTTGGAGCTCATCTTGTTGTTGTTCGTATGCTCGTTTTTGTTGCCGCCGTAATAGTTGTTGTTGTTGCAATTGTGTTTGTTCTATACTATGTTGATAGAGGCCCGGATAAAAACTTTTGAGATATAAAATACCTCCCCAATTAAACCACTCATCTTCATTAATAACCGTGTCGGGAGACCGACGGATAGGATTGGGAGGTAAAGACTCGATACTATCCTCTTCATCCGAATCCCTACCCATCCCATCAATGCCAACATTTGTAAGAGTGCCCCACTCAAA
>Ga0214477_100891_pt1 | contig 17950 bp, 12 predicted proteins | sample M1_20Mar14CPVII9_FD_165058 | JGI IMG/M metagenome (GOLD analysis project Ga0214477, IMG submission 165058) | Marine eukaryotic communities from Monterey Bay, California, United States - M1_20Mar14CPVII9sort6BwellC16 | ecosystem: Environmental > Aquatic > Marine > Unclassified | place: USA...
TGTCGTTTACTGTACTGCCTCAGATGAGAAGCCTAAATTTTAATGTGGGATACGTTGAAATACTCTAAGTGTCATACATTGAAGTACCAGTACCACAACTGCATAGTTGTTTTTTTGTTGTCCTCAAGTCCCTACCTGGAACGAGAGCTCCGGGCGCGATCGTAAAGGGCAAGCGGTATGTGTATCTGACTGAATCTAAATAACAGGCCCACCATTATCTAACTGGATGGGATGCATGGAGCGTAGCGGAATGCATCCCCGCGCCTTAAAGCTGCGCGGTTGATCCGGAAGACAAGCAATACTTTGTTGCTATTATGCATACAGTCTAACTACTCTCCTCACCTTTCTGGGGTTTTGTGCTCTCTCGTATTATTGGCGATACAACCACTTCACTACGTCTTGTACCTAACTAGTTAATAGTAGTAGTAAGGAGGACAGCGCATAGGTGTATTCAGTGGCCGCGGAGACAGGCGGTGGGCGGTGGAAGAGTTCTTATACAATTCAACATTCGCTCATAGTATTTGCAAAAAGAGATCAGCCTGTACATATCAGTAAGGAAGGAGAGTAGTAAAATCATACCTGCAAAGACAAAGATTGTGCAAAGAGAGAAGAGACTGATACATTATCAAACAGGTAGATAATTAGCACCATGCCAACACACATAACACACACTTACGAAGACACCCTACAAAAGATTGAGCAAAATGATAAATCCTTGACGGGTTTGTACATAGGAGATAGACGTCAAGGTCAAGATGGATACTACATACTGCATACTAGAACAATCAACACAAGAGACAGCTTTTCTAGGGTCGGCAAAGTATTGGAAAGAACACTCATCTTAAAAATTTAGTATTTAGTAGTATAGGAATTGAATTGGACGTTACTCACAGGGAATTCTTTGAGGGTCTCACACAAAACAATTCTATTGAAAAGGTGAATCTTCTGGGCGGCAATGAAGTTATTGGTACAGAGGTATTTCATGAGATATTGAAATCCTATCAGTCAAACAGCAATAATCTTGTCGATCTGTTCATTAGGAATACTCGTCTACTGCAATATGGAGGGAATCATGTCCTTGCATTAACTCTCAAAAGTTGCTCAAATCTGACCTTTATCAGCCTAAAAGAAAATGATATAGGTGACGAGCAACTACTAGCATTGATTGATGCATTAAGGGGTAATCAATCATTAGAGAGTCTTGATTTGGAAGGAAATAGAATCGGTGATGCTGGATGTGAGACCATTTCTACTCTTCTTCTTACAAGTCCACACTCCAATTTAAAAGTTCTAGGGTTAAAAAACAATTATATCGGCAATGATGGTGCGACAAGTATTGCCAACAGTTTAGCTAACAATTATCGGTTAAGAAGGATCTACGTTAGACACAATCCTATGAATATAAATGTTGTCGAGGATGCTTACTCAACATTGCTATGCAACACATCAAGTATCAACCAAACTTATTCTTCCAATCATACATTGGAAAGATTGGTCGGACTATCGCCGAGCAATAATCTTGATAATCATCTACATTACTTACTAGAAATGAACAGGGATACTAATAAGAGTTATGTTGCAATCAGAAAGATTCTAAAGTATCATCCCAAAATTGATATGGAACCGTTCTTTGGTTGGGATGCAGAAGGTGAATGGACTTTGAAGGGACTTCCGTATGTACTAGCTTGGTTTGAGAAAGCACGGGAGGCTGATCAGGGATACGATGACGATACTGATAGCGAGGATAGGGAAGTTCCGCACAGTAATGTCGAGAAACGGAAGCTGTTAGCAATCTATGAATTTGCTAAGGCAATGCCATTACAGTTTGTAGCTTCTTTTAGTATCAAAGCCGGGGACAAGAAGCGGAAGAGGGATCGATAGTGATGTAGTGAATTAGATGAAATAGTAGGTAACAAATGGGTAATAGATATATGTTTCCTTATCCTTATCCCTGTTCTATCCATCCAGACTACTAAACATATAATCTTATCCCGTCCCGCCGCATCTCACTAAAACCCCTCCAATATATACACCCCTTGCACTTATCAATCAAACATCTTCAACCACTAATTCCAACCCCAGCGCACCTTTAACGGAACATACCCTCATTCTTCTTACTTTCCCTATCCATCAAATCAATACATCTCAAAACATTACTCTTATTCGTCTCCACCACATACCCATTCATAACCATCTCATCTAATAAAAAGTGCACCTGCTCTAATTGATACATAATATCTAATTCACAAATACTACCAGCCCACCTATCCATAGTCTCCACTAATGAATGTATAAATTCCAATAATCCTAGTTCATTCTCGTGATTTTCAATATAACTTTTATCTTTTTTAACAATACCACCATGACTACCACTTGTTAAACTTTTCATATTATTCCGCACGTCATAATCAGCCTTGGTACCCACAATGAAGAATAGACTAGCATATCGTCTATATATTACTTTATATCCACGATATTCAACGAAGGAACATTGTAATTCAGAACGGGATAAACATTTACGGATAATTTCTGATTCGATGGCGGTGCGTTCTACCATTGGTAGCCATTCGTAGTAGGATGATAGACGTGTTTGTCCTTGTTTGTTTCTATGGTTTAATTGTGTTAGTTAGTTTGTGTATATTGTTTGTGTCGATTACAGGTATGGATAGGAAGAGAAAGTATGAAAGTATTATGAGATTGGCATGAACTTCTAATGTCGGTGCACATTTATTGCAAATCAATATAAAACATGTACTGACATAAAGATACCGCACTACTTACACCATCAATATAAACGATATCATCTTTTCTATTTCTGCAGTTGTTATATACTTTTGATATCAAATAGAGGAGCCGCACCACGCTAAAGAAGTTGACCTATTGCAACGACTATTGTACTAGATGTTTCGAGTAGCGGGGTATGTCTACCTATTGGGTTTTACCTTATAAGTATAGGTAAACTACCCTCTATAGCAATATCTTTATTTTTCCTCTTCAATAAAGATCAATCAATAGACATTATACCAATTCCTTGCCACGCTATCCACAAACCGCTATATACTATGCATATAATATCTCTCTTGCTGTCGGTGGTTGTGTTTGTTGTCTTTAGTTGCAATTTATCGGCGGCTTACTCCACAGGCTCAAAAATTGTGCACCGTCGAGGAACATCAACTTTGACATCTGCTAGATATACAAACAACAATGATGTAGAAAGAGATACAAGTTCGACATCTGCTACTACTAGACAGTCAAACAACAATATAGATAATGAGACTGTATTGCATCAAATGACAGGGGGGAGAAGAGCATTCTTTCAGTATGGTATCTCGTCAATAGCAACCGCTGTAACGATATCATTACCACAAAAGGCAAATGCTGCAGCATTATCCAAAAAACAACCAATACCAACACTCGGCTCATCGGCACCACCATTTTCATTAATCAATACAAAAGGACAAACTACTACATTAGATACATTAACATCAGACAAAAAGTGGACAATACTATACTTTTATCCCGGTGCATTCACCTCAGGGTGTACTTTGGAAGCTCAAAAGTTCCAACAGTCATTACCACAATTTCAAGAGAATAATGCACAAATTGTTGGTGTTAGTGTAGATGATGTTACCAAGAATGCAGAATTCTGTACTTCAGAAAAGTTGGATTTCTTCATGCTAACTGATACTAATGGGGAGGTGTCAAAAGCATATGGTACGTCGTTGTCGGTGCCAATGGTGGGGACTTTTAGCAATAGGCAGACGTATATCATAGATCCTGAGAAGAAGATAAGATGGGTTTTCAAAGATGTTGAAAGTAATATACCGACTCATGCTGAAGATGTATTGACGAGGCTGAAGGAGTTGCAGACGGTATAAAGGCAGATTAGGAAGAAGTGGGGGTGTGTATGTGTACGTATACCAAACTAGGAAATGAATATAGTATATTATGTACGAGCGATATACACGCTATATGCCTCTGTACGTTGCAAAAACACTACAGTATGATATGTACTAGCGATGTACACAATGTATATAATAGATACAGAGCTATATAACCTAGCGCTTGAGCTCTAGAGAGATGAAAGTCACCGGAAATAGATTTATTGATGGACCAAGGAGTGGGAATAAAATTTGTTTTTTAGCAACACAACGGTGTCGTAGATGTTTATTGTGAGGTCTTTGTGCATGCTCATATGCTATTGGAGACTGTGGCGGCCCATAATTAAAAGAAGAAAAGGTGAGTATTTGTAGTGTTTATGATATGGTTAATTGTTTGTTTGCTGTCGTGTGGCACAGTTGACTCGTTTCATAAAAAAATATATGCTTTAGACTTCAGATAGATAACAGATAGTATAGCTCATTTTGTGTTAACGATTGGTATATCATCTTAGCTGCAAGCTGCGTGCTAATATATTGATATATGCATCCGATTATTCAAATACAAGGGTTATGTATTAATATTATATAATGCGATGCGTATTCGACAGCTAATTATTTGTGTGTGTAATCATATGTACCTAACTTTCATCGTCTTTTTGATATGAACTTACCATGCACCGACAATAGATAACAATACACAATGAATACTACACAAACGTATGATGCAACCCTTATTGATGCAGAAGATATTGCAACGAATGACAATAATAGGATTGTACTTCGACGAATCATGAGTAATAGTGAAGATCGTGATGTGTTGTATATACAAAATCATCATGATGATTATGGGGAAGAATGTGAGGACTATGTTCCTGAGGGTACAAATGATATGGGATGGTTGGGGTACTTTGTTGGTAATAATGATCAATTAAGTCAGTTATGCTTTAGAAATATTCTTACACCAGCCTCTGGGGCAAGCGTTTTGGAGGTACTCGAACCATTTATTACAAGGGTAAACAACAACAGATCAATTAGAGAATTAAGTTTTTATAATACAGATCTTTTGGGTGGGAAGATATTCACAATGTTTGGTCCATTCTTTAAGAATAACCGCAGTCTCATCCGTCTCAGCATAAGTAGTTGTGTTTTAGTAGAAGAGGGATGGCGTTTGTTAGCCTTGGCAATCGGTAGTAGTAGTACTAAACACCAATCATTGACAAATGTGTCATTAGTGAATAATAACATATCAGATGCGAGACTGGTGGATATTATTACAGCACTTAGTATGCATCCCAAGTTACGAGAGATAATTTTTGAGGGCAACCGTTTTCATAAAAATGGGTGTACCTCATTAGCGACTTTGTTACGATGCTCAGCCACTGAGTTAGAGACTCTTGATCTCACAAGTACTGAAATCGATGATGAGGGTCTAGATGCTTTGGTCCCTTCTTTGAAGAGTTGTAGTTTACAATCGCTAAAACTGACATCTAACCAAGGAATTACATCAAGAGGGTGGAAGCAGATTGCAACTATGTTGGAAGCTCCCAACTCAAACTTGGAAGAACTTTATATCATGAGAAATAATATTGATGATGATGCCTTGACTTCATTTGCAAATGCTTTGATGAACAACCACACACTGACACAACTATACTTTACTGACACATCGATTTCTATAGAAGGACAAGTGAGCAGAGCCTTTTCAAAACTCCTTTGTGACACATCAAGTATCAATTCAACGTTTTTATCCAACCATACTCTTCAATTTGTGAGTAGTAAATTGTCTAGGCGATTGAAACCAAACTTCAAATTGAACAAAAAAGATGATAAGAAAGAAGTTGCAATGATTAAGATTCTAAAGCATCACCACGACTTTGATTTGACGCCATTCTTTGAATGGGAATTCAAGGTATTACCTCTCATGATCGATTGGTTTGAAAGAGCTTCTTCAATTACTATGCCCAAGAATTTTGATTCTAATCTTGGACCAAGGAAGCTATCATCAATCTATCAGTTCGTCAGGGGTATGCCACTCTTGTATGTGGGGACTCGCATCATGAAACAAGTCGAGGATATCAATTCAAAAGAAACCCAGCTTGATGAGCAACATCTTAGAATGGAAAAGAAACAACTGCAGTTACGACGTGAGCAGTTGATGTTAGAATTGGAGCTGCAACAGATTGGACAGCGCAAACAGTCGATGAAGGAGCATAAGGAAAGTCTTTTGGAAAAGCTTGGCCGATAAAATATGTGCACATCATATGTTCGAGGTCAGTATTAGTGGAGAGTGTGGAAGTAGTCTATAGTATAACACTCAGAGGTACACTATTATTATCAAATATAATATATTATTCGATAGGAACAAAGCATAGCATGCTATCTGCTCTACCTATGTAGTGGGCTCCGCAAGAAAGAAGATCATCCGAGTAACTCTGACAAATGCTGTACTGTGCCACTTAGACTTGATGTCATAAGGCAACTAAATACAATCCGTTCAGTATTGATAGTCGACTCCTCTCCGTTTATATTGCTTAATATGAGTTAATGCCCATGCCTCCGTATCTCTTGCTCACTAATCATCATCGTTAATATAACTCATCGACTAAGCCTACATATATACTCAACAAACATATCATCAATTTTTGAGCATATCATATGCACAACTAAATTGCATAAGATTTATCATGAAGCAACAACTTATTCTCACGACAGCACTGACTATATCGTCACTAGCAACATCGGTGGCAGACGTTAATGAAGTTGACAATACATCTAACTCGGTCATTACAGCAGAAGCGGATAGCAGTAGTGGTAGAGTACTCATCGATGGCAATAGCAGTCATCAAGATTCGAGTAGCTCATCGATAACAGAATCTCTTGACAACAATGACAACACCGCGACAATCAATAGTATTGCCGCAACCAATGATAACAATAACAATCCATTTGCAAATGTAAACAGTAATAACCCACTTCCAACACGAAACTTATCTACAAAGTTTGAAGAACGTAAGAAGAAACGAGCAGAAAAGATCGCGGCTCGAAACGGGGGAACAATAAATGCAGACGGATCTGTCATTGCAGAGGCAAAGAGTTGGAAAGCACCACAGAATAATGGGTGGCAACAACCTCCTGTGAATAGTTGGCAACAGCCACCGCCGCCGCCGCCACCTCCTAGTTGGAATACTCATGGACATTGGGAACAACCTAAAACTTGGGAGGCACCAACAAGATCTGGATGGGATGAATGGTCAAGTAGAGATTGGTACAAGCCACCAACTTGGGAGAATCCTACATGGGTTGATATGCCATCTGGTAAATCTGGCAAGTCCAACTCATTAGGTACACGAGTTGGCGGTGGATACTCTGGTAAATCTGGCAAGTCTGGAGGAATAGAACAAGGATGGCATGAATCCGGAAAAGGATGGCATTCCTCCTCTGACAATTGGGAAACTCCTAACGATTGGTGGTCACCATCTTATTTCATGTCACCATTCTCGTGTGGTAACATGTGCATTGATGCTTTTGACGCTGCAATGATACAACGTGATGATCACAAGTTATCAACTGCTGTTGTGGAATGTAATACAGAGTATCTAACACAGCAGTGGGTGTTACATCAAAGCCAAGACTTGGTTCAAGTTGAAAGCTATGAATACAAAGGTAAATGTATTGCAATTCATCATGATGGTGATATGGATCGACCGGACATTGAAGAGGCTTGTAATAAAGGTACTTTGGAATTAATAAGTTGTGATCATCCAGCTAGTCGATGGTACTTCACTGGTGGACAGTTGTTAAGTTTCTTCTGTTGGAGTAAAGGATTCTCAACGAATATGGCAGTTGTGTACAATGTTACCGAAAGTCAATGTGATGATGAACTCATTTCTACGAATGCCATTTCGGGTGTTACTGGAAACAAACCTAATACTCCCAAGTTCTGTGGCCAGAATTCAGAGGAACGACCAGTAGCCAGAAACGCTCAGTGCCAACTATGTGAGGAAGATTCAGAGTGTTCAGGTGCAGATACATGCTTACTTATCCCAGACTGTATTGTCGAGAAGAATGGATACTGTGGAACTTCGACAGGCGATGCTATTACCAACTGTCAAGGTGATAACTCAAAAAATTTCCAGTGTAGAATTGATGCTGATTGTCCTGATGATACTCAAGAGTGTTATGCTCCGTATGAATTGGATGGGGAGTGTCCTACACATGACTTTGATGTGGAGTATGGGGATATATTCATGTTCATTGAGGAGAAGGAGATGAAGATGTTATATGGTGATGATCATCCGTCACCTTCTTGGACTTCTCCTTCCTGGCCATCGTGGTCGAAGCCTCATGATGTTCCTACTCGAAGGAGGACTGCCATCCCTACCAAGCCTGGCGGGGGAACTGGCAGATGATTAAGAGGAGAAAGAAGTTGAAAGATAGAGAAAAGTGTGTTCTAGAGAGTCCATGTGTGTGTCATTTGTGATATAGTTTTAATGTAAGGTATACGTTTTGTATTATGTAGTTTATGCATTCTCAGCTATTGTTATATGCTTTCTCTTTCTCATGGGCCGATATATCTTTGAACTAGTCGACCGAGTGTACTCGTCTCTAGTCTTACTATCATCCACAAGTAGAGTAAACGAGGTATCTAGAGGCACATGCTTTCTTCTCCTCTTCCACTTGGTGACAGTAGGTATTTCATCTTTCTCGTGTATGATGAGCTCATTCTGATCAGTATGCTTTCGTTGCCTCTTTCTATCATTAGAAGATACTTTTGAGCTCTTTTGAGACTTACTTGAACTACCCTTTGAGCTCTTGGAAGATGATCCATTACTCTCAGGAGAAATTGTGGGTGACTGAGTAGACTTTGACTTCCTTTTTCTGCCCTTGCCACTTCTTTTACTTGCCTTTGTCTTTGCTGATTTAGGTCGTTTTGCCGACTTTGAACTCAATGGGTCGAATTGTGATGGGCTTGCTGTCGGTGTTGCCGTAACCTTCTGAACTTGAGGATCGGTATCAAATGTTCCTACCAAGACAGTGACACTTTTTAGTGTAGAGCAGTCTTGACTTGTACATTCCTTTGCGTTCTCCTGTAGTTCCTCAGTGAAAGTACCTTTCTCTACTTGATCTGTAATGGACTGGGTAATAATCTCAAACAATTCAATTCCTTTTTGTGCATCACATGGATCGTCTCCGCATAGCTCTTCCAAGGCAAGATTATAGATGACTTCCACTTCTCCACTCTCCAAAATGATAACGTTTGTTACCTCTACATCTTTTACACGCTGATCTTCAGTCAAATCTCGAGAGGCCACACTATCAATTGTCCTTTCTAAGATCTCTATGGTATCATCTGATACTTCTACAAGCCTTCGCCTAATTAGCCGCGTTTCATCAGGTAATGTAATGTCGAGAACAAGAGTATTGTTAGTACTGAATACTGTAATTGACGCTGGTCCAATTGGTGACAATGTAGGCTGGTTACTAGGCAATGCCGTTGGAAGTACTGTATCAAACTGTGGTTTTGTTGGGGTTGGAATTATAGTAGGCACTTCCGAGGGCACACTAGATTCAGTTGGAGAGACTGACGGCTGAAACGAGCTTGATGGATACGATGAGGGCTTTGTAGATGAGCTTGGCAATTGACTGGGAGCCGAAGAAGGCAGTGCCGATGAAGATGGCCGGGATGAGAAGCTTGGAACTTGACTCGGCGAGTCAGTCGAAGTCGGAACATACGACAGACTTGGCTGATAACTTGGCACACTACTCGAGCTTGGCCTAAGTGATGGTTGTGAGCTATCACTAGGTTGATGTGATGGATGATATGAAGGCCAGTCAGATACGCTTGGACGTGAAGAGGGAACAGAGCTCGGTCTTGTCGACAATGAAGGAATTTGAGTAGGTTCTTTGGATTGACTCGGGGGTAAGGATGGCTCGATACTTTGGGATGGAAGTACACTCGGACTACTGGATGTTGATGGTACTAATGTTTTAGTTGACGGGACACTGCTTGGTTGACTTGATGGAGATTCTGAAGGTTGACTTGAACTAGATGGCCGAGAACTGGGTTGTGATGATTCAGATGGCTGACTACTTGGTATAGTTGACGGTTGGCTGCTGGGCATATTACTTGATGATGGATGTTGTGAGATTGAAGGATACATTGAGGGTTGACTACTCAAAGATGGCACAAAAGATGGCTCTTGTGATGGTATTGATGAGGTTGATGGATACATGGAAGGCATGAAAGATGTGGAAGGTGATGTTGTTTCATCTTCTTCTTCGATACGTCTTTTTACTTTCGTCTGTTCTCCTATTCCATCTTTTGCTCTTCTAATTCTAATCTCAGATACAGTGTATCTATTTGTAGATTTGTTACCCAAAAGCTCTATATCAATATATCTACCGTTGTTATTTGCATTGAAATGTTGTGATGCGGTCTAGGTTGATGAATGGAAGAAACAGAGTGAGAATATGATATATGATATATTGATATGCAAATCATATGACTCTCAAGTATCCTTCTTCATTCTTCTCGGGTCATCCTATTGCAACAACACTACATCACTTACCATTCTTATTCTCGTTATCAATACAACTATTGTAAGAAATAATGATACTATCGGCAGTAGTAGTCGGCGTCGGCATCTCAATATCTTGTGTTTATCATCTCGACATTGTCGAGTTCTCATTTTGCAATTGTATTGCATGCTTTGATATCCTTGCACAAAAGGCGGTGCAAAATATTGAGAGATAGCGGTCGGCAGTGATATTAATGGTCCCTATTCATATAAACAGATACAGAGAAACAATAATATTGATGCAGAAGATCACTTTCATCTAATGTGTCTCTGCTGTTCTCATGCTGATGTGCACATCTTATGCACAAAATTATATCGATCGATATTATTGCAAGGAGCGCAGCGCTTCTTCCCTCAGCTCTCCTACCACATACCACTATATGTAGCTACTCCTCTCATATGTTTGTTAGAAGAAACCTTTCCTATCTTTATTGTGTGCCTATCGTGGCTACGATTATATCTCTATATCTATAATAGCAAGCTATGCATGATGAGTCTCTTGTTTTTCTTAGCAAAAAGGCTCAGCATTTCACTACGGTTCATTCTTTCCGGAGTCATTTTAGGGGTCATTGATACTATACAGAGAGTGTTAGCATGTGTACAGATAAGAAATCTTAGTTTGAACCATTGTAGAAAGTCGACATTGTCTCACTCTAGTCAATATGGATTATGTTGCTTAATATGATATCATTTGTCTACTGTCTACTCTTTGTACATATACTCCTATTCCTATCGATCTCTCCACTTGTCTGGACCCCATCCACTACATCTCTTCCTTGCCTTAGCCTTGGAACTTTTAGGGCCAGACTTGCCAGACTTACCCCAACCACTTCTACTCCATCCCCGACGTTTGCCACCGCCCCATACATTTCCTCCGTACCCTCCATTGAATGCTCCACCAAATAGATCATCATCGTCATCGAAGAAAGGTCTGTCATCATCATCAAAGAATTGATAGTCATCGTCTTCATAATCGTCATCTTTGAACATACCAAAGTATAGTTTTCTCTCCTCTTCGTCTTTTTGTTGATCGTTTCTTTTACTTTCAGTCTCTTCTTCTCCCAACTGTCTATTATCATCTTCTTTCCAAACAAAGACGTCATCGTTGTCTTTGACTTCTTCTTGAGCAGCAGCAGGTGGCTCGGTTGTGAAAGGTACATAACCAGTGGTAGGTGCTGTTGTACTAGAAGTAGTGACTTGTGGAGTATCAAGGATACTAATATCTTGATCCGTTGGAGCACTTGTAACTGGATTCTTAGTCGGATAGAAGGTAGGGAAGGTGGTAGTAGGTGCATCAGTTTGAGGAGCATCAGTGGGAGGACGTTCTTGAGGTGCCGCTGTTGTAGGCCAAATGAATACATCATCATCTGGCTCTGGTAGCACACCTCTCTCAACTATTCGAGTATCAACTTCTGGAGATAAGCTTGGCTGCAATGTTGGTGATAGCGTCGGAGATAGTGACCTGTGTTGATCAAAATATGCGTTTAGGTGAGATATGATTATCTCAGCGATTATACCATATAACAAAAGAAACTTACGGACCCAAGGTTGGGCTTAATGTCGGCTGCATAGTCGGTGATAATGTTGGTGATAAAGTTCTAGAGTCAAGAAGTATAATGAAAGATTAGACACTCAAACAGATCAAATGATAATAACACTCATATTCACACACTGATCAACAAACTTACGGATCAAGCGTTGGACTAAGAGTCGGAGCCAACGTAGGACTAAGCGTCGGGAACAACTCTGGACTTTCCGTAGGAAACAACGATTCCTCTTCAATCTTACCCCACCACCCCCCTCCCCAGTTCCCTCCTCCATTCCAATCATCAACCCATTCCCACCCTCCACTCCATGATGGTGGCTTTGGTTTCCATCCTGGTTTCCAATCATCATCATTCCAATCATCATCACCCCATGAAGGTGGCTGCCAATCTATACTGTAGGATCTTTCCCAATCAGCCGGCTTTACATAATCCCAACTACTTGATGAATCCCAACAATCATCGATACTCCAACTACTACCCCATTTCTTACCACCTTTTGATTTACTACTCTTACTATACCATCTTGTACCACCTGACCATCTTGTATCTCCTGATGAGCCCCATCGATGTGTGGATGTATCATGGAAGAGACGTGGTCCTCGACGTCCTCCTCCTAATTTGCCACCACGATTTATAAATCCTGGCTTCTTCTGACGGCCTGGACGTACTTGTCCGGGAAGTTGTGTCCTTTGTTTCTTATTGGTTCTATTCCTGTTGTTGGCATTCTTGTTGTTGTTATTGCCAGAAGACTGAGTGCCTTGATTCCTATTCTGATTACTACCTGCTTTCTTACCATTGCCTACAGTTCGATTCTTATTGCTGTTGTTGCCACTGCTATTGTTGTTATTATTACGGCGTTTAGCTAACAATCCAGCACGGTTACCAATCTTACCCAGTTGACGATGCTCATCAAATGCTACTGCACCCTTTACTACTACTTTCTTATTACTTGATTGAGACTGAGGGGGAGGTATCTTGTACGATTGTCCAATTAGTGTAGTATGTGGCTGTGTATGCTGCAATCGACTAGCAGATTCTTGTACAGTATTACTTAGTGTTGATACCTCCCCATCTATTCGTCGTATTGATAGTTGTTGTGGATGTTTTCTCTTTCTGTTGTCTGCTACTGTTATACTGTGCTCATCCATCTCTTGTGGTTTGTCATTTTGATTATGTATATCAGAAGAAACGAGCTCTTGATGCTCAGTGTCTCTATCATATATTGAAGCTGTTGTTGTTGTGGTTGTTGCTAATATGGCAGCTACTGCCATTCGTTTTATGGTCGGCCTTGTCATTGTATACTTGATATGTATTCTAATAACTGTAGCTAGTTGAGCATATCATATGTTCATTCTCCTTATTGCAATACTAACAACAACACTAAGCATGAACGGTGCACGGCAAAGGCGAAGGGAGCTATCCATGAATCATTTTAAACGAACAACCCCGAGTTGACGACGACGTTCATATCAAGCAAAGCATTGCCGTTCATCTCATGAGCATGCACCAAAGTATGAAGGATACCGGTCGAGCCAAATTTTCAATTTTGTCATTTTGCATTGCAATCGATCTCCTATTGCTACAAACTATTACTCTATTGCAAACCATGGGCTGTCAACAATATATACTACTATTAGCAATACTATGCGCTACCTCATCTACTACTTTTGCCGCCGCTACGCGGCATAATAGTGAAGACGGTGACAAAGGATTACACCTACGAGGTCTCAAAAAAGTATCCTCAAACTCAAAAGAAAATACATCGGAAGATACTTATGAAGATACAAATAGCAATCTGTTATTACACTCTTCTTCCTCAATAGTACACTCTTCTTCCTCGTTAGTACAAGGGGATGATATAAGAGAGGTTGGTGATACAACATCCGATGATCAAAAACAATCTTTCTACGACTTACAAACTATGTCAGATGACGAGAAGGTTAATTTAATGAATATTGCATATTCATTATATGAAAATAATGATAACATTAATTGGGATAAATTGAGGATGAATTATATTGATACTGTTTATAGTAGTGCTAGTGTGGATATGACGGTAGAGAGTGAGAGCAGCAGTGAGATGGAAGAGATGGGAGAAGATGATGATGAGTTTTACAATGAAGAAATCGGTACCAATCAAATTGAATCTAATAAGGATACCTCCCTTCAAACACATGTTGCAACCATGGAAGATAATAATGAGGTCTATTTACAACCATCTCGTCGTCAACGTCGTCGATTAAGCTCACTCGATGGTGAGGTATTCGGTGGATATCAATATTCCAAAGGAAATTGTCCCAACCCGGGATCACTAGGAGTACCATGTGCACCACCCAATGTTGATCAACTATGTAACAAATACGATCGAGTTAATGGATCATTAAAAGCATGTATCAATGCATGTAAACCCGCCTTCTGCTGCATCCATGACTCACCCGGTCAATCATCTATACCACAATTAGCATCCTCCGTGAAAAATTGTAATACCGACGAGAATTGTCCAGCATATAATTATTGTTATATTGCCTGGTGGAAGTTACATGATACTGTGGGGCCAGCTAATTTCTTACGATTAGAACAAGATGATGATTTTTATGATATTGATGCTGATGAGGTACAGGAAGATTCGACGGGTGATCAATTCTTCACACAGGTGCTATTGCATCATTTTGATGATTTGAATGCGGTAGTTCAGGATGGGACTGTTGGGAATGAATTTGATGCTGAACGGATATTTGTTGATCAGGGTAAGGTTGGATTGGATGGCGAGCCGGGTTATTGGTATTATCCTATTACTAGTAAGGTTGAGGATCCACCGTTGGGTCAGGATTGAATTGAGAAGGGAGAGTGGTGTGTAGTTTAGAATTGAGAGAAAGAGTTTAAATTATTGGCGTGTCGTGCCTAGTGTGTGTATAATAGAGTTGAAGGGAAATGAGCCGAAGAGAGTGTAAAGTAATAAAGTAATCTTCTCTTCTAAACACTTATATTAGATCTTAACAGCCCATTGACACCATATACTATATTCATTTTCCTAGTTTGGTATACGTACACATACACACCCCCACTTCTTCCTAATCTGCCTTTATACCGTCTGCAACTCCTTCAACTTGGCCAGCACATCTTCAGCATGAGTCGGTATATTACTTTCCACATCCTTGAATGCCCATCTTATCTTCTTCTCAGGATCTATGATATAAGTTTGCCTATTACTGAATGTTCCCACCATTGGCACCGACAACGACGTACCATATGCTTTTGACACCTCCCCATTAGTATCAGTTAGCATGAAAAAGTCTAACTTTTCAGAAGTACAGAATTCAGCATTCTTGGTAACATCATCTACACTAACTCCTACGATTTGTGCATTATTCTCTTGAAATTGTGGTAATGACTGTTGGAACTTTTGAGCTTCCAAAGTACACCCGGAGGTGAATGCACCGGGGTAAAAGTATAGTATTGTCCACTTTTTGTCTGATGTTAATGTATCTAATGTAGTAGTTTGTCCTTTTGTATTGATTAATGAAAATGGTGGTGCCGATGAGCCGAGTGTTGGTATTGATTGCTTTTTGGATGATGCTGCAGCATTTGCCTTTTGTGGTAACGATGATATTGTTATAGCGGCTGTAATTGACGATGAGATACCATACTGAAAGAATGCTCTTCTCCCCCCTGTCATTTGATGTAATACGGTCTCATTATCTATATTGTTGTTTGAATGTCTAGTAGTAGCAGATGTCGTTGTATCTCTTTCTATATCATTGTTGTTTGTATATCTAGCAGATGTTGAAGTTGATGTTCCTCGACGGTGCACAAAGTTTGTTGTCGAGTAAGCCGCTGATAAACTGCAATTATAGACAGAAAGCACAGTTACCGCCAACAAAAATGATATCATCTGTATAGTATATATCGGTTTGTGGGTAGCGTTGGCAAGGAATATAATGTCTATTGATGAACTTTTTAGATAGCAGCATAGCAATAGCACGCATTGAAGAGGAAAAGATATTGCGTATCTTAGAGGGGTAGTTTACCTATACTTATAAGGTAAAACCCGATAGGTAGACATACCCCGCTACTCGAAACATCTACTAGTAGTCGTTGCAATAGGTCAACTTCTTTAGCGTGGTGCGGCTCCTCTATTTGATATCAAAAGTATATAACAACTGCAGAAATAGAAAAGATGATATCGTTTATATTGATGGTGTAAGTAGCGCGGTATCTTTATGTTCATACATGTTTATATATTGATTTGCAAAATGCACAGACATAAGGAGTTCATGCCAATCTCATATTATCCTTATCTTACCTCTTCAAATCCAATACCTCTGCATACACAAACAAACAATATAAACAACCCTAATAATGTAAAACACAGAAACAAACAAGGGCAGACACGTCTATCATCCTACTACGAATGGTTACCAATGGTAGAACGCACCGCAATCGAATCAGAAATTATCCGTAAATGTTTATCTCGTTCTGAATTACAATGTTCCTTCGTTGAATATCGTGGATATAAAGTAATATATAGACGATATGCTAGTTTATTCTTTATTGTGGGTACCAAGGCTGATTATGATGTACGGAATAATATGAAAAGTTTAACAAGCGGTAGTGGTGGAGTTGTTAAGAAAGATAAAAGTTATATTGAAAATCATGAGAATGAATTAGGATTATTAGAATTTATACATTCATTAGTTGAAACTATGGATAGGTGGGCTGGTAGTATTTGTGAATTAGATATTATGTACCAATTAGAGCAGGTTCACTTTTTATTAGATGAGATGGTTATGAATGGTTATGTGGTGGAGACGAATAAGAGTAATGTTTTGAGATGTATTGATTTAATGGATAGGGAAAGTAAGAAGAATGAGGGTATGTTCCGTTAAGGTGTTTGAGTGGCATGAGTTATTTGATTGATAAGTGCAAGGGGTGTATATTTAGCAGGGATTTTAGTGAGATGCGGCGGGACATGATTATATGTTACTGTGGATGGATAGAACAGGGATAAGGCTAAGGAAACATAACTACAACTTACCTATTTGTTACTATTTTATCTAATTTATTGTATCACATGCTCACTTCCCAATCTTCTTTCGCTTCTTATCTCCGGTTTTGATACTAGAAGCAGGTACAAGCCGTAATGGCATGGCCTTTGCAAATTCATAAATAGCTAACAGCTTGCGTTTCTCAACATTGCATTCTTTCTCTCCATCAGTATCATCCTCATATCCCTCTTCGTTAACTATAACAGCCCTCCGTGCTTTCTCAAACCAAGCTAGTACATACGGCAATCCTTTCAAAGTCAATTCACCTTCCACATCCCACGCAAAGAATGGTTCCATATCAATTTTGGGGTGGTGTTTTAGGATTTTCCTCATTGCAACATAGCTCTTGTTTGTATCCTTATTCATATTCAGTAAGCAAGTTAGGCATTTCTTCATATTCTTCATATAGAAAGAATGAACTGTATGATTTGATGAGTATGTACTATTGATACTTGATGTGTTGCACAACAATCTTGATAATGAATCCTTGACAACATTATCCATCGGTATATCGCGGTTAACGAGACTGAGCTTTTCTAGCCGATTGTTACCTTCTAATGCATTGAGTATTGTAATTGCACCATCATTACTGATATTGTTGTTGTTCATCCCAAGAAATTGTAAATTTGATTGTGGATTTGTAAGAAGAGTAGAAAGAGACTCGCATCCAGCATCACCGATACTGTTTCTATCTAACCTGAGCACCTCTAACGAATGTTTTCCTTTCATTGCATCAGCCAATACCAGTAGTTGCTCATCAGTTATATCATTTCCTCTTAGGAAGACGTTGGTTAGATTTGAGCAACCCCTGAGGGTTGCTGCAAGGATATGCTCTCCCCCATTTTCTTGTATTTGAAGAGTCCGGTTAAGGTAAAGTTCGACAAGATTATCGCTATTCT
>Ga0214477_100892_pt1 | contig 17944 bp, 8 predicted proteins | sample M1_20Mar14CPVII9_FD_165058 | JGI IMG/M metagenome (GOLD analysis project Ga0214477, IMG submission 165058) | Marine eukaryotic communities from Monterey Bay, California, United States - M1_20Mar14CPVII9sort6BwellC16 | ecosystem: Environmental > Aquatic > Marine > Unclassified | place: USA...
GGCAGGATTAATCTCAAAGAAGTGGAAGACATTATAAACTCATTTAAAGATACATCTACAAACGCAATGGAACATACAGAACACATTAATGAGCTTAATCCGCCCGTGCCATTCAATTCTGCTAACTTTGAAGATGATGCCGATGCAAAGAAGAAGGCAAAAGATGATATGATGAATCAAAAGCCTGCAGCCGTATCAGTATTGCCACCCTCAGATAGGGATTCAATATACGAACCACCAAGGGAAATTATTGAGGGTAGTGAAGGTTCAGATAATACCAATACAGGAAGAAGGGGTACGAACAGAAGAGGATGGGATGATATTGGAAGTGGCAGTGGTGGCAGTGGTAGTAACAATAATGCCAACAACAATCAAGTTACAGAACCTAATAATGATGAGGAAAATAATGATACAGAAATGAATGACGGAGGTTATATTACAGCACACCACAATAATGACACTGCACTTCAACCCATAGGGGATAATAGTCTTGAACGAGAGTCAACTGTCCATGTACCTGAAGCATGGGCGGTTGACGATTATGATAACAGTGATGAAGTTGAGGTGTTCCTAGCGAAACCACTTCAGCCATGGTGGGAGCAGCAACAGACTAGGCTCAATTCATGGGCATTGCTATGTCTTTTCTCCATTTTGTCTTTAGTGGCGCACGAAACTGATGATCAGAATATAAAGTCTACCGGTAATATTTTGGCTACATCAGGTATTGCAATATCAATATTCGTCTCTGCTTTGGCATCACTAGCTTATGTGATGAGCAATACTTCATTTAGTAGGCGTTTTGTTGGGACTAAAATCGAAGGATTAGCGTCATTAGTTATCATGGCTATGTGGACACTTACATTTTGGGCTATCATGGACCCAAGCAATGGAATTGCACAAATGTACGTTGGACAGTCAGGAGGTGACGTTTCTGATTATCAACAAATAGTTGCTAATGCCAACCTCTTTGTCTTTGGATGGCTTTCCCTGCTTTGTGCATTGAGAGTGTTTGGTATGTTCGTTTGGGACCTCTGGGGTAAGAGCGGCGGAATGGGATTTTCTTATACATCAAAGTGGCTCTTACTTGTGATTGCAAACATCATTATAATAGTTGAGACTGAAAGGTTCAAGAATCAGGTGTGTTCTATTGATTTTGGTACTGATGAAGCGAATTGCTTGATGAATACAATTGGCTTAGTTGCTGGTAAGTGGCCTTCTTGTTTCATTCTTCATACTTATAATGCGACATCTAAAATGTTGAACACCAAAATCGAAAAGGTTGCGTTGGTATTGTCATCGCCTTGATATTCTTTATTCTATCCTTCTGTGGAAAGGATTCGGTCCTTATTACAGTCGTTGCTGGGTGCACAATGGTTGTGCTTTTCGCCCTCTGTGCTGGAGTATTATGTTTTGTAACATTCACCTACATTTGTCAAATGACAATATGGGTATGGGGTGGGTTCTTCATTTCATTGTATTTGTGTGCAAGTGCACTAAAAGAATTGTACATTTTGAAGGGTAGCGAGTCCATGTCAGAATTCATTGAACCAACTCTTTTATGGTTGAGGCTACATCCTTTTAAAGTTTTAGCATATGTCCTGATAGTGGTGGTGGTCATATTAGTGGTAGTTTTAGTTGTCATCTTTAGTGGTGGTGGTGATAAGAATGATCCATCATTAAGTATAGCTCCGCCTAGTTCTCCACCAACAATAACCTATGAATGCTTTGGTGCAGATGATGGTGGCCTAGCTACTGGTGTTCTTTACAATTCAGTCCGGTCATATGTTGATCAAGACTGTGCCAACAATAAAGAATGTGAGATCGGCCAAAAATATGGTTGGCCGATGAACTCGTGGTGTGTTGGAAATGTGAAAGACATGTCATACATGTTTAGTGATATGGATACGTTTAACGAGGATATCTCAGATTGGAACACATCAAGCGTCACTGACATGAGTTACATGTTTGCTGGTGCCAGCTTATTCAATGGTGATGTGTCTAACTTTGACACCTCGAGTGTTACTACTATGTCATTAATGTTTCAGGATGCAACAGCCTTCAATGGTGATGTATCAAACTTCAATACCTCAAGTGTTACTACTATGGACAGCATGTTCGAGGGTGCTAGTTCATTCAATCAAGACGTGTCACATTTTGATACCTCGAGTGTTACTGATATGTACCAAATGTTCTACCGTGCATCATCATTCAATCAAGATCTATGTTCATGGCAAGATAGCTTCCCATACACCACCGCTTATAATACCTTTACTAACTCAAGCTGTACATATCAAGATACACCAGATGAAACTCAGAAAGGACCCTTTTGTGCTTCTAATTGTCAGTCTTCACAAGTGGTAAGTCATATAGTATCTTTATCTTCTCTATACCACTTGTTCATATCCTTATCACTAATGCTTGCTGTCTTTTCTTCAATCTAGACAACAACTACACATACAACTCTTCCAGCAGTAACCACTAATCTTCCTCAAGAGAATGCATCATTCACTGATACACTCATGACCAAGACAAAATGCTTTGGTGCCAATGAGGGTGGTCTAGCTCGGGTTCTTTACAAAGCGGTCCGTGCTTATGTTGACCAAGACTGTGCCAATGATCAAGAATGTCCAATTGCACAAATCTATGGCTGGCCGATGAACTCGTGGTGCGTTGGAAGTGTTACCGACATGTCAGACTTGTTTTATGGTATGGATACTTTTAACGAAGATATCTCGGACTGGAACACATCGAGCGTTACTGCTATGAGCTCGATGTTTCAGGGTGCAAGTTCGTTTAATGGTGATGTATCAAACTTTGATACCTCGAGCGTTACTAGCATGTGGAACATGTTCAAGGGTGCCAGTTCATTCAACGGCGATGTGTCAAACTTTAATATCGCAAGCGTTACTAATATGTGGCGTATGTTTTATGGTGCTACGGCCTTTAATCAAGACTTATGTTCGTGGCAAGATAACTTTCCATACACCAACGCTGATGATATCTTCACCGACTCTGGCTGTACATATCAAGATACACCGAATGAAACCCAGAAAGGTCCTTTTTGTGCTTCGGATTGTCAACTACCAATAGCAGATGGATGCTTCGGTGCAGATGACGGTGGATATGAAGGCATTCTTTACAATGTGGTCCGGTCATATGTTAGTCAAGATTGTGCTAATAATCAAGAATGTGACATTGCTCAAACCTACGGCTGGCCAATGAATTCGTGGTGTGTTGGAAATGTCAAGAGTATGTCATACTTGTTTCAATATATGGATACGTTTAATGAAGATATCAATGGGTGGAACACCTCGAGCGTCACTGACATGAGTTACATGTTCTATGGCGCCAGTTCCTTCAATGGAGATGTGTCAAATTTTGATACCTCGGGTGTTACTAGTATGAGTTGGATGTTCTTCGAAGCCACAACTTTCAATGGGGATGTGTCAAACTTTGATACCTCAAGAGTCAATACCATGAGAAGCATGTTTGGTGCAGCCTCGTCATTCAACCAAGATGTGTCATATTTTAACACCTCGAGCGTTACTGATATGGGATACATGTTCTCTGGAGCCACAGCCTTCAATGGCGACCTATCAAACTTTGACACCTCCAACGTTACGAATATGAGGTCTATGTTTTGGGATGCAATTGCCTTCAATGGAGACTTATCAAGCTTTGATACCTCAAAAGTTACTGATATGAGTTGGATGTTCAGTGATGCCAGTTTATTTAATGGTAACGTGTCAAACTTTGATACCTCAAGCGTTACCAGTATGGCCAATATGTTCAAGTATGCAAAAGCCTTTAACAGAGATGTGTCAAACTTTGATACCTCAAGTATTACTAATATGCAGTGGATGTTTGCAAGTGCCAGTTCCTTCAACAGAGATGTGTCAAGCTTCAATATATCGAGTATTCTTAATATGCGGGCTATGTTCTGGGGTGCGACAGCCTTTAATCAAGACGTGTCCAGCTTTGATCTTTCGAGTGTTACAAGTATGTACCAGATGTTCTATGGTACTACCTCATTCAGTCAAGATCTATGTGCATGGCGAGATAACTTTCCATACACCAATGCAGCTGATATCTTCACTGATTCTGGCTGTATATATGAAGAGACACCTAATGAAACCCAGAAGGGACCCTTTTGTGCTTCTGATTGTCAGTCTTCACAAGTGGTAAGTTGTAAGTGTGTTATCTTCTCTATATCACTTGTTCAATATCTTTTATCACTAATGCTTCTCCGCTTCTCTTTCATCTAGTCAACTACTAGTACAACTCTTCCAACGACCTCAACAAGTACAAGTTCAGCCGACGAGTCATGCAGAGATACTCTCAACTTTCTAGACATGTATGGCGGTTCGTGTGAAGACTATGCACTTCCAGCAAATGTTGAATGGTGTGGGGTGTATGGTAATGATGGAGAAGATGGGATGACTCCTAACGAACATTGCTGTGTGTGTAAAGCCCTTGTTTTATCAATCTCGAGGAAGAAGAAGAAGAAGAAGACTCCATTTTAGTCCTGACAAAGAGTAATATCTATTAACGGAGTCTCTTATATTATCTATCTTTGTATCTATTTATATGGTAACCTCTATTGAGTAGCACGTCTCATCTTTCTCCGGCTTGGAAACTTTGTTGATGAAGTACTAACACCGCCGCTACTACTACTATTGTTTGCTGCTGCATCTACTTCTAACCTCAAGGCATCATCACTAATGTAATTCCAATGTCTAAACAAAGCCTCCGTCTTTGAGCTTGGAACAGCCATCCATCGAGCTGCGGCCTCTTCGGCATCCTGATCTCTACCGATCTCTATCATTTGAGCACATATATCTTCAATGAACAAAGTAATAGATAGATCTGTCTTTGTTTTGTGTTGACTCGTCATCGACGCTCGTCTCATTGATCTTGGCTTTGCTTTTGATTCAGCCAATGCATGCTTCTGTACCCAATCGTATGGCAGCTTGCTTGCCTTGAGCTTTGATGCATCAAAGTCTACATTTGACATCCAAGAATGGTCCTTGATACCATCAAATCGTGGTCGGTTGTTTGGATCCTTGGCTAGTAGTTGCTCGATAAACGACTTGGCTTCTATATCATTCTCCAAGAAGTCTGGAAACTTGACTTCTGTCATCAAGCCTGTGTTAAGTGTAGTTGAATGAGTAGTGAGTATCATGTGCATCTCATACATATCATATACATATCAACCATTCAAAGTAGACTTACATTTGAACTCAACATCCTTCATTAACTTTCTAGTTGCTGCTCGTTGGATGGCACTTGAGTGATTATGATCACTGATGGATGATATTCTCCTCGATGGACTACTCACACCTCCCGATTGTTTCAATAACTCATTATCACTTAACATCATTTGCCGAACATGTTCAAGGGTGCAAGCTCATTCAGTGGGGATTTGTTATGGAACACCTCGAGTGTAACTAACATGGCTGGCATGTTTGCTTATGCCTATTCGTTCAGTAGCAATTTGTCATGGGATAACTCAAAGGTTATTGAGATGAGCTTTATGTTTGATGGTGCCATTTCCTTTAATGGGGACTTGTCAAACTTTGGCACTTCAAGTGTTACTAATATGGGGTACATGTTTAGGAGAGCAAGTTCGTTTAATGGAGACTTGTCAAACTTTGATACCTCGAGCGTTATTGATATGAGAGGTATGTTCCATACAGCAAGGTCATTCAACAGAGACAGAGACGTATCAATATCAAACTTTGATACATCAAGTGTAACTGATATGTCATGGATGTTTTACTTAGCCAGTTCATTCAATGGAGATGTATCGAACTTCAATACCTCAAAGGTTACTAATATGGGGTCAATGTTCGAGGAGGCAACCTCTTTTAATGGAGATGTATCTAACTTTGATACCTCAAGTGTTACTGATATGAGATTCATGTTCTCTAAAGCGAGCTCGTTCAATGGCAATGTATCCAACTTTGATACCTCTAGTGTTACTATTATGTGGTCGATGTTCAGTGGTGCTACTTCATTTAACGGGGATGTGTCAAACTTTGATACCTCGAGTGTTACTAATATGGGAAGTATGTTCAGAGATGCCACAGACTTTAATCAAGATGTGTCGAACTTTGATACTTCCAGCGTTACAACTATGAGCTACATGTTTCGGGGTGCTACCTCCTTCAACCAAGATGTGTCAAGCTTTGATATCTCGGGTGTTACTTATATGACCGAGATGTTCGATAGTGCCACCTCTTTCAGCAAGGGTCTATGTTTGTGGCAAGATAGCTTTCCATACACCAACGCTGACGATATCTTCTTATACTCTGGCTGTACATACCAAGAGAAACCTAATGAAACCCAGAAAGGTCCCTTTTGTGCTTCTGATTGTCATTCTTCACAAGTGGTAAGTTGCAGTATCTTCTTCTTCTCTCACTCACGTGTATCAATATCCTTTTATCACTAATGCTTGCTGTCTTTTCTTCAATCTAGACAACAACTAGTACAACTCTTCCAACGACCTCAACAAGTACAAGTTCAGCCGACGAGTTATGCAGAGATACTCTCAACTTCCTAGACATGTATGGCGGTTCGTGTGAAGACTACGCTCTTCCTGCAAATGTTGAATGGTGTGGGGTGTATGGTAATGACGGAGAGGATGGGATGACTCCCAACGATCATTGCTGTGTGTGTAAAGCTCTTGTTTTATCAATCTCAAAGAAGAAGAAGAGAAGAAGAAGAAGAAGACTCCATTCTAGTCATGATAGAGTAATATCTATTAACGGAGTCTCTTAATCTATCCTTGTATCTATTCATAACCTTTATTGAGTAGCACGTCTCATCTTTCTACGGCTTGGAAACTTTGTTGATGAAGTAACAACACTGCCGCTACTATTGTTTGCTGCTGCATCGACTTCCAACCTCAAGGCATCATCACTAATGTAATTCCAATGTCTAAATAATGCCTCCGTCTTTGAGCTTGGGACGGCCATCCATCGAGCAGCGGCCTCTTCGGCATCCTCATCTCTACCGATTTCTATCATTTGAGCACATATATCTTCAATAAACAAAGTAACAGAAAGATCAGTCTTTGTTTTGTGTTGACTTGTCATGGAAGCTCGTCTCATTGATCTTGGCTTTGCTTTTGATTCAGCCAATGTGGATAGTGATTAGTGAGTGAGACGAGAGAAAGAGAGTGTAGACAGTAGATATTAGATGTATATTTTAAATGGTGGGAAATAGAGACTTATATTGGGGGCTAGAGAACTAGAACGAGATTAGTTTAGGGTCCGTTGCCACAGTAGTTGTAGTTGAGAAGAGATGGTTAAAGGTTTGACAATACAAAATGTACCTCGGCATTTCAGTGGTGTAAAATTAGACTTCCAAGACGATCCAAGTCCAAGCAATCAGGCATTGTGATGTAAAGTAAGCCCCTACAGCCATGCCATGAGAATGCTGGAGACATGACAACACGACGTCTGGGTCAGGATTAGATACAAATCACACTAAGAAGTAGTTTCTATTCAACTGTACCACATACTTCGTGTGAATACGATACGTCCTTAGATTCGATGTCCAAGCCAAGATTCCTGTGAGTTGTTATTGATTGCCTCTTGGGTGAAGGGGCTTACTTGCTGGGTATCTTTTCTATTTGGTATCCTTATCTTTCATGAAACAACAAAATACAATATCAAAGAAGCCTCTTTATCTTCTCTATTGACCATCTCACTTGAGTGGATACCGGTTATGAGCTCAAAATTTTCGGCCCAGCTCAAATTTGGTATCTTATTTTTGTTGGGGCCACTGTGTGAAATATTGGCCGCCTAATTTGGTGAGGAGAGGCCAATAATTACTATCAATAAAGTTGGAAAGGCTCATTCTAGACCAGAATTGCAAGCTGAATCGATTGGTGAAGACGGATTTGGACCAACTTGAACGTAGGAACTAGTATTTGACACCAAAAATTACTTAGTGATTTGGGCCCATATACTATGGTGATATTGTGCATATAACCACTGGTAGGAATATATTATCTATACCCAAACCAACCTACATTTAGACTACATATATATAATAGAAAAGATATGTTGTGGTGTTTTTTCATATATAGTTTATCTAATTGCAATAAATAGGAGATACTCTACATCATTTTTGTGTATAAGCTCACTATAAAAAAGGATACCAAAAGTGAGTTGGGCCGAAAATTTTGACTCATAACCTATTTCCTCCTTGGTATCCACTCAGGTGAGATGGTCAATGGTAGTATCACCATTGTATAGATAGTCTACCATTCCTCTACTATCATAATAATTGTATTGTGATTAAAGTGATCCCCATATCAGCCGTATTTAGTCTAGCTAATTAAAGTTCTCGTGTATCAGTCATAAACACCATCACCCAAGATATTACACAAGCCCACAAATCAAGACCTTATTGACCAAGATTATCCACGGCTGCAGCATCGATACCTTATAGATCACTATTAGTTAGTTTCACTCATAGTACACGTCATATAGTCATACGCATATAATGGATACTACTAAAGATATCGTCGATGCAAACTCAGAGTCAGAAGAAGAGAATAATGTTGATGTTGCAATAATAGAACAGCCCAATACCAACAACAATAACACAAATACATCGTCTGGATTGCAACAAATAGAAGATAATGATAGTGATGGTCTACCTCTACCGATGGGTATGGCCGAGGTGATATCGAATAGGGCCGAGCCTCCGAAGAAGATTGGTAAAGTTGAGCAATTAGATGATGACGATTTAGGCCCCGAACCACCGGCTACAATGTTGGAAGAATCCTTTAATGCCGCTGATATTATTACCAATAAGATTACGGCATCTTCAAAAACACCTATTAACAAACTTAACAGTCCATTGGCCGCGACATTCAAAGGCAGAGCATCAGATATGAACTCTTCCTCTGAATTCACTGTAGATCTCACGGAGGCATTGCAAAGTGGCAGGATTAATCTCAAAGAAGTGGAAGACATTATAAACTCATTTAAAGATACATCTACAAACGCAATGGAACATACAGAACACATTAATGAGCTTAATCCGCCCGTGCCATTCAATTCTGCTAACTATGAAGATGATGCCGATGCAAAGAAGAAGGCAAAAGATGAGATGATGAATCAAAAGCCTGCAGCCGTATCAGTATTGCCACCCTCAGATAGGGATTCAATATACGAACCACCAAGGGAAATTATTGAGGGAGGAGAAGATATATCAGATAATACAAATACAGGAAGAGGTGATACGAACAGAAGAGGATGGGAAGATATTGAATCAAGGGTGGCTCGTCGGGATATAGAATCACAAACAAGAACTAATGTTGAGGAGGATACAGGGGGCAGTATCAATAATGATTCAATTGCAGATACGGAAGCCAATGTAGTTCCATCTTCAACCAATCAAGAAGGATTACCAGAAATTGAAGCTTATTTAGTTGAGGATATTGATGAAGAGGTGTTCATTGCTACTCCTACCCTACCTTGGTGGAAACAACGACGAACAAAGATTCTACTCGGAGTTGTATTTTTCCTCTTGGTATTAATGGCGATTGCCATAGCTGTTGCATTTTCACGACCCAATTCCAAGAATACTGTCTTTCTAAATGGCACGAATGTCCCAACGGTTAGTTTAGCCCCCTCGTCAAGTATGGTGCCGTCATCTTCTCCAACTGAATGTGCCAACAAAATTATATCAAATAGACAAGAAATAGATCTACAAAAGGATTTACAAGTTGACGATCCACTTAACCCAAAGGTGGCTGTAGATGGAAGGAATATGGTAGTAGTTGCATTAGATAGAAAGTATTACGGTTATAATAATTATTTTGATAGAGAGGTATATGATGGTCCAGCATTTATAACCTTTTACTTGTTATTGGGTATTGACGATGATTGGCAAAGAGTTCAAGCTCCTATCCGCGTGGACGATGTGAGTGGCAGTGATGGGGGAGTTTATTATTCAGTGGCTTTATCTGGTAGTACAGCCTTCATTGGATTTGGAGATGCCAATGATGGAGCTGGTGATGTACTTAAGTATGAGCAAGATCGATTTGGAGAATGGGTGAGGGTGGAAGATCCTTTCGTTCATACAGCAAATACAACTCTGAAATCCTTTGGAATGGCAGTTGATATTGATGGAGATCTATCCTGCATTTATCACACGGGGTTCGATTGGGGGGACTATATCAATCTTTATCATAAAGATGACGACAGCAGCAAATGGATACAGTTTGACACAATTAGTGGATCTACATGCTCCATATCAGGAGATACTATTGCAGCGGGCAGGCAGCTGTACAAGTATGATCGAGATATGAACAAAGTCATTCCAATTCAAGACCCCATTTCTCCTTGGTATGCTGGAAAAGCCTTGAGCAAAGACTATCTTGTCATCTGGAGTGAGGAAAAGACAGTTTCTATCTACCATCGAAATGAAATGAATCAGACATTCACTTTGACCCAACAGCTCAATATCTCTGACCGGTCTTGGAGATACAATCAATTGGCACTTGATAATGACATTCTAGTAGTGGACAGAGACAATCATACACGCATCTATTCATTACAAGATGGTGATTGGGTGGAGAGTATCACATTAGATGAATCATATAGTGATATCAAATTTTCTGGTCGGACTCTTCTAGCCACAAAGAACAACGAAACCTCATCATCAAGTGAGATATATTCATTCAACATTCAAGACTGTACACAAGATATGCCTACTCGCTCACCTACATTGACACCTCCATCTTCATCTTCATGTTTTGATGCAGATGAAGGTGGACAATATGGCATTCTTTACAATGCAGTTCGTACATATGTTGTTCAAGACTGTGCCAATAATGAAGAATGTGATATTGGACAAACATACGGCTGGCCGATGAACTCGTGGTGTATTGGAATTATTAAAGACATGTCATACTTGTTTCTTGGTATGGATACTTTTAATGAGGATATATCGAACTGGAACACTTCAAGCGTTACTGATATGAGCTTCATGTTCAGTGGTGCCAGTTTATTCAACCAAGACTTATCAAACTTTGATACCTCAAGTGTCACAAAGATGAACAGCATGTTCAGTGGAGCACGTGCATTTAATGGTACTGTATCAAACTTTGATACCTCGAGCGTTACTGATATGAATGAGATGTTTTGGCTTGCAAGTTCATTTAATGGTACTGTGTCAAACTTTGATACCTCAAGCGTACGAGATATGGCAGGCATGTTCTATGGAAAGAGCTCTTTCAATCAAGATTTGTCAAACTTTGACACCTCAAGCGTCACTAATATGCAGTGGATGTTCAGAGATGCAACATCCTTTAATGGTGATGTATCAAACTTTGATACCTCAAGTGTTACGGATATGGCATGGATGTTCGGTGCTGCCTCATCATTCAATCAAGACTTATCAAATTTTGATACCTCGAATGTTACAACTATGGAAGGCATGTTTTACGGCGCTAGCTCATTCAACGGTGATGTGTCCAGCTTTGTTACCTCGAGTGTTACTGATATGAACATGATGTTTATGGGTGCAACTTCCTTCAATGGTGATTTATCAAACTTTGATACCTCGAGTGTTACTGATATGCAGTCAATGTTCAGTGGTGCAAGTTCATTCAGTCAAGATTTGTCAAACTTTAATATCTCGAGTGTTACTGATATGGGCTTTATGTTCTATGGTGCCAGCTTGTTCAATCAAGATCTATGTTCGTGGCAAGATAGTTTTCCATACACAAAAGCGAAAGATATCTTCACCAACTCTGGCTGTACATATCAAGAGACACCTAATGAAACACAGAAAGGACCCTTTTGTGCTTCAGATTGCACTGCATCAACAGAAGAGGATGTTGTACTGGATATTACTGCAGCTACAAACGATGTTTGATAGTACGGCGCAGAATTCTATATATCAGTATCAGAGCTGTAGAATAGAACAGCTTTATGTCTAATATTGCAGACTGGTCTGGATCGGGTCACAGTAGAACCAATAAGAAGTAGTCACTAGGATAACTAACTGTGCCACGTCTGTAGTGTGTGCACGTCCTAATCGTCCTTAGTTGATGTCCAAGCTCCTTAGATTAGACTCATTAGTTTAGGGGCGCTGGGTATCTTTTTTTGGTATCCTGCCTTCCCCACATTCCACATCTTCTCTATCCCACTCCTCCCCGCCAATATATAAACAAACGCTACAATTGCAAATAGAAAAGATCATTGTCATAGAGGCTGCTGCATATGAACTATATAATTATCAATCTTTGTTGCAATAGAGGAATTCCTTCAACATTATATTAGAAGACATATCATGTGTTCAAAAAAGATATTTATCGGGCTTTTCGTCATTCTTCTTACATTCCACTTATCCTCCTCTCAATTGATATCAATACCGGCCCCATCTATACTGCTGCTGTCACTTTTATCTCCTAAATCTATACAATATGTAGAAGCAGTATCGACTTCATCTGAAAATAATAAAAGACGTCGTCAAGAGCGAGAGAAGAGACGACAACAAAGAGAAGAACAAAGGAGACAATTCAAACAACAATACTTTGGAGATGATTACAGTACCAATAGCGAAGAAGGAGGCACGACTTCATCATTTGATATGTCATCTTTACCATCATTATTCAATACCCAAAAACCAAGAGATATACTCGAAGGATTCAAAATGTCATTATCAAATACTCTTCGTGGTACCTTCTACGGATTAACTGCCTTTATTGCAACACCCATTGGTGGATTAAAGTATGGCATTATTGGTTTCATTGGTGGTATATTAACGGGATCTATATTAGGTATAACCATGCCATTGTATGGTGTAATTGTTGGTATAACTCAATTTGCTAGGGGTATAATTGAAACTCCACAAGCAATTATGGATGGATTTGTGAATTGTAAGGTATATGATGATACGAAACGAGAGTGGTTGGAATATAGATTAGATGATGATATTGATGAGATTAATAAGTTGATGAAGGATGAACAACAGATTAAGGGTAGTAGCAGTGGTAGTAGCAGAGGTAGTACTACATCATCGTCATCACGAAGAAGAGTCAAGAGTACAGAATATTATGACCTATTGGATATACAACCAGATGCATCACCCTCAGAGATACGATCAGCATACCGTAAGAAGGCACGAATTATACATCCAGATAAGAATCCAGAAGATCCAAATGCTGAAGAAACCTTTCGCATACTAAGTGCGGCTTATCAAACTTTATCAGATCCAAATAAGCGTCACAAGTATGATACTTCTGGACGAGGAGTCGATCCTGAATCACCCGATGGAATGAACGATAATGGTGTCATGATAGATCCAATTGTATTCTTTGCAATACTATTCGGATCGGAACAAGTTGAACCATACATTGGTGAACTAAGTTTGGCAACTACATTTGATGCATTACTCAAACTTGGCAATAGTGGTGGTGGTAGAACATCTTCATCGTTTGAATCATGGGAGGATATCAAGACAGCCTTTGGTTGGAACGAGGCAGCATTAAAACGGCGGAAACGTGAAACTGAAATTGCTATACATTTAAGAAGCCGTATATCAGACTATGTCGATGGATACTTGACTTTAGATGCCTTTAAGGATGGATGTTGGGAAGAGGCGATACAAATTGCCAAAGGCGGCTCATCATCGTATGGAGCCTCATTCTTACTTGCTATTGGTCCTGCACTTATTGTTGAGGCTGATGCCTTCTTGGGGTATAGATCATCAGTATTGGGATCTTGGCGTGGACCAATTAGTAATATCAAACGCAACATGTTGTTTATCCGACGAAAGTTTGCAGTTGGAAGATCTATACTTCGTACGATTAGCCATAGTTTAAGGGCATTGTATGAATCAGCAGAAGTTACTCCAAGCAATAACGTGAATAAACATCAACAACAGCGTAGACATGATAGAAGTAGGAGTAGCAGTGATAAGAACAAGAAAAGGTCGGATAATGACCGTGTTGAGTTTGACCAGGAGTTATTAAAAGACAATCTATCCAACACAATACCAACAATATTAGATATGGCATGGGCAATCAACTATGTTGATATATCTAATACACTATACGGAGCATGTGGTAAACTATTCTATGATGCAGACGTATCATCTTGGGAGGAACGACTTCGACGAGCTGAAGCTGTACATATTTTAGGGTCACAATTTTATATTGTTGGATTAGAAGTATCAGGTGGTAACAGAACAGTAATGACGTCTGATAATGTTGATGATATTAAAGCTCAGGCTAATGCTGCCTTTATGGAATCTTTAAAGAAGAAGAGTAGGGATAATGATGAAATGTAATCGTTATATTGGTCTAGAAGATGCAATAAAGTAGAGTAGAATTGTACTTATACAACGGTCAAGGTTTATAGAGATACTTTGTACAATTACCGAAAGTTATCATTATTAAGCCAATGCAAGACGAATCTTCGATATAAACACACTCTCTAGCTGCTCCTTTGAATACTCTCTCATGAATGGGCTGATTGAGTAATACACATTCATAACCTCAAGTAGTAGACCCTCTCTTATAAGTGACTCCAACATTTGTGCACCCTTTACTTCGACCATTTCTTCATCACTACTATCCTTCAATAGATCAATACGAAACTTGATACTCCGACGATTAGCACGTGCCTTAGCGGCAAGAGTTAAGTTATCAGCCTGCTCAAAGCACCAAACAGCTCGATCTAACGCAACGTACGCCAAATCCAGCTCCTCGGCAGACTCGGCCTGTTCTGCATTGTTAAAGCCTTCACTCAAGAACTCATCAGATGTCATGGCCATTGATTCAATATCATTAATGTTGTTCTTCGTTGCCAGTGCATTCTGCTTAAGCCATCGAACTAATGTATCACCGGCAATTGATGAGCTCGTCTCGACGAAAAAGAGTCGTTCAATACATCGCGTAATACCCGTATATAAAAGCTTGAGATGTGTACCAACTAGAGGATACTTGGTTTCAAAGTCTTGCCCTTCTCGATCCAATAGCAAGTTCCGCCAAGGCTTGTGAAGAGAAGTTGGAAGCTCGGAGAAGAAGTCGAGTATCATGACTGACTTGAACTCCAAACCTTTTGCCTCCCTAATGCCGTATACTAACTTGTAGCCCCCTAAAGCTTTACGCCAGTAGTCTGATGATTCATCATGTACTAGAACTACGGTACCATTCAACTTGTCGGATAGAAGGGTAGCCAGTTGATTCGTCTTGATCTTGTGAAGTACGCCTGGTCGAGATCCTTGAAAAAGTCCATAATCCTTCTTCAATTGTTTAGCACTACCAGGAAAGTACTTGAAGAGGTACTCAAGAAATGATCCAGCACAGTTGAGTATACCAGCATGTGAGCGGAAGTTGACATTGACAGTCTTGGCTTTAGAAGGTATGAGATCACGACGCCCACTACTCTCAGCGACATGATATCCGACAGAACGAATCTCCTCGAATCTAAACTCTGTACCCTCTACGACGGACTGAGCTGGATCCCCCGCTAAGAAGAGACCACCAGGACCACCCAGATAGAAGAATAAGAGTATCTCAATCTGGGTGTAATCTTGAACCTCATCAACATAGATCTTACTCTTCCTTAATTCATCAAAGATGGTAGGGTCTGTATTCATACACTTGTCCAGTCGAGAAAGTATATGTTGGATACGATCAATATCGTCCCATAACCCCAACTTGGCCTTGTACTCTTCATACTTGAGAAACTCGTCATACATGGAGGCACGATATTCAGCTGGAACTCTACACCTATTCTTGCCAAGCTTCTCTACAGCCATGAAGTCATCTTTAGGAAGGATATCATCAGGACTTTGATGTGCCTCAATCGAACCCTTGATGAATGTTCTGATGGCCGTCCATAGAATCATTGCACTGACCTTCTTCTCCTTGGATGAGCTTGAGGATTGCGCATTGTAGAACTCTTGTTTAAATCTCATAAAGTCAACCCTTTGGCTAGGAAAGAACGAGTTGTCACTCCCTTCTAGATTGGGCAACGCCGTATCTAAATCATAGACAAGCTCCTCAAAAGTAAGAAATGAGTTTGTATTGTGATTTCCCGTTGCCTCGGAAACATAGCGACATAGTCGTTTCGACCTGGCAACAAAGAGTTGCGAGAAGGTAGAATCTTGTCCATAGACTTGACGGTCATACTCCATTCGATTGCAAATGCAAACTGTCTTTCCCGTTCCACTTCTCCCTAACACCAACACAGTGCCATCCGCTTCTACCACATCTCGCTCCTCATCAGTCAAGTGAAGCTTAGGTGACCACGACGAGGTTGCAATCTCATCGATACTTTGATAACTGACGTCATACAGCTTCAATGGCACATTACTAAACACGTCAAGTAGCACCTCTTTCTTTGCCTCTCTCTGTGCTGGTAGTAAGTTCTCACTTCGTAGGTCAGAGATTACAGACTCTGATAGTTGTTGACGAGCAGTACGACTCTTGGAATCATCAATGAGTTGCATCAATCGTGATACCTCCTTATGTTTGGCAACGAACCAGATGACAATGTTATCTCCTTCCTCTGTCCACAAGATACGGAACCCTGACTTTTGTTCGAGATATGTCTCGTAGATGGTGGACTGAGAGCCCTTGAGTCGCTTCTGGAGTATGCGACTACGTTCACCTGAGCCTAGCTGTTGCATCCGTCTGACGAAGAAGGATTTGTACTTTTGATCACCATTTTTGAGAAACTTGACAACATGGCTAGTGAAGAAGAGAAGAGCAATAAGGTATAAGGTATTTACATGACAAGCCGATAGCGATAGTCGAGATACTCTTACCTTGTCATTTGAAAAGACAGCCAGGATACTTCGCTACTAGTGCTCTCCACAGCCATATCCGACGGCTCCTCTGTAACTACTTCATCATTACTCTCCTCATTGTCAACTATAGCCTTCTCCCCTCCAACGACATCATCGGCGAATTGCAACGCCCCTTCCAAAGCTTTACTCAATTGCTCGTCTGTATCTTCAAAGTAACTATCATCATATGTAAACTCTACTTGATTGATGTCGGATACACTCTCTCGAATGGAAGACCAATTGAGCGATTCCTTGTTCAAGTTGATGCCATTATATTGTTGGATGACATGTCCCCATACGGCAGAGAAGCGTTGAGACTCTTCTAGTCGTTGTGCAAGTATACCAGAGTAAAGCTTACGAATCATATAACCACGGTATAGTGTTTGGATGGATGTCGTTGCCTTTGTTAGTCTTTGATGCTTTCGAACTGCCAGTAAGCGGTGATAGTTTTGTTGAGTAAATGATGCAATTGTTCTCCTAGCTTGTAACTCAGTGATCCATTTGGTTGATGATGTTGCTTTGGATGCCTTAGCAACGTCTAAGACAGACCTACTTTGTCCATCCATTGATTTAATATCCATTCCTTTGGTGAGGACTAGCCACTCAAGAAAGTCAACACGGTCATATGCTGCACTTAAATGAGTAAGCAGAAGACCTCCTCGGTCACGACCATGTAATGATAACTCTGCTTGTTCAATTGCTGATTGTATCTCTTCAAGTGTACTTTCTTTCTTCACGATATCAAATGATGACAAGTTGTTAAGTTGCTTTTCCTCTATCTTGCGAAGTTTGGGAGGAAATGAAAATGCATCATCATTCAAATGCATTCGCCGTGATAACAATTGTTGAATGTCTATACCTTCTTCATCAGCCAAGTATTCTAACCATTCGAGACATTTTGCTTCTGCTTCATCTTCCTCCTCGACCTTGGACTTGGATATTCTAAATCCATGTTCAAATGACTTGGCAACAGTTTCACATAAACTTCTCATCCTCTTGTGGTGCATAAATGGGGACAGCTTCAATGCTTTTGTCATGTGCATAAACAAGTCAAAAAAAGATGTGCCGTATAATGTGTAATAGCAGCTATCCCACAGCACTTCCATTGCAAAAAGGA
>Ga0214477_100893_pt1 | contig 17920 bp, 10 predicted proteins | sample M1_20Mar14CPVII9_FD_165058 | JGI IMG/M metagenome (GOLD analysis project Ga0214477, IMG submission 165058) | Marine eukaryotic communities from Monterey Bay, California, United States - M1_20Mar14CPVII9sort6BwellC16 | ecosystem: Environmental > Aquatic > Marine > Unclassified | place: USA...
CTTCACTGTGAATAATATCATGTGTAAAGTCTGCTAATTGTTCTGACCATGTATAAAAGTTGTATGGACTACGAAGCGGGTGTCTTAACTCTAACTCAGTTGCAAGTCTATTACCACCCGAGGCAGTTCCAAGTGCTTCATTCTGTAGAACAGGTGAAGAGGGTACCTTCTTTAGTGTTGATGTTGTACTATCTTGTTGTTCTCTATAGCAAACTGAATCACAGTCAGTAAAGCGACCATTCTCTCCATTGATTTTCTGCACAGCTGGATCATCTCTAAATGGTTTAGAACTCCATCCAGAACCTAACAAGTCCAAAGCATATATACGATATGTCTTATCTTTCTTCATTTCAACGCCATTTATACCAGCACTACCATTAATCTGTTCCCCATCAAAGTCATTAGTACTATGAGTATGTAATCCAGTTAACATCTTACGCCAATGATCCGAATTGACAAATAGACCATGTACTAATAATAATGTATGATCTGCATTCTGTGGTCCTGATACTTGATAACGAACATTATATCCTCGCCAATTGTATATTTTATTCTCTAGTTTTGTTGCTGGTGAATGTGTTGGCATACCTTCAATTGTTGCTGACGATACAGTTTTGCTATCGATATCAGTGCTTGTAGATTCTGAGGAATACAATATCAATGGAGATCTAATAGAAGGTGGGATACTGAAGGAATATACCAAAGATGGGAGTAGCCCAGCAATGATGAACAATGATGCAACAACTAATGCTTGAGAGGAGATCATTTTTAAGTATATTTGTACCCCAAATCTTATCCTCTCGATTGTCTCATATACAAAGTACCTACTGCAGGCTCCAATTCTCTCTCTTGAGCGGCCTATGCCTTACAAATCTCGTCAGCATTTATTTTGAGGCGTATCCTTAGGTATCCTTTGTGGCTAAGGTAACTCCTTAAAAAATTGACTCTGGTATTTGTTGCACTGATAGGCCTTACTAAACGGCGTCAGAAATAACTTATCACTGCTGTGGAAATATCAGAGAGAGGAGGTAGTATATCAAAGAGAGAGTGTTTGCAATATTAGACTGCGGTTTGGGGTTTGTCAGAGATACGATCCTTTTCTAATACGACAACAATAAAAAATAGTTGAAACTGTTTTTGTTGTTTGCCATAAGAAGAGAGTAATCAATGGGAAACGATATATCTAAATCTGGACGATTGGGCAGGAGTGGTCGATCATCTAAGAATAAAGGTAAGATATGATATGTTGCTTACATTGTATAGTTATGTGGTCTATTTAAGATAGGCTTTTAGAATGACCTTGTTGGACATAAGACGAGTCAAAATTATCTCATCTTGTGGGGGCTAGTCTTTGTTGATACAGTTAGAGAAGGGTATAGAGATTGTTTAGCTCTGTTTATATATTCAATTAGTAGGTTTATCTTACGATATTCTTTCCACAATTATATAAGGAGGAGACAATAGCAGCTCTTCACGAAAGTCATCTAGGAAATCCAAAAACAAGGGAGGTAACAACGATCAACCTCAAGCGGCAGTATCAGTAACAACAAACAGTAGTGATAATAAAACACACCCACCAAAGGTAACAATGGATTCATCAGCTGTAACACTAGGTGATGCCAAAATCAATGGTCGTCGTGATTTACATCCAAACCCTGTAATGATTACAGACACTTTATCAGATGTCCGTATCAAATATCATATTAATCCAAAAGAGATCGGTCATGGTCACTACGGCGTAGTACGTAAATGTATGGATCGTGATACCAAAGTATGGTATGCCATTAAATCGATACGCAAATCGAAAGTTGGTAAGGTTGATGTATTAAAACGTGAAGTAGCCTTATTAAAAGAATGTGATCATCCAAATATTATCCAATTAGTCGAAGTGCATGAAGATCAAAAGTATTTACACTTAATTACTGAATTATGTACCGGTGGAGAGTTGTTTGATCGTATTATTGAAAAGACACAAAGTGCCGAGGGACATTTCTCCGAACGGGATGCAGCACAGTTGGTACGATGTATATTAGATGCTATATCATACTGTCATGATCAGAAGGGTATTGTCCATCGTGATCTTAAGCCTGAGAACTTTCTATTCAGTAGTCGGGAGGAGGATGCCGTTATTAAGATTATTGATTTCGGATTAAGCCGTCATGATGATATGCAGAAGGGCATCATGAATACAAAGGTTGGCACGCCTTACTATGTCGCGCCCGAGGTATTAAATCGTGAATATACAAAGTCTTGTGATATTTGGAGTATCGGAGTTATCACATACATCCTGCTATGTGGATATCCACCATTCTATGGTGATACTGATAATCAAATTTTCGATTCAGTACGCACGGCAAGGTTTGATTTCCCGTCACCCGATTGGGATGGTATTAGTGACAAAGCCAAGGATTTCATCTGTTCCCTATTGAAGAGAGATCCATCGAAACGATTAACCGCTAGAGAGGCATTAAACTCGCCTTGGATTACCGAGTATGCAGGTGTGAAGGAACCCGAGAAAAAGGAGGGCAGACGACGTCAACGCACAAGTATTGCATTGGCACCACGTTCAATTGCATTCATGAAGTATAGGGATATGCAAAAACTTAAGAAAGCCGCATTAGGTTGGCTTGCACAGAATGCTACAAATGATGATATCGAGGCACTAAAGGCAGTGTTTAAGAAGATTGATGTGAATAATGATGGAACTATTACATTGCAGGAGTTGGATGAATGTTTGGAAGATGGTGAGTGTGTATTTGCAGTACTTTTATTGTCTGTTTGTGTAGCTTGTTTTGCTGTGGCTAACTCGTTGTTTCCGCACTCTTTGTTCAAAACAGCACACTTTCTACCAAATGTTACCGCGGAGTTACGCTCTCTTAGAGAGGATTTGTCCGTGTCTGGCGAAGACTCTCTCAATTGGCGTGACTTCATTGCGGTAATGATGGATAAGCAGCTTATTATGAAGGAAGACAATCTCCGCAGTGTATTCGAACATTTCAAGAAGTCAGATCCGCATCATATTGTTGTTTCGGATATTGTTGATGCCGTGGGTGGTTCGGAGGCACAGGCTATGGAGATCATGAAGATGGTAGACAATAACAGTGATGGAAGAATTGATTTTAGTGAGTTCAAAAAGATGATGGATCATCAGGATTAGGTGAGATGTAAATATAGGGGTGGTTGATGTTTTGTGCAGTTTATGTCAAAGGGAAACACGAGAGTAATACAGAAAAGTAATCGTAAAGTAATTACGTTAGGATAAACTCTTGACATGGATATAGTTACTAATGATGAGTTCACTAAGCTTCGGATAAGGCATAAGATACGTCTAATGTAAAAGAGGTATTCTCATTTATTGTATCTAAATAGTTTTCTATAATATTACTAGCAACATCAACAGCAAACTGCATTTCTTTAGTCAACCTGTTCCATGGCACTCTCTTCATTGTCATCATCTCCGTCAAGAGCTGGGAGGTCATCCATATCATCATCGTCATCATCATCTCCGTCGTCATCAATACTTAGTCCAAGCTTGACAAGACGGTGGATACGAGAGGCAAAGGTGGCAGGCTCATCAAGACTGAAGCCAGAAGTAAGAAGGGAGGTATCATACAATAGCCAGATAAGATCCTTCACAGTCTTGTCAGACTGGTCAGCATCGGCCTTCTCGCGGAGAGCGGTGATGATGGAGTTGGTGGGGTTGATCTCCATAGTCTTCTTGGAGGACATGTAGGCACTCTGACTAGAGTCACGAAGGGCCTGAGCCTTCATGATACGTTCCATGTTGGCAGACCAGCCATACTCGCCAGTGACAAGACAGCAAGGACTGTCGGCCAAACGGTTCGACACGACAACCTTCTCAACCTTATCATCAAGGACTTCCTTCATGAGCTTGCAAAGACCCTCTGCCTTGGCCTTGGCTTCCTCGAATGCCTTCTTCTCATCCTCATCTTCTTCCATCTCAAGTCCCTCCTTGGTAGCACTGAGGAGCTTCTTGCCCTCGAACTCCTTCAACTGACCAATGCAGTACTCATCAATGGGGTCAACCATGTAAATTACCTCATAGCCCTTCTTCTTGAGCTTTTCAAGGAAGGGGGAAGTCTCAACACTGCGCTTGGATTCACCAGTGATGTAGTAAATACCGGGCTGCTTGTCATCCATACGGCTAACATAGTCTTCAAGGCTAGTCATGGAGTCACCAGACTTGGTAGAGTTGTAACGAAGGAGCTTGGCAAGCTTGGCACGGTTGGTTGAGTCTTCGTGGATACCGAGCTTCAAGTTCTTTGCGAATGCCTCGTAGAACTTGTTGTAAGCATCCTCATTCTCAGTCAAGTCGTTGAACATCTCAATACTCTTCTTAACCAAGTTCTTCTTGATAACACGGAGGATCTTATTCTGTTGGAGTGTCTCACGAGAAATGTTGAGGGGAAGATCCTCGGAATCGACAACACCCTTAATAAAACTGAGCCATTCAGGCATGAGATCCTCGCAGTTGTCCTGGATGAAGACACGACGGACGTACAACTTGATGTGGTTGTGCTTCTTCTTGTTACCACCCTCGAACATGTCAAATGGAGCACGCTTGGGGCAGAAGAGGACGGCACGGAACTCAAGCTGACCCTCAACGGAGAAGTGCTTCACGGCGGCATGCTCCTCCCAATCGTTAGAGATGGACTTGTAGAAAGCAGCATACTCGTCCTGGGTAATATCATCAGGCTTGCGCATCCAGATGGGCTTCATATTGTTGAGATGTTCCCACTCATGGCTAACTTCCTTGATCTTCTTAGTCTTCTTTTCCTTCTTCTCATCATCTTCATCGACTTCCTCAATCTTGGGCTTGTCGTCATCACCCTCCTCGTCTTCATCATCGTCATCATCATCGGTAACTTCCTTCTCGGTAGTCTTCTCGGTGTATAGCTTGATGGGGAAGCTGTATGTATTAAGTGGTAGGGGGGATAAAAGATATATGAGCACAAGATGTGCACAAAAAAGATACTAAAACAATACAAAATAATATAAACTCACCCAATAAACTCGGAATGCTTCTTAACCAAATCCTTAATCCTCTGCTCTTCCAAGTATTCACTCATATCCTCCTTCATGTGAAGGACGATACGTGTTCCACGTCCCAATCCAGAATCATCCGTCTTGGTAACAGTGAAACTACCACCAGCCTCGGATGTCCAAGTGTAGCAATCATCATCATTGTTCTTGGATGTTACCTCAACCTTATCGGCCACGAGGTATGCAGAGTAGAATCCCACACCGAATTGACCAATCATGGAAATATCAGCACCGGCGGTTAATGCCTCCATGAAGGCCTTGGTACCTGACTTGGCAATAGTTCCCAAGTTGTTAACAAGGTCAGCCTTTGTCATACCAATACCAGAATCCTCAATCGTCAAGGTGTTATTGGCCTTGTCGGGGATGAGCTTGATTTGCAATTCAGGTTCACTATCAAGTACCGAGGAGTCGGTAAGAGAGGAGTATCGGATCTTATCAAGAGCATCAGAGGAGTTGGAGATTAACTCACGAAGGAAGATTTCCTTATTGGAATAGAAGGTGTTAATGATCAACGATAATAGCTGGTTGATATCAGCGGAGAAGGCATAGCTTTCAGATTCAGCGGCGGCGTCACTCATGTTTGTATTGTTGTATTGTTTTATTATGGTAAAGTGTAGGTTTGTTTGTTAGTAAAAAAATGAGCAGCATTGCAAAAGGCAAGATTTTGTTGCTGGATGCAGCATTGGTCTTTCTACAGAGGAATTACTATGATCCTACAGCGGAATTCGATGGACAATTGACAGCCATTCATTTTTTCGTGATCAAAAGATCCATTTTTATGTGACTTTATGGTATCTTGTGATTTATTTGTGATTTTTTTATATAGGATATGTTTGCAATTGGTTATCACATATTGTATCACGTGGTCAAGATGTGATCGTGCCTCTCACCATCTCAGAGGCTCATAACCCAATCTAAGATTTCGAAAGATTTTGTGGTGTTGACTATGCAACAATAAAGCTCATAAAATTACTTGTCTACTACATTGACATAGAATTATAAACAATACCAACTACTACTACAAACAACTATAACAACTACAACAACAAAAACAATATGGCTACTGTAACTGGAGAATCCGTCGGAATTGATCTTGGTACTACCTACAGTTGTGTAGGAGTATGGCAAAACGATCGTGTTGAGATTATTGCCAATGACCAGGGTAATCGAACAACACCCTCCTACGTCGCCTTCACTGAGACTGAACGTCTCATTGGAGATGCTGCCAAGTCCCAAGCGGCAATGAATGCAACTAACACCGTCTTCGATGCCAAGCGTCTTATTGGGCGTAAGTTTACTGATGCCGGTGTTCAAACTGATATGAAGCACTGGCCCTTCACGGTCAAGCCTGGAGTTGGAGGTACCCCAATTATTGAGGTGGAGTACAAGGGCGAGAAGAAGGAATTCAAGGCCGAGGAGATCTCATCCATGGTCCTTACCAAGATGCGTGAGATTGCCGAGGCATATTTGGGTAAGGAGGTGAAGAATGCCGTCGTTACTGTGCCCGCATACTTTAATGATTCACAAAGGCAGGCTACCAAGGATGCTGGTGCCATTTCTGGATTAAACGTATTGCGTATCATTAATGAGCCCACCGCCGCTGCCATTGCCTACGGTTTGGATAAGAAGGGTGATGAGAAGAATGTGCTCATCTTCGATTTGGGAGGTGGAACCTTTGATGTGTCTCTCTTAACTATTGAGGAGGGCATCTTTGAGGTTAAGGCCACTGCCGGAGATACTCACTTGGGTGGAGAGGATTTCGATAACCGTATGGTTGACTACTTCCTCCAGGACTTCAAGCGTCGTCATCGCAAGGATATGAGCCAGAACCAGCGCTCCCTCCGTCGTCTTCGTACTGCCTGTGAACGTGCCAAGCGTACTCTATCAAGTTCTACCCAGGCTCATATTGAGATTGACTCTCTATTCGATGGTATTGATTTCAACTCCACCATCACCCGTGCCCGATTCGAGGATTTGTGTATGGACTACTTCAAGAAGTGTATGGATCCCTGCGAGAAGGTATTGAGGGATTCCAAGATTGCCAAGAATCAAGTTGATGAGGTTGTGCTTGTTGGTGGATCCACTCGTATCCCCAAGATCCAATCCATGCTTACTGAGTTCTTCAACGGCAAGGAACCATGCAAGTCTATCAACCCCGATGAGGCTGTTGCCTTTGGTGCCACCGTCCAGGCTGCCATTTTGTCTGGTGCTGACAAGAGTGAGAAGCTTTCCGAGCTCCTTCTTTTGGATGTTACTCCTCTATCCCTTGGTCTTGAGACTGCTGGAGGTGTAATGACCACACTCATCAAGCGTAATACCACCGTGCCTGCCAAGAAGACACAAACCTTCTCGACTTATGCTGATAATCAGCCAGGTGTGCTTATCCAAGTGTTCGAGGGTGAACGTTCCATGACTCGTGACAACAACATTCTTGGAAAGTTCAACCTTGATGGCATCCCTCCCATGCCTCGTGGTCAGCCCCAAATTGATGTCTGCTTTGATATTGATGCCAATGGTATCCTCAACGTTTCTGCTCTTGAGAAGTCCACCGGTAAGGAGAACAAGATTACCATCACCAACGACAAGGGACGTCTATCACAAGATGAGATTGAGCGCATGGTCCAGGAGGCTGAGCAATACAAGGCCGAGGATGATGCCAACAAGAACCGTGTTGAGGCTAAGAATGGCTTGGAGAACTACTGCTACTCCCTCAAGAGTTCCGTCGAGGGTGAGGAAGTTAAGGATAAGATCCCCGAGGAGGACAAGACTGCCTTGTTGGATGCTATTAACGAGGCCACTTCATGGCTTGATGCCAACCAGACTGCCGAGAAGGAGGAGTTTGAGGAGAAGCAGAAGGCATTGGAGGCTATTGCCATGCCCATCCTTCAGAAGATGGCTGGTGCCGGTGGTGCTGGTGGCATGCCCGATATGGGTGGAATGGGAGGAGGAATGCCTGATATGGGCGGTATGGGAGGTGCTCCCGCTGAGGAAGATCCATCTGGTGGACCCACTATTGAGGAGATTGATTAAGCAGTTGTATGTGATTGCAATAGATATACTAGTGGAATAATTATATACATAGATATCTTTTTTGATTGAACTATTGTCTCAAAAAACTTCAGTAAGCTAAAGTTTATTTTAGACTGTTACTTGTTTATAAAGCTTACCTTATTGTAGAGACAACATATCACACTCTACTAATTGACAATTCCTGCAGTTCTTTGAGCAAAGTAAAAATCCGATAAGGATCATCAGCACTGCTCTCATCTTGATTGTTATCATCTTTCTTGGGAGCTGTCATTTTATACCCAAGCACCTTTCGATACATCTCTTTGTACTTGTCGGACGGCTTACTCTTCTCCTTTTCCATCTTGACTAAGCTCAGTAGTAACTTTGTGACTCTTTCCTCAACACTTTCTTCGAGTATTTTCATCTGCTCCTTGGCTGAAGCTCCTACTTCTACTGAAAATGCGGCACGCGTATCCAAACAACAAAGCAATGCCTTTGAGAGACATTCTTCGCCAGATACTGCAGAGTACAAACTGGCAAAGTCAAGGCTCAATACAATGAACGTGATTTCATTCCCTAGGATGTGTTGGAAGAAGTATTGATGAGCCTGCCCATAATGCTTGAAAGCAGCAGCAAGCTTCTCCCTTGTCTTTACCTCGTCACGTTGACAAGTCCAGACTTTGCTAAAATAGAGAGCTAACTGATAATGTGCACATGCAGCTTGATGTGATGCCTTTGCTGTTCCTAACGACTCGTAAATCTGACAACTCTTCTCCATTGGTTCTATAATTCCCTTTTCTACCCCTGGTGTTAATCTTAACGCTTGTAGAAGTAGCGCAGATGATGAGGATAGAGCTGCTTGTCTTCTTCGTACCCCCAAGACGAGTAATGTAGCTGCCAACTCTTCGCTGACCATATCCCATGTAACGGGATCAGTGTCACGCTGTCCCATAGCTTCATGAGCAGCCACGAGATGGTCAACTGCATCTTGAAGGTATGCCTCGTTATCCTTCTTTCTCGAATCTTCAGGACTGGTACCAGGCAACATTACATTTGTGTTGGCTCGAATCTTACAGCACTGGCATAAATTACAACGCAAAAGAGCCAAGTTCCTCAAGTCTCCACCCTCGGTGAATTGCTCTAACCCCCTTTCAAACCAAAACTGGGCCGATGCCAGCATTATTGCTGAAACATGAGACAGACCAAAGTTTTTGTTTGATACACCGATGCCCTCGGGAGGTGAAAATTGAGGTAAAAGAACAGCTCTTGATTCGTCAAGCAATACCTTGCCAATCTCGTTACAAGCATCACCAAGGCGTTGTCGTACAAGAGGAGCAATAGTAACATCCATTAACAGACCCTCATTTGACTCTTTCCGCTTGTGTGATGTCAAAATATCAACTTCCACTTCTTCTCCACAAACCTGACCATCTAAGAAGACAAATGCATCTAGTGCATGCCCATAGGATACGGATGCAGCAACAAGATTAAGTACGGTTTCACGTTTAATCTGTGACTTTTGATCAAGTATCTTCTTACAGGCCGCGATTGCCTCATGAGCTCCTTCTTTTTGCAACACAGATGCTGTGATTTCTTCAAAGTCAGTTGGCAATATAACAATACCGCTGAGGGAGTTCAACGATACCTGGCCGTGGGAAGCAGCAACAATAGATGACTTTGTTGGTTTCCACTTGGGACCTCCAATGCACGGTTGTCTCATAATACTACCGCACGAGGTATACACCTCTCTGAATAGACTAATGAGATCTTCACCTGATGTATGCCCTCTATCTCTCCAAAGCTCATCTGCGGCGAATGACCTTGCAAAGTGACCACAATACTCCCACAGCCAAGCATATTGAAGGACAATACTTCGTGCATAAAGATTAGATTCGTCGTTATTATTTGTCTGGCTGTTGAGCACTTCAAGCAACGATGAAGCATCAGAAAGCATCCTACCGGCCGTTCGCAAGGCTTGAATCAAGTTGGAAGAAAAGTAGTTCTGTAGATGATGATCGGCTAGGCGGAGATTGACATTGATAATCTTGTAGTGAATACCCAACATCTGTGTTGAAATAGCTTCCATTTCCATTGAAGATTTATCTCTCTTCGCTTTTACTAAAAGCGGTGTCAATTTCTTTATACCATCCATCAAGTGGTCATGTGCTTTGTTTAGGCAATCGACCGTGACGTTCACGTATGGTTGAGATGATGAGACACAAGGCTTGGGCTTACCGGTATCTGATATTCCAACACCTTGAGTATCATCGTCATCCCATAAAAATGTATCAGCAAGATGTTCATAGACTGCCGCACATATCGTATCATGTTTTGCACCATCCATATCTACCAACTCTTCCAGTAAGTTTAGTGTATTGTGCAGCAAATGCCTCTGGCGACTACGATATTCCCGTCTAGTGACTTTATCATGTGAAGACATTGCTCGTTGAAGATTTTCCAGTCTGCATGCAAATCGATAACTACAGAGGGCTAGCCACCAAACCCATTTCTTCTGACGCAGTTCGGATATACTGCTAATGTCGAAGAGTTGTATATTTGTCTCCCCAGCAGCCCGATGGAGAAGATATGTAGAATTATCTTTCGAGCAGTTGGACTTTAGAAATCTGAGCAGCATGGCCGCATTCATTTCTACGATGTCAGGTGAGAATATCTGCGGTGGGTCATTATCTTTAACAGCTTCATCAACTCCAATCGTAGATGGATGCATCATCAATGAGGGAATATCTTCTGTTCTTAGGAGTTTGATGTTTTGCACAAACCCCTTCTCACGTAAAATCAGTGCAAGTTGGGGCACATTGGCCATCAGATTGTCAAGATATGTATCTAATACTGTACACACTGGTGTTGACGAATATGGGAGTGCCGATGATGATGCGTCTGCACATTCATCCTTTCCTCTTGAACTGTCAGGGGGTGGACAAACAGACGATTGAAAGAAGCCCAAATTTGCCAGATCTCCTCCCGTTGAAGGAATAATGCATGTTTGCAATCTGTTGAGGCTGTTTTCGTCTTCATACTCTGTCTCGTATTCTTCAGTGGAAGGGGAAATCAAAGCTTCTGCATATGAAGAAGGTGGGAGAGCATGAAGATCTTCTTCTTCTTGAGCAAGCAATGTTCCCTCCTTGGTCATATTCTCATGATACTTCATTTGAGCCTGAAGCTCCGCAGTGTCAGCTACTCTTATTGTAACTGACTCCCCTTTATTTATACCGTCCCCACCATGATTATTATATATAACTGCATCACTTGCAACTAGTAATTTCAAATCGTTTTTGAACTTCCAATCCACATATTGACGTGGTTCTGCAGGGGGTGTTACTGCATGACTCATATAATGTTGAGGTGGGTGATGTAAACCGTCATCATTTGTATCAGTATTATTGTTATTATTGGTTGACATAGTGTCAGTAGTAATTATTGGTTCCCCACCTTGTTCTTTAATAACAATCGCCTTTTCTGATGGGACAATCAAAGCACTACTTTCGAAAGGTGGTTTATCCGATATACCCTTCTTTTCTTCCTCAAGTAATAAAGATAAAGAAGCTAATATAGATTTCTCGCCCTCTCTCTGTTTTTGTACTAATTGCAATTGATTCACTTCATCTTCATAACCATCATTCTCAGCAGCAGCTAATTCTTGCTCTTCTCTAATGCTATTTGCCCAACTTGCAGGACGTTGTCTACGCCTACCGCGTCTACCACCCCCTGGAGTAGAATTAGTACCAACTGAAGAAGCATTCTCACCATTACCAAAATCTTGTGCAGAGTCTAACAATATAGTACCATTCCCCATATTATGTAATGCAACACTAACATTTGTATCAGTATTGTAAGGTAGTGAGAATAGAGATTTAACTGCATTAGATGGCCCAATAAAATCTACATTATTGTTGCTATCGGATGATGTAGAGTTGGTATTGTCATCTTTGTTGAATGAGTTATGACGTGATAGACTCTTATTCGAACCATCATGCTGAGCTCCTTCCAATGAGGTTGGATTATTGACCACAACTTTTATTGGAGTTTGCTTCTTGGCAAGTTGAAGATTTTTCTGCATATTTATTGAGGATGGCGATTATATACTGACACAGGATTTGATGATGATCTAGAATTACTGTTAATAATACTTCTACTCTATTACTTTCTTACTGCGGCAAATACAAATATATGAACTCTTTATCGCACACCGATTTCTTGGCAACATCAACCAAAATATTTACACTCTCATAGTAACAGGTATCCTAGGATACCCTCACCACTAATGTTTCAAAACTCATGTTTTAGGGGCTTCCTCAGTTTATCTTTTTGCAGTCTACTTCTACCCACCTGAAATACTACATAAAACAGATGTCTCATTGTCGAGTACCCACTCACAACTGTTCAGTCATGTCCAATGCCATACCCCTTTTGCAGCATCTTCATAAAGACTCTTTGGAAGTCAAGTAAAAACTTATCATTGTTCTCATAATACTCCCACACATAGTCGATAGTGTTATCGGCAATCGGACAGGCTTTCTTCTTGTTATCGGCTAGTATCCGTTTGGAATTTGAGTATCTCTTTGGTGTCTTGACTTCACAGTCAACTGCGCCCTCGTTTCCCTCATCGTCTGTGTCCATGTAAGCATCCAAGTTGTAAACTAAGGCCATGTCAGCGTTGGTTGAGATTGGTCTCTCTACTTCTCCTTCTCTTTCATGAAACCATTGGTACCTATGTGGGATATTAGGCTCTTCATTATGAACAAGCTCTTGCTCCCACTCGGCTTCAGGACCAACATACATTGCATAATATCTATGATCTAGTATGTATTCATCTGCAGAAAAATTCCAACCATCTTCCGTATCCTCTCCATTCTCATCTCTATTGCCGAATCCAAGGGTAGAAGGTGTCGCCACGGACATAGAATGCCCGCCCATGATTGCTACTGTTTCCAATCAAAGTGTTTGTGGAACCAATGGACCAACTGGTGATGGGTTAAATGATTGCTTGGCATCTCAACATTTTCCCCTCCATCACCCATCTCATCAGAATCATGACAGTCTTCTCGTCCAACGTGTGTGAATGGAAAGTGTAGTCCCTTTGGACGATGACCAACAACTGCCATATCCGCTGCAATCAAAGCTGCATATGCCCATAGATCTGATCTTGATAAACAGTGCTTATACTTTTGATAAATCGGGAGAAGTAGTTCCATGATTTCCCGCAGACCTGCATTATCAGGATTCTTTAAATCGACACAGCCATCACAATGGTGACCTACACAATCATGAAACGCCAATCGTATCATATCGGGAGTATTCTCACGGGGATGCTCGATCGGCTCAGGTCCATGTAATAAATCAACGAGTTCATTTCGAAGCTCATGAATATCACACTTTAATCCATCATAACTGCTACTACCACTCCTGTCTGATCTATCATAGCTACTGTTACTCTTGGCCGACTTCCTCCCCTTACTTGTCTTACCATTATTAAATGCCTTACCACTCTTACTTGATGATGAGTCGATGTTACTTCTGTACAAACATTGATGCATCGTCCATGATGTATCTCTTCATAGCAAGTAGTATCAACTTCAACTTTGATCGGGCTAAGATTTCGACGGCGTCCACTTGATACGTTGTCGCGAACGACAGAACCACGAAAGTGTTTAGCAAGGTGTTTAATCTCATCAGCGCTGGCGACGGTACTGCTGGCGATTGCAATAAAAGCGGCAATGCTATAGTTGATCATTTTAATCAAGATACTTCTAAGATACTTGGTAAATTTTTAGAATGATATATAATATGATCCACTTCTCTTTATTGAACAATATACTATACGCCTGCAGCAATACTTGACCACCTGATGTACATTAAATGAAGCCTTCTCTCTCTGCCATACTTCAATATTCAATACCAAAACGGAGAGGGGAGAGATGACAATTTTTCAATGCTTGTCGTCGAACGGACTTTTCTTTCTTGAAGTGCTCCATGTGATGTCTCACTTTCTGACTACGATTGGTACTAAGACTCTTGCACAAGAAGGAGTTGCGTTCACAATAAAAGTACAGCCTTAAAAGTTCATATATATCTAGAGATCTCTACCTATCTACAAGCTTTCTACTATTCATTAGCCCAAAGATACCTCATAATAGTGGTATCATAACATACAGTACCTCTTTTACTGTTGTGTATAAATCTGACCTTATGTTTTGTTATGACAATGTGATGAATGCAGTGGGCTCTTAGTGTTAAAGATGGCATAAAAGTAAATAGTATGAGTATACACTATATAGTCTAACTTTACTCAGAAATAATATTGAAGTTGGTACAATCCTTGCATTTAGGTGCCCATCGATACTTCTGACTGAACCGAGCTCCATATTTCATAGTATTTTGGCCTCCTTTAACTTTCAGAAACTGTTCAGCCTTTTTATATTCATTGGATATCACCACATCTGGCAAATGCACATGTCCGCCTCCGTGATTGACATGTTCTTCTGTTTTATTGTGTATACCATAATGGTGTGTTTTACTGTCATCGTTTCTATACATCCATGTGCTCATATCGTCAATGCATGTCATGGCTTCGGCACTATCACTCACTTCACAGAAGGATCCACCCTGATCAAACACTAATGATATCGGCAGTCCTTGTGTAAATGATGAATGTCGTGCCGCGATAAGTACATCTGAAAAGGATAGCAAAATATTATCTAGGAGCTGATCATACCACCCTTTGATACACTGATGTCCTTCTCTGAATGCACTAAATGTCACCCCACTCTCGACACGTTTCTGTGGCATAACAACTATCGGAAGACCAGTGTCGTTCACAAGATAAGGGAGAAACTTCGGCGAATCAGTAGCCAAGAAGATCATTGGTTTCCTTCTTAGGCGATCTGGGTGTGTCACTTGCATTTCCTCCAAGAAGTGATGTATCAGGTCAACTAGATTGTATATAAATGTCCATTCATTATCGACTCCTCTACCTTGCTCAGCAAAATTTGTCCCCTCCCCGTTACCAAGTCTGATGTGCAATCCTATCACATAATGGTCCCTAAAGTTGTGTTTGCTCATAAAGTTTATGATTTCTTGCTTTCCTTTGAATGTAGCTCGTAGTATTTGATATAGTTCTAAATCAGATGATATCTTATTTGCAAAAGATTGTGTATTGTTTTGGTAGATAGGGACCTGATGTATCTTGTAGTTATTTGCACCATAGCAACCATCAACATCATTTTCCACCGAGATTGTTTTACTTACTGCATCGCTATTACCATTGGACTGTGGCTCAATGCTTGTGTGAATTATATTACTATCAAATAACATTGGAAAGATATTACCTTTCCCTTCACTACCACAATCAGGCCAGATCAAATGCATCTGTGTTAAATTTAGTGATTTGGTCAAGTGCCAAGCGCATGATATCTTTGCTGTACGATGTCCAAGGCCAAACATACTAGTATGAACTAACTTGTTAGCTGCAATGGACGTTGTTATGTTGTTCAAGCTGCTATTGAATTCTGGATAGTACGGTTTGTTGTTTTGATATACTTTGGTATCAGGAACTTCATACATCGTAAGAGAAGTGGGTGCAAAAAAGACAACCACCCATACTACGACAAAACCAATTAAAGAAACGCTGAAGTTCATCTGATGAATTATCTATCGAGCTGTCGTGTCGTCTATGGAATATTATCAATGGTAAGTAGAGGATCGAGCAAGGAAGTGGCATGGATTATCTATCCGGCTGTTATGGCAAGCAATGATATTAATAATGGATTATGGATGTAGAAGTATTGTACATAGAGTGAGGGGTGGTCGATGCAAGTGGTATGAAAGTAAGTTTTGTTGGTGTCAAGTATTTTTTTCTTGTGAGGATACCGACGGCCGACATGCCCACTTACTGCACATTGCACACCCCACGTACGCCCTCCTACTACTATGTACTAGACTAAGTCTATTTGGATATGCTTACAGGTTATGATATCTACGAGTGATAATCAAGCTTGAGCTTTAAAGATACCTCGAGGATCGCAATAAACTACTACCTGTAATCTCTTGTCTTGCTATTCAGCTTACATACTTGCTGGAAGGTGTATGCTCCGACAATCTTCCAATCTTGTCTAATTTACTCTTCAGTACATTACCAAAAACATGACGACCACATACTCACATTGTCACAACACTGCTTTTCCGATCTGCTTATCACCCATATCCAATATCTTCTGTTTCTGAGCTTCAGTCAATGTATCCTTCACTAACTTCCCCGTCTTCTTTGCAACCTTTTCCCTATCATCATCTAAATAATCTTCACCGATACCACGCTTTGGATCTTCCAAGAATTCATTCTGTGCATCCTCACTTTTATAGACACAACTTAATTGTGGCTGGTCATTTAAATCACCGACGAATGCCCATGTATTCATATTCATTTTACATCCACGTATTTCATTATCATCAATTAACTTTCGCTCTTTTAATACTGGCACAATATTCGATGGACGTAGTACACAAGCTGGCTTAACATCCGCTTGTGCGACATAAACATTAAATGGATTAAAACTAACAAATACACGTTGATCAAATGCCATAGCCGAGGCACCGTATGTTGTACAAAGTGTTGGATTGGGTGCATTCTTATCAACTGCATCTCGACTTGCTAAATCTTTTGGATTTGTATTGATTTGTGAATCAACTGTTACACCTGTGCCTATACCCAAGACGAATACGCCAGCTAGTAATGCAGCCGAAACTGATGCTGGAACTCTTAATCCTGTATCTCCGCGTCCAAATGAGGACGGTATTGATAATGAGGTATCATCTGGTGATGAACCTGTAAGGGGTGGTGTACCGAGATTATCTACTGATGGACGTCTCCTTCGTCTATTGCTATTGTTGCTACCACGACGTGGTCTTTGATTGTAATATTCGTCATCTTCTTCATCGTCATTATCAAAGTATGAGTCCCAGTCATCATCATCTTCTTCATCGTAGTCATCAGTTCTTTTTCTTGCCAATATATTGCTACTACTTCTTCTAGTTATATATTGCTTTCTATTTATTTTTGATGGATGTATGAAACCCATCACAAGTTGTGTTGAACTACTTTGACATCTTCTATGATATGGTATACTTCTCTTTATCGCCTCTACATCGCGAGCCAAACAACATATCACTAAATATATATTTACTATCATTAATATCGATATTCTTTGGTGATTAGTATGCCGTTGGTATTGCTCCGATGACCACAACATCATGGTTATTTATTTACTGATGTCATTGAAATGAAAAATTATGAGACCGTTGACTGAATGAAGGATACCATACGCATCGTATCTTTGAGTCAACAAATCTTTTATTCGACCGACGGGTATCAGTTTTCACAATGTTGGAAACTCATAAGGGGTTTGGGGATACTATTATCTGTCTGTATGTATGTATGTATGTATGTTGAAAAGTTGCCGTCTGATTTTTAAGATGGGTATCTTTTTGGTGGTATCTTTGCAAAACATTGCCCCGTGGCCGCGTGAATTATTACAACAATGGGGGAAGGGTTGCTTGCCATGCTGCTGATATATCTATCACACCCATCGGCAATCTATGATATATAAATTTATATTATTTGGTTTTTATTACTGACGATAATGCGTTGACGTCTCACCAATCGTCATTATCACAACAATTCATCTTCAAAAAGTAGCATATTATACGTATCGTGTTGAACTTAAGCAATTGCTGCCATCGGCCATCTATTAATTTACGGTGTTTATATCCGTCGTTGCTCCCTATAATATCTATTAATTATGATAGGTTTAGTTCACCGTCGCTTTGAATACCT
>Ga0214477_100894_pt1 | contig 17917 bp, 8 predicted proteins | sample M1_20Mar14CPVII9_FD_165058 | JGI IMG/M metagenome (GOLD analysis project Ga0214477, IMG submission 165058) | Marine eukaryotic communities from Monterey Bay, California, United States - M1_20Mar14CPVII9sort6BwellC16 | ecosystem: Environmental > Aquatic > Marine > Unclassified | place: USA...
GATTTATCTGCATATGACCGCAGTGCCGTAAGAATCCTCCTTGTTTGTGAGGTACAAACCATCTTTCTAACTCTTCACACCAATAAACTGTGAATTTAACTTTGCAAGTTTCATCTTCTTCTTCTTCTTCGTCGTCGTCATTGTTATCATCTCCTTTCTTCACTGCCTTTCTAGTTTTCTTCTTTCGGGATTTAGGAGGTAAGTTAGGATTCTGAACACTATCTCTGGACTTCTTTGCTACATCTTTCTTATTCTGTTCTTCATTATGAAATCTCCCTTTGATGCAACTAAATCTGATGCTTTTCGTAGCTCTAGTATATTCTGCATGCACCGTAAATCCAGCAGCATGACACAGTCGAACAAATATGCCATGTATATTATCCTCTCTGAAACTTTGATCATTCTTATTAAACTTCTTTGGTAGAAAGTAGCAATTGGTATCATCTCTTTTACCTACTTTTGGAGCATGTTTACCATGTCCAACAGTAGTAGAGAAGTCAATAGTTTTGGGTGTATCGTCGATGAGTGATGTTGCAACAACTAAGGTTGTCGGGCCAGTTTCCCATGTTTTAGAGTCCTTCTGAAGAGATGTTAATTGCTTAAAGGCATCTGCAAATAGAGACATGATTTGTTTATGATCAAGTAGGTGTGGAGGCACTATAAATAGTAGTAGGGTGAACCGAAGATGTGTCATGTAACAAGGGGTTATGTCATTTTTTTTGCAAGAAAAGGATACCGAGATTGACTGAGGCGACACCAACTTTCGTGTACAGATAAAGGCTGCCTTTTTGAATGTGATCAAGTTGAAGACTCTATCTTCAGAATTTGGAATGGCTTTGCTTTGTCGATCGGTGATATATTGGTATATAATTATATTATCAGTAGTTGACGGGCGTTTCTGTAGTATTTAATGATGAGCTCTAATAATAATACTCAAATCAGTGCTAATGACCCTTCACTCCCTTCATCTGGAGAGGGGCTTATCGATAACTCGAATAATACTCAGATGAATATGAGTAATGACCCGTCAGGTGAGGAGGGGCTTATTGATGATAACAAAGTAAGCAACTCCATCGTCGATGAAGAATCATCAACAAAAGTTAGTAATAATACTCCACAAACTGAGCAATCACATCATGCAATTGATGACAGTATATTCCTCGGTCGATGGATATTAACTGATAGTTCATCCTCTACTAAATTAATTAGTGTAGTTGGAGGCGATATAATATTTTCACGTATAAAAGAAGGTGAATATCATGTCAAAACTACATACAGAGAAAGATATTGTTATTGCTTTAGATATACTTGGAGTGAATTGGCATTAATGAGATTTACCGAAGATGATAGATTCACAGAAACAAACATGAAAACGGGTCGTAAATCATATGGCAGGATAGAGGATGATAATAAGTTTATGATAATTGGGAAAGATACTGCGACGATTGAGTTTTGTGGTGATATGTGTTTCGTCAAGATAGTTGATTCAAGAGCTTCTTTATATATGACACAAGAATATAAGAGAGCAAGTAAATATGCTCATACGGAAACAAACGACTAAATAATAAAGGGTATGTCTGTCTATGTCTCTAGAGAGTACTGGCTGATACTGACCACAACAGAAACAGCGGCTGCTTTAGACACAATGACTATTGGACGATGGCAGAAGATTCATATTTGCATAATATAATGTTACATTACAAATAGGAATGCTCCGATTAGCTTTATCTCTTATCTTTTATACTTTCTCTTTAGTTTTTGTTGTGTGATATTTGATTTCAGGATGAAGGCTGGGATATGGAAAAGCGTGACTAACCGTCCGACCTCGTCTATTCTCTCGCAGTGGAATCATCTTCGATATCTCTATTTCAGCTTTCTCTCTCCATTCATCCGCCATTTGTCTAGTAACATGATGTCGTTCACTGCAGTATACAATAAGAAACACCGCTATGCGTTCGTCTCCATGTGTCTCGTGTACCTCTAATAGTTGTCTAGCTGGTACTTCTACTCTAACACCATCAGGAACACATTTGTCTTGGATGATTCTCTGAATTGCATCGCCTCCAACAATCTGATCAAGAGAACAAATAGTAGAAGAGGATCCATCATGATCTTCTGGTATGACAATGTGCAATTCATGTCTACAGCATAATTGTATGTCTTTTGGAACCTCAACTATCCCATCTGGTCTAACAAACACATGCAACTCAGGTTTAGCACCCAGTTTGAATGGCCGATCGACTCCTCGATGACTGCTAAGGTTGTATGTGGCATCATATTCCGTAACACTTGCTAGTAACAAACCATGTTCCGCTGCAAACAAAGATGATTGCCAACTACCTTTCCATTCCTGTAATGATGTTGATGATGATCCGCCTTGCCCATCACATAATGCAACATGCACTTCCCCTTTATTTGATAGCATAGTAACCGCAGATTTGAAGAACTCATTGATCAGCTGTCTGTTATATCGATTGTTGGCCTTACCTCTCCAATGGGGGAAGTTGAACTGGAAGATCGTTTAGCGATTTATGACGATGAAGAGAGACAATATAGTAACTCGAGTTAGTGCATACAGCTTGCAAGAACAAACAAATGAAGAATACTAACGCGGACTTTCCTGTATTCTATCGAATTGTATTGATTCGTTATCAAAATATGTACCAAGAGATGTTGCATCTATACCAAACATTACCTCTTGTCCATGAGATTTGATGATGTCGGTGTTTGCTTTTGAATATTGGTATACTTTATTGTGTGTTTCTTCATCTTCGAGTACAGTTGCAAAGAGCTTAATGCCCTCGTCTACATCACTCAATTCCTTTGCAACATTTGCAGTATAACTTAAATCTCCATCGCCACAAACAAGTATGTTTTTGATTAAGCTACCACTATCATCAGTTGCAACAAACTCCCATTTATTCTTCGTCGGTGACGATATGGATTTAGTATCAGAGGATAGATTTAGTTGAGTAATTGATGATGTGATGTGTCTTCTTCTCCCATGATAATGGCAGAATTGTCTCCGTGTAGCAAATCCAGCGACTGGAAATCTGCACAGGGAATAGTATGCCATAATCATCAAAGAGTATATTATTGTTTGATTGCCCATGGTTAATGACCTCTCTCTACACTCCTCTATCGTCGACCACACCATTGACCATCACTTACATTTACACGAGTTACACTCTCATTTTCAAAGAGGATACCCACATAGGGTATCCTTTCACTAAATGTCGCAGAGCCAACACAAATAGAAAGCGTTCCAGCAACGAACTGCTCTAGAGCATTATGTGAGATTCTTATCCGTGCACTGCCCCTTCTTGAACAGGAAACAAACCGACGAACACTACTACTACTCATTCAATCCATACTTAGTAAAGGTTGCCTAAATGCTCCCTGTTTATACAACTCTTTATGGTTAAATCCCTATCATGCCTGCTGCTATCCTCTCAGTTCAGTCCGAAAAGGGAATACCCGCAGCAGCAAGTTTATCTTGGTATGATTTCATCTTCTTCTTCTCTTCTACATCAGCAGCACTTTGTTCCACAACCACATCATCACCATCATCTTGACTTACAATCCCCTCATATTCATCATCATCTTCCTCCTCTAATGAAACAACATTCGTAACCTCGGGTATATAATGCATTAACATATTCTCAACACCATTCTTCAAGGTAACACTCGAACTAGGACAGCCCACACAACTACCGGCAAGTTGAACAGTTACAATACCAGTCTCCTCCTCAAATCCAACATATCGTATATCACCACCATCCTCCTGTACTGCCGGACGTATCCTAGTTTCTAACAATTCCTTAATCATTGCAACAACCTCATCATCATCATCTAATATCGTAGTATCAGTTATTTGTGGTGTGTCCCTAAACGTTGGTTGATTCGTTGCATAGAAATCCATTATACAACCAAAGATTGGTGTTTGTAAATGTGTCCAGTGGGCTTCAGCGTATTTTGTTACTGTTATAAAGTCATACCCGAGGTAGATTGACTTGATCCCTAGATCGAGATTGAATAATGATTTGGCGAGTGGTGAACGTGCTATTAAGGTATGATCTTTCCGTGTTAGATATACTCCAGTTGTATCATTGCCACTGTCATTGTTATTGGTGTTGTTATTGTCTAATTCAATCTCTTTATCGTCCCCATCTTCCAAGTTGACTGTATCGACACTATCCGAATTATGACCTAAAACTAACCGACCATTTGGGATGAATTTTAATGATTCAGGGTTTGGTGTTTCTGCAGTTTGAATAAATAGAGATCTTCTCTGTTGATTATTGAGTTGTGATGTTATTACCGATGATGATGTATTGTTGGTGAAGATAGAAGATAGATGTTGTCTATGTAAAGTTAATGGAGATACCATTTGTTGATTGATTATCTTTACAGCTGATGTGGTTGAGATGGCTCTACTCGACGATTGTTTCGATGAGTTAGTAGACAATCTTCTAAATTGACGAACAATAATCGATAATGACATTCTCCGGTTATTGGATAGTAATGATGTAGCCATGTTGAGATTATTGCTGCTGATCCTAGTAGTTGTTGTTGTTGTTGAGATTGACTTCCAAACTTTGTAACTTTGGCGTTGGTTTGAATTTGACGTTGGTTGTTGTTGGTGTATCTTCCTTTTGTTAATATCTACCGAATAATAGTGGAACGGTAGCTCTGCGTTGATTATTGGTGAACTTCTGTATGAGTAGATTAGTAGTTGGAGTTGTAATGGATTTTCTACCACTTTCAACTACTCGTCGAGGTCTTTTTGTGTTGTACCTTTGTGAATATTGAATATTATTGATTGCCGATTGTTGGTGTTTGTTTATGTTGATTATGAGAAGCCGATGAATCAAAACTAGAGCTTCTGAGGTTGATTATTGATGGAGAAATGGTACTTTAATATTATTGCAATGGCGTTGGATTGACAACTTTCACTTTCCAATAGATGATTAAATTGGTGGAAGGCTGGATTTTGTCGTACTCCCGTTAATTAAATATGTAGAAGCATCTCCATTATCTGAAGATTACGGGGAACTAATTGGGAATGCTGTAGCACCTCTGGATCATAACTTTTTGATCGATTATATATTTTTGAGTTGTACGGTTGTGACAATTCTCACATTTTTTGTGCATAAGATGTGCACAAAAGTGCCGGCGGCCTTACAGTACCTCCGAATTTGATTCTAATACATTGTATAGTCCATGAGGATCACGTGGATGTTTGTACGGTCTCTCTAGGTGATGTAGAAGAGGAGCAATGGAGGTTGCTAGTTAAGTCGATTGTTTGTGGTTGAGATTTGCTGAAAAAATGAAAAAATGACAGCCAGTAAGAAAGATTTGAGTTCATTTTCTGAAAGATACCCTTTAGAAGAAAATATTTCTACGTCGGAATCGTATAACACGTGTCCTTTTACGAAACATCTGTTTTGGCGATTCCGGTATTTAGCGTTGAGTTTGAATTGGATTTGCTACCGGTCCATGCTCTACATTACCATAGCTGCAACAATCACAACACACGGCACCTATTAAATGGCTGCTATCCACGCTAATGTTGCCTCCCAAAGCATGATGTCACCCATCAGGCTCGCTACAATGTAAAACACACGGCCGCCTACATGAGCGGCCAACAATCTGCTCACATCTTGTGTCACCGCAACTAATTCAATCAACCTCAACTCCATTGTCATCATTCATCATTCATCATCGTCGTCAATACTTGCCACCGACAACATATAGACAATGAATAGATCGTCAATCAGCCGGTGGTGGTTGTCTATTGCAATCTATTGCAACCTACATGGCCATTGCAAATAGTGCTCACATCTTGTGCACTTCTTTGGAGGAGAGGAAGAGGAGGGCTCTACAATAACACATCTCCCATCATCGTAGTGATACATCCAACCAATAGCAATCTATCTATTGCAACCTACGTCGTCATAACTTCATGCCAACAACGGTCTACTTTGGCAATCAACGGCAGTCTTGGTGGCGGCAGTCTATTGCAATCTACAACAACTTCCTCTTCAACAACTCGTCAACTAACTCATCAGCGGCATACCATACGCGTCTGTTTTAGAAGAGATATGATCCTCTTTCATGATGTTGTCAGAGAGGAGGAACACACGAGGGAAAGGAGAAGACGATTGCAAACTAACATTGCAAATCACTCACCAATAGCAACTCCTACCAAAATGAATTTGATACACCCACCCAAACATAAACAAAACATGATACACCAGCTCCAATCAAGTTCAGATGGCTGTAAACTACCAGATACAGAACTAACAACTCCTGGTGTAGGTATAAATTGCATATATTGGAGATTGAGTAGCAATAGAAGATTTGGAAGACGGGTAGATAGATTAGATGCATGTTGGATTGGAGTGTGAGTAGTGATGAGTTGATGTAGATTGAGTGTCATGCCTGTAGGAGGAGTATTAGTAGCAAAAGTTGAAGGAGGAGAAGAAGAATGGAAGTTAGTATATCACAACAATCAACCTCGGGGGTCCTATCAAAGGATTAAACCTCAAGTGTGAACGAATTGGGCTTGGAGGTTGATGCTTTGTGGCTAATGGTGAGTGGGTATGTACATATTGGTTTGTTCTACCCTCTCTTTCCTCTTTTATTCTTCTCTAATAACATCATAACTCTCTCAAACAGACGTCGTGTTGGAACAGTTTGAAGAGAGTGTACGGGAGAGGCGGATTGCTATTCGTTGTCATGAGGTTGTAGGCCAAGGTATGCCATACTTGATCAAGTGTACATAGAAGCGGTGAGACCTGGCAGTGTCTCGGTGTGCTATGTGCATGCAACTACTGCTGAAGCTTGCTTTGCTGCCTCTATGATTCGATTGACAATGCACACAAGTTAGGAGAGGAAGCAAGAAGAGTAGAAGAGAATGGCGAGTCCATTTCGATTTCGTTTCTATCCTCTTACTTCATCCATCTCTGCAGTATAACCTTAAGCTGATCTGGTTATCACTGCAACTAGTTGAGATATCAGTCTAGACGAGCATGATAGTATATGCAACAATGTGATGAGGAGAGATTCGATTGGAGATAGGCGAGTGATAGGTAAGGAGAGCTAGTATGCTTTGCTGTTGGTGTCTAAACAATCATCTAACTTATATCCTTCTACTCTCTAATACATGTCACGGTTTATAGCCTTGACAATCATGTCATGGGACAATCCTTGACTACGCACTCCTTCCAAGATCTCACAATACACATTGAAATTGTGGGGCCACGATCTCTTCAACCAAAGGGTGAGAGTGACAAGATCATCTTTGTACTTACTCACACACTCTTTACATATACCCCACCCCAAGAGAAGATTATCCGTCCTTTCTTCAGCAACATCGTCATGGGCTAAACTCTCTTCAGCAGTCCATCTAAAATGTCTGGATGTGTTATTGCTGGGATCTCCATAGTTGTTGAATAACTTGAAAGATCTTTCCAATGTGTCAAATCCATGACTCTCTCCTCGGCACGGGCAGTCACTTCGATTTCGTTTGGGCTTGCCACGGTAGTCATCATTCAGGGTAAGTCTTTTATTGTTCTCCTTTGCCTTTCCATACCAATGGAGTGCTTTATTCATCCTTGCCGATCTCAACCTTGTATCTCTTTTCTTCTTCCTAATCCTCATCAAGAACGTATCTCTCTGCTTGATGGACAACTTTGCTTTGTGGCAGTCCTTTACATGAATCTCGTAAGCCTCCAATTTCCTGCGTAATGTTTGCCTCCTCGTCGTGGTACCATTTCTCAATTCATTCTTCTTTGGTGGTTTATACACTACCCTACGAAGGCCTCGAGTTAGTTTGCACTGATTCTCAAGGTCACGTTCCGATGCAATGAACCGTATATCAGCCTGCCTTTTGGCTGCGGCGGCCTCACGTTGTTTTGGGGACATATGCACCACCAACTTTGCCCACATTGCTCGACGACGTTTGGTAGTTTGAGTGTTACGTTTCTCATCAAGTGGTGGAAATACATACTCAACAAAGACCGGGCTCTTCTCACACAGCAACTTGTATCTTTCCTCTGTCATTTTGAATGCATAATGATCCTGCCTGTCGATGCTGCTGCTGTAGCTGGGGTAAGATGGTCCTCGGCCTTGGCTAACAATGTATTGAGTATGTGATTCTGGAACAGGCCTATCATAATCTCGAATTGCATCTGCTGCTGCCGCCCATTTCTCATCCTCATCCTTCTGTGGTCTTGGGCAGAACGGTCCCCATATATCAATACCCTCAAATTTACCAATTAGATGACCATTAATGCATCGCGGCGCGGGCTTGGGAGGAGGTAACGGTGCAGCATCATCATCGTCATCATTAACCAACAAACTTTTCTGATATCTCTCCTCCAATCCACGTGCTATACCTTTAGCATAATAATACTTATCATTATCATCGGTACTTGCGGCTTTAGATGGTGGAGGGTCGTAGTACTCTATGTTGGCTAGTAGTGCTTTATCGTCCATCGTTGGTATGTGTGGTTTGTCAGTTGCAATGATGTGGTTTATTGCAATAGAAAAATACCGCTCAAGGTATTATTTGGGGTGTTACACTAACTCTACAATGTACTAAGAGTTTACCTAGCTGAAATAGACATTAAATAAAAAGTCACGAGTGAACTTAAAATGCTCCCCCGGTATTACTTGTTGAGGTCATTACTTAGTCCAGTAAGGGTACTAAGAATAGGAAGTCAAACATTGAGATGAATGGCTAAATTAGCCATCCGGAACGGTACTCAGGTCCTACAGAATGTCGTATAAAGCGGTACTCATCGAAAATTAGCATATCTCCTTTAAGTCACAGGCTCACAACCAACCATTGAAATGATTGATTGGTACACCCACAAACAGGCTGGGTGGTCATGACAATGTCATATGCATGTTGATTAAGCTTAATTCTAGTAGGGTCCGATTATAAGGTCAATATCGTCGTCGTCCTTCTAACTCAGCTCACAATTTGCATTTTGTAGCATTGATTGTGAGGTATTCTTGCATACATATCTGATAGTGTACGAAGTGTTATTATCCTTGAATATATAATATATATGTGGTGTTCATCAAGAGATAAACTATTCAAATAATCAGTAAATCGAACTGATAAACTGTAAGCAAGACAAGAAATCACATCATGCAATTGATGACAGTATAACAAAGTAAGCAACTCCATCGTCGATGAAGAATCATCAACAAAAGTTAGTAATAATACTCCACAAACTGAGCAATCACATCATGCAATTGATGACAGTATATTCCTCGGTCGATGGATATTAACTGATAGTTCATCCTCTACTAAATTAATTAGTGTAGTTGGAGGCGATATAATATTTTCACGTATAAAAGAAGGTGAATATCATGTCAAAACTACATACAGAGAAAGATATTGTTATTGCTTTAGATATACTTGGAGTGAATTGGCATTAATGAGATTTACCGAAGATGATAGATTCACAGAAACAAACATGAAAACGGGTCGTAAATCATATGGCAGGATAGAGGATGATAATAAGTTTATGATAATTGGGAAAGATACTGCGACGATTGAGTTTTGTGGTGATATGTGTTTCGTCAAGATAGTTGATTCAAGAGCTTCTTTATATATGACACAAGAATATAAGAGAGCAAGTAAATATGCTCATACGGAAACAAACGACTAAATAATAAAGGGTATGTCTGTCTATGTCTCTAGAGAGTACTGGCTGATACTGACCACAACAGAAACAGCGGCTGCTTTAGACACAATGACTATTGGACGATGGCAGAAGATTCATATTTGCATAATATAATGTTACATTACAAATAGGAATGCTCCGATTAGCTTTATCTCTTATCTTTTATACTTTCTCTTTAGTTTTTGTTGTGTGATATTTGATTTCAGGATGAAGGCTGGGATATGGAAAAGCGTGACTAACCGTCCGACCTCGTCTATTCTCTCGCAGTGGAATCATCTTCGATATCTCTATTTCAGCTTTCTCTCTCCATTCATCCGCCATTTGTCTAGTAACATGATGTCGTTCACTGCAGTATACAATAAGAAACACCGCTATGCGTTCGTCTCCATGTGTCTCGTGTACCTCTAATAGTTGTCTAGCTGGTACTTCTACTCTAACACCATCAGGAACACATTTGTCTTGGATGATTCTCTGAATTGCATCGCCTCCAACAATCTGATCAAGAGAACAAATAGTAGAAGAGGATCCATCATGATCTTCTGGTATGACAATGTGCAATTCATGTCTACAGCATAATTGTATGTCTTTTGGAACCTCAACTATCCCATCTGGTCTAACAAACACATGCAACTCAGGTTTAGCACCCAGTTTGAATGGCCGATCGACTCCTCGATGACTGCTAAGGTTGTATGTGGCATCATATTCCGTAACACTTGCTAGTAACAAACCATGTTCCGCTGCAAACAAAGATGATTGCCAACTACCTTTCCATTCCTGTAATGATGTTGATGATGATCCGCCTTGCCCATCACATAATGCAACATGCACTTCCCCTTTATTTGATAGCATAGTAACCGCAGATTTGAAGAACTCATTGATCAGCTGTCTGTTATATCGATTGTTGGCCTTACCTCTCCAATGGGGGAAGTTGAACTGGAAGATCGTTTAGCGATTTATGACGATGAAGAGAGACAATATAGTAACTCGAGTTAGTGCATACAGCTTGCAAGAACAAACAAATGAAGAATACTAACGCGGACTTTCCTGTATTCTATCGAATTGTATTGATTCGTTATCAAAATATGTACCAAGAGATGTTGCATCTATACCAAACATTACCTCTTGTCCATGAGATTTGATGATGTCGGTGTTTGCTTTTGAATATTGGTATACTTTATTGTGTGTTTCTTCATCTTCGAGTACAGTTGCAAAGAGCTTAATGCCCTCGTCTACATCACTCAATTCCTTTGCAACATTTGCAGTATAACTTAAATCTCCATCGCCACAAACAAGTATGTTTTTGATTAAGCTACCACTATCATCAGTTGCAACAAACTCCCATTTATTCTTCGTCGGTGACGATATGGATTTAGTATCAGAGGATAGATTTAGTTGAGTAATTGATGATGTGATGTGTCTTCTTCTCCCATGATAATGGCAGAATTGTCTCCGTGTAGCAAATCCAGCGACTGGAAATCTGCACAGGGAATAGTATGCCATAATCATCAAAGAGTATATTATTGTTTGATTGCCCATGGTTAATGACCTCTCTCTACACTCCTCTATCGTCGACCACACCATTGACCATCACTTACATTTACACGAGTTACACTCTCATTTTCAAAGAGGATACCCACATAGGGTATCCTTTCACTAAATGTCGCAGAGCCAACACAAATAGAAAGCGTTCCAGCAACGAACTGCTCTAGAGCATTATGTGAGATTCTTATCCGTGCACTGCCCCTTCTTGAACAGGAAACAAACCGACGAACACTACTACTACTCATTCAATCCATACTTAGTAAAGGTTGCCTAAATGCTCCCTGTTTATACAACTCTTTATGGTTAAATCCCTATCATGCCTGCTGCTATCCTCTCAGTTCAGTCCGAAAAGGGAATACCCGCAGCAGCAAGTTTATCTTGGTATGATTTCATCTTCTTCTTCTCTTCTACATCAGCAGCACTTTGTTCCACAACCACATCATCACCATCATCTTGACTTACAATCCCCTCATATTCATCATCATCTTCCTCCTCTAATGAAACAACATTCGTAACCTCGGGTATATAATGCATTAACATATTCTCAACACCATTCTTCAAGGTAACACTCGAACTAGGACAGCCCACACAACTACCGGCAAGTTGAACAGTTACAATACCAGTCTCCTCCTCAAATCCAACATATCGTATATCACCACCATCCTCCTGTACTGCCGGACGTATCCTAGTTTCTAACAATTCCTTAATCATTGCAACAACCTCATCATCATCATCTAATATCGTAGTATCAGTTATTTGTGGTGTGTCCCTAAACGTTGGTTGATTCGTTGCATAGAAATCCATTATACAACCAAAGATTGGTGTTTGTAAATGTGTCCAGTGGGCTTCAGCGTATTTTGTTACTGTTATAAAGTCATACCCGAGGTAGATTGACTTGATCCCTAGATCGAGATTGAATAATGATTTGGCGAGTGGTGAACGTGCTATTAAGGTATGATCTTTCCGTGTTAGATATACTCCAGTTGTATCATTGCCACTGTCATTGTTATTGGTGTTGTTATTGTCTAATTCAATCTCTTTATCGTCCCCATCTTCCAAGTTGACTGTATCGACACTATCCGAATTATGACCTAAAACTAACCGACCATTTGGGATGAATTTTAATGATTCAGGGTTTGGTGTTTCTGCAGTTTGAATAAATAGAGATCTTCTCTGTTGATTATTGAGTTGTGATGTTATTACCGATGATGATGTATTGTTGGTGAAGATAGAAGATAGATGTTGTCTATGTAAAGTTAATGGAGATACCATTTGTTGATTGATTATCTTTACAGCTGATGTGGTTGAGATGGCTCTACTCGACGATTGTTTCGATGAGTTAGTAGACAATCTTCTAAATTGACGAACAATAATCGATAATGACATTCTCCGGTTATTGGATAGTAATGATGTAGCCATGTTGAGATTATTGCTGCTGATCCTAGTAGTTGTTGTTGTTGTTGAGATTGACTTCCAAACTTTGTAACTTTGGCGTTGGTTTGAATTTGACGTTGGTTGTTGTTGGTGTATCTTCCTTTTGTTAATATCTACCGAATAATAGTGGAACGGTAGCTCTGCGTTGATTATTGGTGAACTTCTGTATGAGTAGATTAGTAGTTGGAGTTGTAATGGATTTTCTACCACTTTCAACTACTCGTCGAGGTCTTTTTGTGTTGTACCTTTGTGAATATTGAATATTATTGATTGCCGATTGTTGGTGTTTGTTTATGTTGATTATGAGAAGCCGATGAATCAAAACTAGAGCTTCTGAGGTTGATTATTGATGGAGAAATGGTACTTTAATATTATTGCAATGGCGTTGGATTGACAACTTTCACTTTCCAATAGATGATTAAATTGGTGGAAGGCTGGATTTTGTCGTACTCCCGTTAATTAAATATGTAGAAGCATCTCCATTATCTGAAGATTACGGGGAACTAATTGGGAATGCTGTAGCACCTCTGGATCATAACTTTTTGATCGATTATATATTTTTGAGTTGTACGGTTGTGACAATTCTCACATTTTTTGTGCATAAGATGTGCACAAAAGTGCCGGCGGCCTTACAGTACCTCCGAATTTGATTCTAATACATTGTATAGTCCATGAGGATCACGTGGATGTTTGTACGGTCTCTCTAGGTGATGTAGAAGAGGAGCAATGGAGGTTGCTAGTTAAGTCGATTGTTTGTGGTTGAGATTTGCTGAAAAAATGAAAAAATGACAGCCAGTAAGAAAGATTTGAGTTCATTTTCTGAAAGATACCCTTTAGAAGAAAATATTTCTACGTCGGAATCGTATAACACGTGTCCTTTTACGAAACATCTGTTTTGGCGATTCCGGTATTTAGCGTTGAGTTTGAATTGGATTTGCTACCGGTCCATGCTCTACATTACCATAGCTGCAACAATCACAACACACGGCACCTATTAAATGGCTGCTATCCACGCTAATGTTGCCTCCCAAAGCATGATGTCACCCATCAGGCTCGCTACAATGTAAAACACACGGCCGCCTACATGAGCGGCCAACAATCTGCTCACATCTTGTGTCACCGCAACTAATTCAATCAACCTCAACTCCATTGTCATCATTCATCATTCATCATCGTCGTCAATACTTGCCACCGACAACATATAGACAATGAATAGATCGTCAATCAGCCGGTGGTGGTTGTCTATTGCAATCTATTGCAACCTACATGGCCATTGCAAATAGTGCTCACATCTTGTGCACTTCTTTGGAGGAGAGGAAGAGGAGGGCTCTACAATAACACATCTCCCATCATCGTAGTGATACATCCAACCAATAGCAATCTATCTATTGCAACCTACGTCGTCATAACTTCATGCCAACAACGGTCTACTTTGGCAATCAACGGCAGTCTTGGTGGCGGCAGTCTATTGCAATCTACAACAACTTCCTCTTCAACAACTCGTCAACTAACTCATCAGCGGCATACCATACGCGTCTGTTTTAGAAGAGATATGATCCTCTTTCATGATGTTGTCAGAGAGGAGGAACACACGAGGGAAAGGAGAAGACGATTGCAAACTAACATTGCAAATCACTCACCAATAGCAACTCCTACCAAAATGAATTTGATACACCCACCCAAACATAAACAAAACATGATACACCAGCTCCAATCAAGTTCAGATGGCTGTAAACTACCAGATACAGAACTAACAACTCCTGGTGTAGGTATAAATTGCATATATTGGAGATTGAGTAGCAATAGAAGATTTGGAAGACGGGTAGATAGATTAGATGCATGTTGGATTGGAGTGTGAGTAGTGATGAGTTGATGTAGATTGAGTGTCATGCCTGTAGGAGGAGTATTAGTAGCAAAAGTTGAAGGAGGAGAAGAAGAATGGAAGTTAGTATATCACAACAATCAACCTCGGGGGTCCTATCAAAGGATTAAACCTCAAGTGTGAACGAATTGGGCTTGGAGGTTGATGCTTTGTGGCTAATGGTGAGTGGGTATGTACATATTGGTTTGTTCTACCCTCTCTTTCCTCTTTTATTCTTCTCTAATAACATCATAACTCTCTCAAACAGACGTCGTGTTGGAACAGTTTGAAGAGAGTGTACGGGAGAGGCGGATTGCTATTCGTTGTCATGAGGTTGTAGGCCAAGGTATGCCATACTTGATCAAGTGTACATAGAAGCGGTGAGACCTGGCAGTGTCTCGGTGTGCTATGTGCATGCAACTACTGCTGAAGCTTGCTTTGCTGCCTCTATGATTCGATTGACAATGCACACAAGTTAGGAGAGGAAGCAAGAAGAGTAGAAGAGAATGGCGAGTCCATTTCGATTTCGTTTCTATCCTCTTACTTCATCCATCTCTGCAGTATAACCTTAAGCTGATCTGGTTATCACTGCAACTAGTTGAGATATCAGTCTAGACGAGCATGATAGTATATGCAACAATGTGATGAGGAGAGATTCGATTGGAGATAGGCGAGTGATAGGTAAGGAGAGCTAGTATGCTTTGCTGTTGGTGTCTAAACAATCATCTAACTTATATCCTTCTACTCTCTAATACATGTCACGGTTTATAGCCTTGACAATCATGTCATGGGACAATCCTTGACTACGCACTCCTTCCAAGATCTCACAATACACATTGAAATTGTGGGGCCACGATCTCTTCAACCAAAGGGTGAGAGTGACAAGATCATCTTTGTACTTACTCACACACTCTTTACATATACCCCACCCCAAGAGAAGATTATCCGTCCTTTCTTCAGCAACATCGTCATGGGCTAAACTCTCTTCAGCAGTCCATCTAAAATGTCTGGATGTGTTATTGCTGGGATCTCCATAGTTGTTGAATAACTTGAAAGATCTTTCCAATGTGTCAAATCCATGACTCTCTCCTCGGCACGGGCAGTCACTTCGATTTCGTTTGGGCTTGCCACGGTAGTCATCATTCAGGGTAAGTCTTTTATTGTTCTCCTTTGCCTTTCCATACCAATGGAGTGCTTTATTCATCCTTGCCGATCTCAACCTTGTATCTCTTTTCTTCTTCCTAATCCTCATCAAGAACGTATCTCTCTGCTTGATGGACAACTTTGCTTTGTGGCAGTCCTTTACATGAATCTCGTAAGCCTCCAATTTCCTGCGTAATGTTTGCCTCCTCGTCGTGGTACCATTTCTCAATTCATTCTTCTTTGGTGGTTTATACACTACCCTACGAAGGCCTCGAGTTAGTTTGCACTGATTCTCAAGGTCACGTTCCGATGCAATGAACCGTATATCAGCCTGCCTTTTGGCTGCGGCGGCCTCACGTTGTTTTGGGGACATATGCACCACCAACTTTGCCCACATTGCTCGACGACGTTTGGTAGTTTGAGTGTTACGTTTCTCATCAAGTGGTGGAAATACATACTCAACAAAGACCGGGCTCTTCTCACACAGCAACTTGTATCTTTCCTCTGTCATTTTGAATGCATAATGATCCTGCCTGTCGATGCTGCTGCTGTAGCTGGGGTAAGATGGTCCTCGGCCTTGGCTAACAATGTATTGAGTATGTGATTCTGGAACAGGCCTATCATAATCTCGAATTGCATCTGCTGCTGCCGCCCATTTCTCATCCTCATCCTTCTGTGGTCTTGGGCAGAACGGTCCCCATATATCAATACCCTCAAATTTACCAATTAGATGACCATTAATGCATCGCGGCGCGGGCTTGGGAGGAGGTAACGGTGCAGCATCATCATCGTCATCATTAACCAACAAACTTTTCTGATATCTCTCCTCCAATCCACGTGCTATACCTTTAGCATAATAATACTTATCATTATCATCGGTACTTGCGGCTTTAGATGGTGGAGGGTCGTAGTACTCTATGTTGGCTAGTAGTGCTTTATCGTCCATCGTTGGTATGTGTGGTTTGTCAGTTGCAATGATGTGGTTTATTGCAATAGAAAAATACCGCTCAAGGTATTATTTGGGGTGTTACACTAACTCTACAATGTACTAAGAGTTTACCTAGCTGAAATAGACATTAAATAAAAAGTCACGAGTGAACTTAAAATGCTCCCCCGGTATTACTTGTTGAGGTCATTACTTAGTCCAGTAAGGGTACTAAGAATAGGAAGTCAAACATTGAGATGAATGGCTAAATTAGCCATCCGGAACGGTACTCAGGTCCTACAGAATGTCGTATAAAGCGGTACTCATCGAAAATTAGCATATCTCCTTTAAGTCACAGGCTCACAACCAACCATTGAAATGATTGATTGGTACACCCACAAACAGGCTGGGTGGTCATGACAATGTCATATGCATGTTGATTAAGCTTAATTCTAGTAGGGTCCGATTATAAGGTCAATATCGTCGTCGTCCTTCTAACTCAGCTCACAATTTGCATTTTGTAGCATTGATTGTGAGGTATTCTTGCATACATATCTGATAGTGTACGAAGTGTTATTATCCTTGAATATATAATATATATGTGGTGTTCATCAAGAGATAAACTATTCAAATAATCAGTAAATCGAACTGATAAACTGTAAGCAAGACAAGAAATCACATCATGCAATTGATGACAGTATATTCCTCGGTCGATGGATATTAACTGATAGTTCATCATCTACTAAATTAATTAGAGTAGTTGGAGGCGATATAATATTTTCACATATTAAAGAAGGTGAATATCATGTCAAGACTACAAACAGAGAAAGATATTTCTTCTGCTTTAGATATACTTGGAGTGAATTGGCCTTGATAAGATTTACCGAAGATGATAGATTCACAGAAACAAACATGAAAACGGGTCGTAAATCATATGGCAGGATAGAGGATGATAATAAGTTTATGATAATTGGGAAAGATACTGCAATGATTGAGTTTTGTGGTGATATGTGTTATGTTAAGATAGTTGATTCAAGAGCTTCTTTTTATATGACACAAGAATATAATTGTGGACTGTCAATTGGGTGACCGGTGAGTGCAATTGACAAAGTTTTTTCCTTTACATTCATAATATTCTAACTTTTATCTCTATTTTTCTTCTTCATCATCGTCATCGTCATCATTGTGGACTGTCAATTGGGTGACCGGTGAGTGCAATTGACAAAGTTTTTTCCTTTACATTCATAATATTCTAACTTTTATCTCTATTTTTCTTCTTCATCATCGTCATCGTCATCATCATCATCA
>Ga0214477_100895_pt1 | contig 17910 bp, 8 predicted proteins | sample M1_20Mar14CPVII9_FD_165058 | JGI IMG/M metagenome (GOLD analysis project Ga0214477, IMG submission 165058) | Marine eukaryotic communities from Monterey Bay, California, United States - M1_20Mar14CPVII9sort6BwellC16 | ecosystem: Environmental > Aquatic > Marine > Unclassified | place: USA...
ACAAGAACTTTACTCTTAGCAAGGATATTGAAGAGCTGACTAAGAGTAATGATAAACTCACTAGTCAAGTGTCTACAATGAAGGACGAAGTAACTTCAATGAAAGAAGAGAAAGAAAGTTTGAAAGAGCAGATAGAAGAGATTAATGGGCAAATGTACATCTTAAAGGGAGAGAAGGAGATACTTGAGTCATCTTTGATCAAGTATAAGGAGGATAAAGAGCTCATTGTCAAGATGACGAATGAAATTACCACCATGAAGAATGAAAAGATTGAACGTGATACCAGTTACAAGGATAAAGAAGACCAAGTGTCCAAACTTGAAGAGACCCTCAAGTTTGTTCAATCTGAAAAGGAGAACAAGACATTTGAGAGTGGCAGATTGACCGAGACTAATGCTCATCTGAAGAAGTTGAATGAAGGCTTGAATGAAGCTGTCACATCAACCAAGGCTAGGATTAAGGATGCGGAGAGTGAGATTGCATCACTAAAGGAGAAATTGTCATCATCTAAACATCAGATTGATCAGCTCATCGATGTTGAAAGTAAGCTTGTTGCTTACAAGGATGATGCCGAGATTCGTTTGGCAACACTACAGACTGAATTAACTAAAGTCAAGAGTCAAGTGGAGGAAAAGAGTACTCATGCAACTAGTATCGATGAGAAGAACCGTGATCTTGTTGAATCAAATGATAGTCTAACCGAACAGCTCAAACAGGTGACATCGGAAAAGGAAGGCATGTCTAATACTGTACAAGAATTAACTTGCAACATTATGGATATGAAAGACCAACTTGATGAGGTGAAGGAGTCGAAAGCAGAGCTAACAGCAAACCTTGAAACAGCTACTACTGAAATCGACACTCTCAACAAGATTAAGAGCAAGGCAGAAGAGATGGCAAAGCAACTGACTAAACAAGAGGAAGATAAGGATACCTTGAAGACGGCATTGAATAAGGTTATTACTACAAACAACAAGCTTGGTCAAGCTATCGAGAAGAACAAGCGTCAGATGAAACAAATGGATGACAAGGCAATCAAGCTAACTAATGATATTGGCAAGTTACATGGCCAAAAGGCTGATCTAGAATCAATGATACAAAAGAAGGAACAAGAAGTTATCAGTCTCAAGAATACTGTTGAGGATACCCGATCCGAGTTGAAAGAGCTTGCATCAAACATGAAGGAATCGACTTCTAAATCAAAGAAGTTTGAAGTAGAATACAAGGCAAGTCTAGAAAAGCTTGAACTGTTAGAGCTTGTTATTTTGGAGAAGGATAAGGTCGCACAAGATCTGTTGGAGGCTTTGAATGATGTAATGCAGTCTTCAAATGAAAGAGACGAAGACTTTGCAGCTTTGTCTAGCGAGAATGATGAATTAGCCGTCAAAGTTGATGAGGCCAATGCAAAGATTAATCGAATGCATTCCAAGATTCAGCAACTACGAACTGAGAGAAATACAGCCATGACAAAAATGCACCAGTCTTTGTCGGGTAATGCTTCTCTCCTTGAAACAAAGGTGAAGGATTTTTCTAGTAGAATCGGTGCTGAAGTTACTGAACTGCAGGTCGAGATAGACAGCCTCAAGGCGGAGGTAACTGATCTATTGAGTAAGAACAAACAATTGACAAATGAGAATACTCAGCTTCGAACTGAATACAAATTGTTAGATGAAGAGAAGAGCCGTGGTGTGAAGAAGTCCGTATCATTTTCAGCCACAACACGTGTACCAGATGATTCCAGTGAACAATCAGTGTCTGCTGCACCTTCTCCTGCATCATCAGTTACGTCAGCCAGTTCTGCTTTTATCGACCCTGAAGTTGCAGCCCAAGTATCTAAAGCCATAGAATGGGCTAGGAATAGAAAGAAGGCGAGCATCTAATGATATTGTGTACGATACAGAGTCCGTGTGGTGTGATTGTGTTGTTGATGTGATGTAGAGGTAAAGTTGGTATCATATGATTGTGTCAAGTAAATATAATGTGATTAGGTTATAAGTATACCTCTAATACGGCACTAGCTGCTCATGCATAACCTGTAGGAGTGTACTATACTTCTACTATACTAGGGATACACGCCTGATCAAGGAAGTAAGGGATAAGTGACTAACGAATTCAATTCGTTGTGTCCGTGACGCCAAAAGATTTTGTTGGTATTGCCCTGTGACGAACATCATACAGGGTTGCGAGTTGCGAGTGTTGTTGTTTTGATGTTCTCTAGCCGATATGTAATGCTCTACTCTTATTTGCTTTAGTATTGTTCTGCATCACTAATAGATCGTTAGGTGCCTGCGGTGGTAATATTTAATGAGCTAGAGATCCTCCGATTGACATAATGTTTGGTGTTTGTCGACTTCACAATAATAAATTATGTGCACAACTGATGTCTGGGAGATTTATACATTCAACAACACCAAGTAAGCGTCAGCTTTGCAATAATATTTCATCTACTGATATCAAACCAAATGTATCTCTTGACTTTCAAGACAAAGTTGCAATACTAACACTGAATAATCCTCTTAAGAGAAATGCATTAACAACTCGAATGATGGTTGAATTAGATCAACATGTTCAAACATTGGCAAATAACATACAAAGCAATACAGACACTAATCTTCGTGTGGTAATATTAACAGGTATTCAGGGTACCTTTTGTTCTGGATTAGATCTTACTGATAATGAAGAAACAGAAGAAGAAGAAGAAGAAGAAGAAGAAGAAGACAGTTTATCATCATCATTGAAGGAGGGTAGAAATATGATAAAACACATGACAAGAGTAACTAATCAACTCTTATCTCTTCCAATACTATCCATATCAGCTGTTGATGGATATGCAGTAGGCGGAGGTGCTGAACTAACAACAGCAACTGATTTGGTTGTATTATCTAGGGATGCAAAGATAGAGTTTGTTCATTGCAAAAGAGGTGCTTCTTTTGGTTGGGGAGGTGGTAGAAGATTGGTCAAGAAAGTAGGAAGAAGAAAAGCACTTAAACTGCTTTTATTGGGCGAATGTGTATACGGAGAAGAGGAAGCAGTAACTTGTGAATATGCTGATGCTGTTGGAGATGAGGAAGAGACTTCTTTAGAAGCAACTATGAGATATATTCAGCTCATATTAGAACTACCATGTTCTCAATCTATAAGAGCAATCAAAAAGACAATATCCTCAGCTGACGACGAAGCTATTGATATAGCCATGGACCGAGAACGAGAATCATTCTTAAGTGTTTGGGGTGGAGAAGCAAATATGAAACAGATACAAAAGACAAAAGAGTTATTGAGAGATAAGAATGATAAATAGAAGTCTATTCATATCTGTATCTAACCTAGCCATCTAGCTCCATGTATCACACTCAAGTCGACTTGGGTACAGGCACACTCTCATACAGCTTTGACTCCTCAGCAAGCCCGTAAAAGGGATCGTTTTGAGATTGCTCAACCACCTCGTATGGCGGTAAACCGCCTTTATGAACCTTATCAAGTAATTGAGCACAGTCTCTTGATAAGTGACGAAGGTATACTCTCTTCCCCAAGGCACCATATCGATCTGCAATTGTGTTGATTGCCTCCAAAGCAGAATGATCATATACCCTACTATTTGTAAAGTCGATAACAATATCTTCAGGATCCTCCTTTATGTGAAAAAGACGGGAGAAAGACTGCGTACTGCCAAAGAATAGAGGGCCGTTGATATTGTAGGATTTCACAGCTCCTAATGTTGGCCCTGTCGGTGGAATTAATTTGGTCTGTGATATAGTGGCTGAGATGGTAGTTGATTGTTTGTATGCAAAGGAAAGTGCTGATGTAATTGTACCAACGAATACTGCTTTTGCCAAATCATCTTTCACAGTAATGAAAGTAGTCAGAGCTACAATTGCCAAGTCGATGTTGGGAATCTTTCCCAATAGCCTCAAACTTCCCCAACTAAAGGTAGACTGGCAAACTAACAACATCACGCCTGCTAGAGCCACTACTGGTATCTGTCCAAGTAGAGGGGCAAAGGATACAATACCTAAGGCAAGGAAGATTGCCATCGAGATTCCTGATAGACGACTCATACCACCACCACTTTGAGCGTTGATAAGTGATTGTCCTATAAGGGCACATCCTCCAATCCCTCCTGTCAAACCTGATGCTAAGTTGCCTATACCTTGTCCAATAACTTCTTTCTTAGTGCTACCTCGTTTTCCATCATCAACTATTCCGTCAAGTAGTTGTAAAGTGAGTAGAGACTCAATACTTCCAACAGCCGCCATTGTAATTGCATATGGTAAAATGATCCTCAGCGTCTCAAGTGGTGCATTTGTCAGCGGTGTCCAAATAGATGACGGTAGACCAATGCTAGGGAGTACTGACAAACCTCCCTTGAATGTCTCAGCTCCAGCAATATCTGCCAACGTTTTGATTTCCCATTTGAATATCCTTGCTAGTGTAGCCGATACAACAACTCCACCCAACGTTGGAGGGACTGCTTTAGTTACCTCAACCTTCCCTTGAAGTTTGGGTATTCCAAAGCGAACAAGTGCCATTTAAGAGCGGCACAACCATAAGTATATCGACCTTCAGGACTTACAAGTGATAAGAACTTGCCAGCCGACTTGAAGTGAGTAAGTTGTGCTTTCGTCATGATGATTGCCAGGCCGTTCACGAACCCAAGCATGACAGGGTGGGGTACTAAGCGAATTAACTTACCCATCTGAAAGAGGAAGATGTATTATTATGAGAGGGGCCTTGAAAAGTATACTGCACATCTATATACAAAGTAACTTACTCCGGCAGAGCCTGCAGTGATTTGTAATATCCCAGCAAGAGCGGCACAACCAGCTAAATATCCTGGTCCATGTGATGCACAAAGTCCAGCAACTGGCATATGAAGAGTAAGAATAAAGTGTATAAGATATAGCATAAAAAACATAATCATTCATACACAAGAACTTACCAACACAGGCACAAGCTCCACTAGCCGATGAACAAATTCCAGCTCTTCCACCGAACAAAGCTGCAAAGAAACCCAAGACGACTGTTGTCCATAGACCAACAAGTGGGTTAACTCCAGCAACAACTATATGAGAATAAATATAACATGAGAGATAGTGACCAAAATTTCACGTATGAGTATACTATAAGTATCACAATACTATTACTTACACGAAAAACTAACAGCTTCTGGCACCATTGCCAAACTAACAGCGAGTCCAGCAGTAATTGCTGTTAAGTCTTTGGATTTGATAAATCAATCTTTGTTCCAAGTAGACTCTTGGCATTAGCAACAATACTCTCAAGCTGTGATGGTGGTGTAGATTCATCTGTAGACGTAGATGATAGTCGACGAGATATGCCTCGAAAGGGAGTTCCTGATATTGGAACTGATTTACCCTGTTTTCCCTTTGCAGTGGTAGATGTATTCGAAGTTGATGTTTGCGAGTTTACCTCCCATCGTTTGGCATTTTTATTCGGTCGAGCATTTGGGATGGGCAGTGCTGCTGGATGAGCAAAACACTTAGTGGTTGGTAGTATCGCTACAGTTAGAACAACAGAGAGGAGTATTCGTAACATTAGTAGTGATATTATATTGGATTGCAATCAGTAGGTTGTTTTAGGTAGGTTGATAGGTATGATTGAAGATGATGTTTGATGGCATCACGGAAAAAAACTTAAAGTTTCTAGAAGTTTCTTACTCGTTTGTCCACTAAATTGACTCATTGCATTGGTGCAGGGAGGCTAGAGGGCAGCAGGTACTGATGATTAAACTAATCACCATCTGAATAATGATGGTGTTTGTAGTAGTTTCAGGATGGTAGGATTTAGGACTTCATTGATGATTGAATTTGGTGTTTAAGAGAGATAACAAAGAAAGCCTGCAACTGCCGCGAGATAGGATGGTAGTGTTCAGAATAATAATGTTAGTATTGGTATTATTACTAAATACTAGAGAAGTTAAATGCTTTGCGGCGATACGAGCCAAGTCTCAGTCTCTTGTAGAAATGAGAAGATTGTCACTACAGAAAACAAAGAAGAGTAACAATGCAAAAAAGAAACATGGTAGTATTAAACACATGCAGCAAACTGATACCTCGTTGAGTAAATCATACTTATTAGATGTAATAGACGAGGCATCATATAGACAAGCATATGCTATTGAAGCATTAGACAGGGAGGTTGAGCGACAGAGAATACAGCAACAACTCGACGATAGTAAAACAGATCGAATAGAAGCAAGAAGAGATGAACTATCAAATATTTCAATAAGGTTGGAAAATATACAATCGTCTTTGCAATGCAGTCAATTAGATAAACAAAGCATGGAACATACGAAGCAAGAAATCTGCAAGCTCGGGTATGCGTCCATATTCAAACAACCACAATCATCCTGGAAGTCGAAGATAAAAGAGAAAGAGTTTGGACGACCTTTGGGTTTCGATGGTCAATTATACTACTCGCCACTTGGAGTACCAATCCTAGTTGGTAGGATGAATGCTCATAAAGATGATATAATGAGAAATGCAGCAAATGGAGCCGACTTATGGTTTCAAGTAGAGGACTATAATGGTAGCAGAGTACTACTAAGAACCTCACTCATGAGGGGAACGATGAATTCAAAAAAGTGTAAGCAGATGGCCGCTGATCTTGCTGCAAAGTTTAGTGTATGGGGTGATCACAGATACGAGTCGATACCAGTAATATATACTGATAGTAGGAAAGTTGCAAAACGTGGTACCAAAGTTGGTAGTATGAAGAAAAGCAAGAGTCTCGGAAGAATGATGGGCTATCCGAAAAATGTTTAATAATGCATTCCTCGAAGCTAATATCATGATCCGATAGCTTTCTAACAATTATGTACATATATTCATTATTCTAACCATTCTTATCACTAACTCTTCTTAACCAATTATACTTATAAAACTTATCACGTGAGCTGCCATCATTGTCGCCAATCTCTCATCATCTTTTGTGAAGTCAATAACCTTATCTTTCTGTTTCTTGTTGATCATTTGGATACCACCAATAACTTTACCCTCTTCATTCTTTATTGGCATAGCAAGTACACTCTTTGTATGGAAGGATGCCTGTTTATCATGCTTTGAATTGAATCGATTGTCCTGATATGCATCCGGGATATTGATAAGCTGACCACTCGTGACACAGGCTCCTATTATCCCTTCGTCTGAACCGAGTTTAATGATATCTTTTGTATCTGTTGCAACTTGACTCCATAGCTCGCCCTTATCTTCATCAAGCATGAATAATGAAGCTCTCTCTGCCCCAAAGAGTTGCTTTCCATCATTCATTACATGTTTGAATATTGTCTCTAGTTCTTTAGCACGCTTTGCTCGATCCGCAGCATCAGTATCCATAAACAATAAGCAGCTCATTCCCAATAGACAACCAGTCACAACACCAACGCACGCTCCTAGAGTTCTCCATATTCTAGTTTGTCTCATATCTAATTGTGCTTCTGTTAAATGATGATGCGGAAGATTCAGTCTCGCCACGGCAGCATCTACAGTTCCACCGGAAATGTTTCCAGCTACATCACTAAAGCACTGTCCGAAGCCTGCTGCCGTCATGGTCGAGATACCGAGAGCAACCCCGAACGTATTGTCTATTGCATCACCTGCCTGTATCATTACTAAGTTATCCATAAATCCAAATCCAATCATTGGTATTGCATATCGAAGTGCTACTATTTGCAATTGTTTTGCAGTGGGAGGTTGTATCTCCTTTGAGGTATTGAATCGACGAGAAAATATCCTATGTGTATGTGGTTTTCTTATTTCTCTCATAGAGAGACGAAGAGGCATTCTTAATGCAATCATGCTTTATCTTGCCATGTCATGCAATATCACTTCCTTACATATATCAATGAAGTTGATGTCTTACGAAGTAAGAGAGGTTTGTGAGTAAACGATTCCACCGCCAAAATAGTGAGTGGTTGCTCTGCGGTACTTGTAGTTATGCGTGCTAGACTCCTATCACCACCCAAAGACAGGAGATAGCTAGTGTTTTATATTGGAGAGTAGTGGTATATTATATTGGCGGTACATATCATGACTTCAATAATCAGCCGAAGACTCGTCTTTACAAAACTCCCAAGAAAGCATAATTTTTGTATTCGTCATCTAAGCAATGCACAAAACAATACTCGTCCAAAGATGGCGTGGTTAGATCTTCGAGGTGCCGGTCTATCAGCCATTGAAAGATTATCAATCGAAGAGCTATTACTTCGTCATGATCCGTTAGAACGATGTTGGGGAATTATTGGTATACATGAACCTACACATAATCGTATATTGACGACGCCTTTACCTCCTTATGATAATGCCGATAAAGATAGAAATCAGTCGAAAGAAGAAGATAGATTAGTAGATTTATACGGTCATGTCAATGATCATATACCTAATAGAAGCTGTGCAATAATAATGGGTATTGGTGGTAAACCTGAAAAGTTGATAGATATACAATCTGCCAAAAATGATAATGTATTAGTTATTAAAAGATTCAGTGGCGGAGGTACGGTAGTTGTAGATCATTCATCGCTATGGACAACATTTATTGGTAGGAATAAGTTATTGAAAGATAGCGTGAAGCCATATCCCAGAGAGATTATGGAATGGAGTGCAGATAGTATTTTTGGTCCAGCATTTGATAGTCTGAATAGAGAAATGATAAATGCCTCATCTGGTAATAAGAGTAGAAAAAGAGGAAGACAAACATTGGTATTTCAAGGAAAGTCTTCTGGTTGCAGCGATGTTAGCGGCGAATCTTTAGTACTACCGCCGTCTAAAGAAGAAGAAGAAGAGTTGATACCACAACAAACAAGTACACTCCCATCATTTCAATTGAGAGAAAATGACTATGTACTAGGGGAAAGGAAGATTGGTGGCAATGCACAAACTATAACGGGTGATAGTTTCCTCCATCATACTAGTTTTCTTTGGGATTGGGATAATACAAATATGGAATACTTGACACTACCCGATAAGCGACCAGATTATCGAGGTGACAGGAAAGTCCGCGTTAGTATTGTTTCATGATGTGAATTCATGTGTTCCATATGTATTTGAGATTTGAGTGCTTCATTGGCCTTCATATATCTTCATTTGATTGCCTTTGCAAGCCGTATGCACTAACTTGAGTCACTATTATCTCTCTTCATCTTCGTCAACCGCTAAACGCGCATCTTCCAGATCACATGATGACTTTTTAGTACGGCTAAAGGATCATTATGGCAATCATGGCGACTCTTCTATAAATAAGAACTCATTATTTCGACATGTAAAGACTGCTACAAATGCTGGCTTCGATTTGGAAGAGATGACATTAAATAGTGTTCTTAAGATTGCAAATGACAAGTTTGGAGGATTACAGCAATGGTTTGACACAAAATGTAGAACTAAGATAGTAAAGCTATAACCTAATTACTCTAACAACTTGAGTTTTCTTTAATCTACATTTTACATCAATTATTTACTACTTAGCAAATCCATCACAATACCTCAATCAACAACTCAAGCCTCCTTTGCTACTTCAGCCTTTGATGACTCATCGGCATCTGCCTCTTTCTCCTCCTCTTCAGTGTGAACCTTTTTCGCCTCTGGCTGTGAATCATCTTCTTCACCCTTTTCATCTGAAGCAGAATCCAGTGGACGCTTCTTAGATGCATCACCGGATCCGCCTCCAAAAGGACTAGAACCAAATGCAGACGGCTTCGCTACTGAACCAAATCCTCCACTGCTAGTACCAAATCCTGTCCCAAACTTGGCTGGTTGACCAAATGATGCAAGTGTTTGAGCTGCATCCATTGATGTAGTAGAGGGTGCCGCTAATGTGATGGGAGCACCACTTCCAAATACAAACTTGCCTGGCGTGTTGCCAGTCTTTGGAGGTGTAAGATTGAGAAAAGCACCACTGCCCTTTGGCGACGATTCATCAGCTGGTTTGGCGGAAGTAGTAGCCACACCAAACCCTGTAGTTGACGGCTTACTAGCAGCTGCTCCACCAAACGTTGTTGTAGAGGCACTTCCAAAGATAGGAGCAGTACCACTACCAAAAGTAGGAGCTGCACCACTACCAAAACCTGACGACGATCCAAAGGTTGGCTTGGGACAGTCCGGTTCTGATTGCATAGTTGGAGGTTTGGGCATGCTTCCAAAAGTACTGGGCGGTAGAGTAGTTGAGCTTGAACCAAATGTCAACTTTGGTGCATCTGTAGATGAAGTATCCTTGACCTCGGTAGTCTCTGGAACGGAAGCAAGTGGCGGTTTTGGTGATAAAGTCGCCTGCTTTTCTTCAGACTTATCAACATCCACTTCAACTGCAGATGAGTCCTCTTCTTTTGATGACTTGTCATCACTATCAGTAGTGGACGATTTCTTGGCAGCTAGTTGCTTCTCAGCCTCAAGTTTCCTAGCCAACATGGCAGCTTTCTTCTTCTTCATTCTGTTGAGATGGATAAAATAGAAGGAGTGTCAGATGACAAATGGACACGAGCAAAATAAAGGCAATATACAATACACAAACTTACAACTCCAACTTCATCTTCATTTCATCTTCCTTCTTGGATGCGGCAGAAGATGGGGCCGTTTGTTTCTTTGTCAAGACAATCTTTTTGATAGGCTTGGTATTGGCTGCTGGGGGCGGTGATTTGGGAGTAATATCCTTCTTCTTTACGGTAAACTTCTTAGATGGGGCAAGAGCCTTATCAGCTGCCGAGATTGTTGTGGTGGTAGGAGGATCCTTCTTGGCTGTGGCGGCAGTAGGTGTTGGTGTCTCCTTCTTTGCTACAGTGGTGGTGGCATCCTTCTTTGCGGCAGAAGTATCCTTCTTCAACACTGCCTTTTTAGTCTTTGCAGCAATCTTCTTGGCCGAGGCGATAACGCCCAACTTTGTTGTGGCAGTCTTTTTCAAAGGTGGTGATGTCGTACTCGCAGCAACAGCAGAATCTGCTGGGGCGGCATTCTTCTTGGGAGCGGCAGCCTTGCGTTTCTTGCCCTTCTTCTTGGTAACGGCTGCAGTTGTTTGTGTTGTACTAGCTGTCTCAACTTCTGTTTTACCATCCGCATATGTCTTGGTTTCTGTTTGAGTAGGTTTGGCCGTCTCGGCAGCTGACTTGTCGGATTCTTCAACAGCACTAGTTGTTGATGCCTCTTTCACTTCATCAACATTTTCTGTCTCAACGGGTGTCGATGTCTCCTTCATCTCAGCATCGTCCTTTGGCTTCTCGCTTCCGGCCGGCGCAGCTGGTTGAGCAGCAGAAGCTGATTCAGTACTACTATCAGCAGTAGAAGTACTTGACGTTGTTCCACCAATTTGTTGTTTCAAGTCGGCAATCTCCTTCCGAAGAGATCCCTCTGTCGCCTTAGCCTTTTCTTCAACTACCTTTGCATTCTTAAGACCATTCTGCATCTTCGTCATCATCTTCTTAAGGTTGTCAACCCTCGAATTCACAGCCAGAACCTCAGCCTGCGAAGCCTTGAGTTCTTCTTCAACCTTCTTGGTTGCTGCCTGGGAATCTGCAATCTTCTTGTTAGCAAGCTTATTTGACTTGGCTGCTTTTGCCAACTCCTCTTTCTCCTTCTTGGTCTTTTCAAGCGCTGTCTTGAAGGCATCAATCGAAGCCTTTTGGGATGCATTCTCTTTATTGAGACGTGTTACGAATCCCTTTGCCTTGGTTGTGGTAGCCTCCGCTTTATCTTTCTGTGTCTTCATTGTTGAACATTCTTCCTTTAGCTTTTCAACGGTTGCAAGGGCTTGGGCGTGTTCCTCGGGATCGATCTGATTAAACTTGGACACAAGACTGTGAACACGGCCCTTCCAAGCATCCACCTCTCGTGATAAACTTTCTTTCTCAGCCTGCAAAGCTGCATGTTCAACCTGCATGCTCCTCATCTTTTCTGATTGAGGAGCGGTCGAAGTCTTTAGAGAGTTGAGTTGAGACTGAACATCAGATAGTTTCTTTGTCACCTTTTGTGATTCCTCTCGAAGCATGGTGTTACTCTCACGAATAAGTACAAGTTGTTCCTCTGCACTCTTGAGCTTGGTACGAAGCTCATTTGTCTCCTTTTCGGTTGATGATCCACTTCCATCCTTATTACCTTCACGCAATTTCAGCTCCGATCGAGCTTCTTCTAGACTTCTCTTGGCAAGTTCGGCAGCTGTACGTTCACGTTCAGATGCGCGTTTGGCAGAGGCGAGATCTGCTTCCAACATTGTACATTCAGATTGTTTGAAACGGAGAAGCTCACGAAGATCTGATAATTGCTTTGAGCTAGCATCATCAGCCGCCTTATCCCCAGCATCATCTCCAACGAGTTGAGTTGCCTTGTCAGATTGAAACTTGTCAACTGTTGCAGATAAAGAAGTCATTTGGTCATGTAACAAATTGTTCTGACTACGCATATCGTCCAACCTCGTCTTGGCCTCTTGCAGCGACTTTTCAAGTTGTGTCTTTGATGCGTCCCATGCACTCTTCTCTGCATCAATTTCAGCCTGAGCCGTAAGAAGCTGAGACTCGGCAGTCTCTCGAAGACGTTGTTCCGATTCCATCTCAGAACGTGTATCTCGCAAGGCAGTCCGAGCCTCAGCATGAAGGGCCAATTCACGCTCGTAGTTCACATTAGCATTCTTTGCATCAAGTTGATACCGCTTTGCTTCCGTATTTAATGATTCCATCCTAGCAATGGCCTTGGAAGCATCTTCCTTGGAACCCGACAGCTGAGTTGTCAATGAATCAATCTTGGCCTTGAGCTCGTTTACGGCCTTGTCTTTCTCGCCACGGTGCGACATGAGATCCTTGGTCAAGTCTGCAACGGCCTCTCGTTGTTGAGCCTCAGACTTGCGCAACTTTTCAAGTGTGGCTGTGGTTTCATTCTTATACTTGGTTGATGCGGCGGTGATTTCAGCCACTTGCTCTTCACTTGACTTGGCAATTGTCTGAAAGTCGGCAATGCGCTTCTGAGCAGTCGCAAGGTCTGACTTAGTAGTCTCAAGCTCAGTAGTCATCGTTGCAACCTTTGCCTCAAGAGCTTCCTCGGCACTTGTATCAATAGTCACATCCCCAAGCTTGACCTTTGCAGCCTTCAGTTCCTTCTCACTCGTCTTGAGTTTGAGTGTTAACTCTTGGACCTTTAGCTTCAACTTTGACCCTTCCAAATTCGCCTTGGTAATATTCACTGTAGCCGCTTCCTTCTGTGTAGTAAGATCCTTAACACTAAGCTCCAACTCAGCAATCTTACCCTCCAACTTTTGAACAACAGTGGCATGCTTGGTGGCATCATCTGACTGAGATTCTTGGATACGCTTCATCTCTCCTTGTAGATTCTCAAGCTCACCTTCCGATTTGGCCGTGAGACTAGCTTCAATACGCTGAACTGATGAAAGAAGTGTCTCTTGTCTGGCAATTTCTGATCGAAGTGCAGTTGCTTCAGACTCCATTCGTTTCTCATTCGCCGTAGAGGTCTCCAATTGAACACCGATGAGTCTCATCTTGGAGGATGCCTGCTGATACTGCTGCTCCTTCTTGGCCAACTCTCCCCTCACTGCATCCAAGTGGCTCTGTGTTTTGTTTAACAACTCTTCCAACTGTGCTTTACGTCTTGATTCACTTTCATTTTCTGATTTCAACATTGTCAACGAGTTCTCTAAACGTTCTGTCTTGCCTTGGTAATGTGATACATCAATCTCAAGACGTGCCACAGTTGCCTTGGTAGTAGTTAGATCACCACGCAAACGTTCATTTGATGTAGTCAATTCATTGGCATGTGCATCAACACGTGCCAATCGTCCTTCCAATGCTTCCCGTTCATGTTTTGAACATGATACCTCAGCCTTGAGTTTGGCAACTTCTTCTGTCAAATCATGATTTCTAGCCTCAATCAATGGAAGTTGTTCAGCACGAGCATCTGCCAACGCCAGCTGATCATTACCACTACCACCACCCTCAATGGCAAGAAGAGGTGCATCATTCTTGGCAACTAACGCTCGGTATAAATCACGTTGATGAACAATACCGGCTACCAACTTGGCCTGCTTCTCCCTCTCTTCACGTAAGGTACCCACCTCACCACGCAACGAATTCAATTCAATCTCATCAGGATTATTCTGAATCTTATCCTCCAACTCGGAGATCTTACTTGTCATGGAATGATAATCACGTACCAATTTTTGATTCTGCTGTTGCAATGAGGTAATATCAGTAAAAGATATCATATCTCCAGACTCGGAAGCACGTCGCTGTAATAAACTTTGAACCTGTGTTGCCAAATCAACATTCTCCCTCTTTAATTCATTGCATTCCCGTTCCATTTGTTTATGTTGCAATTCCAAATCTTGATTATCAGCACGAATATCGGTCACCTCTCTCCTGGCATAATCCAACCGTTCAGTTGCAACATCTAATTCTTCCAATGCACTTTCCAACTCTAATTGCTTTTGATGGAAGATGGGAGTTTTAGCAGCCACATCACGATGGATACGATCAATAAGAATCTTGAGCTTTTGATTTTCCTGTTGTTCGGCACGTAATTCATCCTCGGTTGATGCTAAGCGGGTATACATATCAGTCAGACTTAATGGACCAGAAGCATCATCCAACATCATTAAACTGTTTGATTCTTCACCACCCTCGGTAATTGCCAATGGTTGTGCTTCACCACCCTCGGCGGCAATACGACGACGACGTGGTGTAGTACTCTTATTGAGTATCGTCTCCTCCATACGATTCTTAGCCTCCTCAACAATCTGTAATCGATCTTCCAATACCTCACGTTTACGTTGTTCTTCATCTCGTACTTGTTGAACGGCATTATCAATACCCTCAGTTAAACGTAACTGCACCTCTTGTGCTTGAGATGATGCATCCTCTGCTGCCTCCTTACTTAACTTTTTCAATTCTTCCACTTCACGTAACAGCGATGTTCGCTGATCTTCGGCTAGTAACATCCGTTGTTCTTTTAAACTTACTAATTCACGTTCCTTATTCAAGTCTAATTCAAACATTTCCTTTTGGGATGCAAATTCAACTTGTTTATCATATAATTGTTTTTGTAAACGATCGACATCACGTGATGTATGTTCACTTGTCATACGTAATGTTGATATATCCCGATCACGTTGTTCCAAATTTAATTGTACCTTATCTAACTCACTTTGTACTGTCCGCAATTCATTCGAATGACGTGATTTCAATGTTGATAATAAATCAACCTTACTTGATAACTCTTCATCTAAATAATTCGAATGGGATGTTACCGCCTGTAATTCCTGTTCTAATCGTTTCACTTGTAACCGTAATGGTAATGCCTCACTTGAACTTTTAGTATGTTGTGTAGTCATACTTGTTAAAAGTGTATTATATTCTTCATTTGATTTTGTTAATCTTGATATCTCGGTATGTAAATTATCAGATTCACGTGATATACGATCTACACGTTCTTCACTACATGTTAATTTACGTTGTGTTTCGGAATGTTTACTCTTTTCAGTTGATATATTACCCTTGAGTACTTGTTGTTCATCATCTTTTTGGGTTAATGTTGCACGTAATTTATCCATTTCAACTTTGAGTGCTGTATATTCTTCCGATTGACGTTTCGATTCAACATTCTTGGATGTTAATTGACGTTGTAATTCATCACGTTCTTTTTGGATTGTGGTGTAATTCATTTCATATGTTGAATAAAGTGCATCACGATTTAGAGTTGTTGCTTGTTCACGTGCAGCCTTGAGGATTGGATCTTCAGTTGTTGTGGTTGTTGTTGGGGCATCATCCTTACTCTGTCCTGCGCTTGCACCACTCTCCCCAACCTCTTTATCACCCGCACCCTCACCCTCTTCACCCGCCTCATTATTATCAGCACCCTGCTGTCTCAACTCTTCCATAATTAAATCAGTATCCGCATCCTCCTTCTCTTCATCATTTACTTCTTTTAATGTTGCATTTGTAATTTGATCTGTTGATATTGATTCCATTACTGTTTGTGCTGCTGGTGTTGCTACAATCTGTTCTTCTTCTTCCATTGCCTTATCCTCAACGTTTTCAACATCTTTCTGTGGTGCCGTGGCCTTGTCCGTACTCTCTTTAGATTTATCCCCAGACTTATCCGCAGCCTTAGCAACCGGGGGTGCCACAACCTTAGCACTACCGCTACTAAGAGCACCAAAGGTTGATGGTCCACCAAATGGATTACCAGCCTTCTTGGATGGCGATGGATCAGCAAATCCTGCTAAATGTACCTGATTAGAAGCTCCAAAACCACCAAATGTTGATGGAAATTTTGCTGTACTTTGTTGAGCTGGTTGAGGTTGAGCTGGTGGTTGGGGTTTGGTATCAGCCGGATGGGATTTAACGGATGATTTATCACCTGCTGCTGCAACCGAAGCATCAGTTTTCATATCAGCAGTCTTAGTATCATCAGTTGATTTATCAACCATAGGTTTAGAAGCTAATTCCAACAAAGCTTTTTTAGCCTCCTCTTCCTTATCAACCTCTTCTGCTTCTTCGTCACTACTATCATCAATAATTTCAACAATTTCAGAAGAATTATCAATTTGTGCTATTGGTACTGTTGCATCTGACTCTTCACCATCATTATCATTAGAATGAACTGATGCATCATCATCTTGATTATTTAATTCGGTATCGGCCATTTCGGTATCCTCCTGTTGTTCGTTTGGTGGATTATTATCATCCATGGGTGTATCCCCATCTTCTTGATTGTTCATGTTTGTACTAGTGTTATTAGTTTGTTTGGATTTGTTATTGCCCATGCCAATATCAACAACAGAGAATGCTGCAACTTGCAACTTTGTGATTTATTTAGGGTAGAGGGCAAAAATTATGTCCCTGGGCGATATTAATATCATTTCGAGTACTTGATGTTGATATTATGATATTGTTCTTATTCATCTATTTGAGGATAGATATATCTGTTAGACTTATGATATAGGCAGATATATACATCGCTTGTGAAGCAATTTCAACTGGTGGTGATATTTTGGGCGGTGGTTTTATTATCACAAGAGATACTTATACCAATTCGATCACAAGTCGAGCTAGAATGCAGATTCAGTTTGATGTATTTGCAAATCTTACTTAACATATAGATAATATGGTTAAGAAAAAGAAGAAAGGACCAAAGCTTATACCAAAGCCAGAATCACCTTCTAGAGGTAGACTCTCTAGTACTGAGGATTTGTTTGACGGCTTTACCACATTATCAATACAATCTACTGATAATGATGAGGTGACAAGAAAGAATAAAGCAACAAATCTATCTATTGAAACATCAATCACTACTACTCCGATATATGATAACAATACTACAACTGGAAGGATTATTCCCCTTTCTACCCCAAAGGATAGCAATGACACAACAACTCCAGATATTGACGGCTATGATAAATTTGGTTTAATACTTAACAAAAAGGATTCGATAGATGATACTACCAGACAGCAGGGTACTACTCAAGATAATCCTTCAATACTACAGCAAACCTTTCCATTGCGTAGACTACACAGCTCTGATTCATACATGTCTGATTCAAGTACAACAACATCGGAAGAAGATGATTTAAACAATATACGCATGTTAAAAGAAGATGCGACAGAACATATATTTGTCAAACATAGAAAAGGAGAGATAAGTGATGGCATTCATGAATCACATTATGCACCACAAAGAATACGACCTTCATTAGAAACTGCAGAGTCGTCAATAACTGGGAATAGTTTAACACCCAGTGCTATTGATATGTCATCGATTGGTTATCATGATCAGCAGAGTGATTCCAGTGTACAACATTTAATGACCTCTTATCAAGGTCGTATTCATGCTGATGCGAGTTTCAGCTCTAGTTCAGATGAATCTGATATTGCTCAGCAGCAACTACCTTTACCGTTATCATCACAACAGC
>Ga0214477_100896_pt1 | contig 17876 bp, 13 predicted proteins | sample M1_20Mar14CPVII9_FD_165058 | JGI IMG/M metagenome (GOLD analysis project Ga0214477, IMG submission 165058) | Marine eukaryotic communities from Monterey Bay, California, United States - M1_20Mar14CPVII9sort6BwellC16 | ecosystem: Environmental > Aquatic > Marine > Unclassified | place: USA...
CTCAATACGAGGCCATCGGAGGCTGCCGAGAGCCAATATACCGTCGTTTCTTCAAGTATTATGCATAAAGAGAAGGTATCTATACTCTTTTTCTAAGTGGAGCAACGATACCTCTATTTCTATGCAAGTCTAGATAGATATAGCGCATATCCTACCATTTAGCATTGTCTTGCTTCTAAATATGTATGATATTCGTATCTATAGTATGAACTCATAGTTTCAGTACCTAATAATATATAGAATCTACTTTATTGCTATATGAACTGGTTTGGGGTATGTTGTGTGATGTTTTTTATGCATAATCTATGCATATGTTGCTGTGTGTATCCTACAAGCATATCGCAATCCAATACCCACTGTGTTGGGCTATAACCCCATATCCTGTCTTCTACTACCTTAATTATGCCCCTCCAATCACTCCAGCATCATTTGTACACACAGGATGATGCACATAACATTTTGTGCATATCATGTGTGCATTTTTATATCATCCATCAATATCGTATCCAATCTATCCATATACGGCCAGACCATACTAGATATACAGCAGGATGTGTTCTCATATATCTGATGTTGATTGTTGTACATCATCATACGTTTTCTACCAATATTGCTCCGTCTAGAGTTGTCAATCTAACATAAGAATAATTCGAAAATTGAAGAAGTTAACGCATGACATCGATGCTGCTTTACCTCGGGTATAGGAGGTATCATACGACCATTTGGCACTTTTCTAATATATAACCGTTAAGGGGTATCGCGTAGTTGAGTATCAGCTAGTCCATAGTCTTCATAAATGAGAGAGGCTGCTTGTCGTTACTATTCACTACTATTTTGTTGCAATCTAAACCGAATATCATACCGTATCTCCAATCCCACATAACATCTAATACGTTGCAGACATCATATATTATATTGTTTTTATCAATTGTAGTGGCTGGTGGGTGATGGTGACCACGGTAGTACTAGTATGCTGCGTTGGTGTCGTAGATCTAACTTCTAACGCATCAACCACTAATATTGTTGGTAGTGCACATCATACAACATTGCAATGAGTAGGCTGCTTCAAACCACCCAAAAAAAAACGATATCAAAGGTCATCATAATTAATCATCGAATACCAGGAACAATACCATATCGACTGCATACGTCTATATCGTTCTAGATGTGCATACGCTCGCGCAATTGATTTTTTACACATCAGTGAAGTAGTAACTTCAGAGTACTATTGTGACCAAACCACGATAGATATGCCAGATTACTTACAAGGACGTTGTATCGCATCTAGTGTTGCTATATTGACCCGAATGCCATATATCTAACATCTAAATTAAAGTAGTAGTAGAGCTAAAGAAGAGGACGCCATGATGAACCTTTTTACCTCTTAGAGATTGAGGAAAAGTGCTGAGCTGGGAATCAACCACGGGCGGTTGTGGTTATTTAAGGCCACTATATGGATATAATAATGGATACATAAAGAGTGGGACATTTTGTCGCACTATTTTCACAGAATAATACATAAAGATGGTGCACCATATTGTCATTGTTTATTAGCTGATACCATCATGATTGGCAAAAAGATTAAGATATTAACGGCGGGTAGGTCGTTTCCCAACCTAGAGCTACCGCCAGCGGTCAAAGAGATATTAGACAGAAACCCAAAGAATGTAGGTAATGAAATAAAATTTTTTATGGACGGTGGGTGGTTATACATAATCATATCTGCCTCTGGAGATCTAGTGAAAATAGGTGCTGCATTTTCTATGCTTTATGACCGATTCAATACGAATGTGAGGAGTAGGTGGCAGACATGGGAGTTGCACGGTGGAAAGTTTGCAATTGGCATCCGTGTTTTATACCCTGCACAAACCGAAAATATCATCCATAAGTGTATGGGAAAATCACGAAACCTCGGCCCTCCAGTTATTGGTAATGAGGTATTTAATTTCAATGAAAGGTTAGATATTGTTATCATGTTGTTGAATGATTGCAAACAATCAGTAACAACCCGGGAGATTTTGAGAAAGAAACCAGGTTATAACAATGTTGTCAAGAGAGATAAACGTCCAGCAGATTTTGAAGGTATGAAGTTTCGTAGTGATAGCGATACGAGGTTCCCACCTATGATTGAATATGATGAAGTAAAGGGTTGTGATGATAATCATGTTGCATTATTGTTCTGTGAGAATTGTGAAGAACCCGACGGCGGGACATTCACTTTGGATCAATCTATTCAGATTGTTCAGAGTTTACAGACATGTGTTTTAAATGAAGGATCGTTTCGTGCAGGGTTTGATAAATTCTTTGGTGGTAGTGAGAGCCATTTTAGAAAGTTGTTGCATGGACCAACTGCAATTGCCCGATCCATTGATATCGTCGAAACGGAACCCAAATTAGAATGGTTTCTCATAAACCCTTATGCCGTGGGACCTCTAGCAGCTAGAGGAGGTGCAGGTGGTGGTGGATCTGGACCTGCTACTGGTGGTGGTAACCCGGGTGGCGGACCTGGTGGAGGGGGCGGTGATTATCCGGGTGATGATTTAGGAGGGTATCCAAGGTAAGTTTTTGAGCACATGATGTGTCATGTCATGTGATTGAACACACTAACACTTTTCCAAATATGTTATAATTTCAATCTCTTCAGACCCGATGATAATGCTGGATTTGATAACTACCGTGACGAGACTTCGGCAACAGCATCATCTTCTTGGACATATGATGAGCAAGTTGTTGCTACTGAAGCTGAGATGCAGCTACAAGAAGTACTTTTAGCGTCGTCTGCATCCTCAACATCTGAGGGTACACCACTATCATCGAGGTATTCATCTTCAGCTGCCAACACAATCCCTCCTTCTGTTGACAAGAGACAAAGTGCGGCACTTGCTGCGGAGCAACGACTTTTGGCCTCGAACCGTGCCGACACTGAGTCCTCCAAGACTTCACATGCAAACAAGAAGACCAAAGCAAATGATGGTTCTAGTATCAAGTCATCTCTATCGTCATTTGACGGTGCTAGTCGCAAGTCATCCCTATTATCATCCACAGACAAGGATTCTTCTTCTTCTGCTTTCGGCGTCTCTGCTGTCAAGACAGTGCCACCCTTCTTGGTCTCACTCCATTCTATGTTGTGTGACAAATCTCACTCCGATATTATCTCTTGGAACGTTGGTGGAATCATCATTCACAAACGACAAGATCTTGAAAAGTTTGTACTTGGAAAGTATTATAACCATTCCAAATTTGCATCCTTTACCCACCAACTCAATAGATACGGCTTCGAGAACGACGGGGGTATTATAAATGCCTGCTCTTTCACACACAAGACGTTAACGGATGACGTCGAAAGTGTTTTGAGTTTACAGACATTAGTTGCGAAAGCCAAGTCGAAAGAAATTGTCAAAATTGATTCAGACAGTGAAGGGGAGGAGAAAAGTATATCCGATAGCCAAGACAGTGAGAGCATATCCGACGACGTTCAAGCAGCTGTACGTGAAAGGAATAAAATCAGTGCAGCAGCTGTACGTGAAAGGAATAAAATCAGTGCAGCAGCTGTACGTGAAAGGAATAAAATCAGTGCCAGGATTTCACGGATGCGTAAAAGAAAATACATCAAGGGACTGGAAGAAGAGTTGGCAGAGTATAAGAAGAAAGAAATGGGTGGTAACGATGTTTTATCCACAGATGATACAGCAGGTGATGAGAGACCTGTTTTGAATGCATCTGCTGAGGAGAGACGTAAACAGTCTCTATCTGCTGCTGAGAAACGTCGTGAGCTGTCCACTGCATCTGCCGTTAAACCTGCCACATCTGATGCGTCCTTGGATGATGTCGGAACATCTACCAAGTCGAAAGACGTTATTGAAATTGATTCAGACAGTGAAGGAGAGGGGGAAAAGAAGTCCGCGGCCGTCAAGGATTCCCCTGCATCCACATCTGATGCGTCCTTGGGTGAGGATGACGAGCGTTCCTCGGGTGACGAATCAGCTGCGAAGAGACTTAAACGGGTTTCTGCTACTGAACCTGCCGCTGCAAAAGATGGCGACTCTGCTGGTATTGTCAGTAAATATTCCGCCGCAAAAGATTGTGACAATAATGAACTGCCTAAGTAAGTTTGCGTTGGCGTTTGAGTAATTTGTGTTTGAGTTTCGCTCATGCATTTGTACAAAAGTCTTTACTAACTGTTATCTCTTTTCTAGTGATGATACGACCCCACCAGCTTCTTCATCTCGTGTTACAAGTAATCCTACATCAACCACTGCCGATAATCATGATGTATCAAATGTGCCAGCCTTTTTGGTCTCACTCCATTCTATGTTGTGTGAAAAATCTCTCTCCAGCATTATCTCCTGGAATGTGAGCCAAGGCGTTGGCGAAATCATCATTCACCAACGAGAAGTTCTTGAAAAGTCTGTACTTGGAAAGTATTATAACCATTCTAAATTTGCATCATTTACCCGCCAACTCAATAGATACGGCTTCAAGAACGGCTTCGTTGACAGGATAGATGGCATTATAACTGCTTGCTCTTACACACACGAGACGTTAACAAATGATGTCGAAAGCGTTTTGAAAATAGTTGTGATCAGGACATTTGTTTCAACGGATGATGTCGGTACGGATAATGTCGCCGTCAAGGATTCTTCTTCTTCGTCTTTACATGCCAAAGCACAGGCAGAGTTGCGAGCTGCTTTTCTCAGTGCAGCTGCTGTCGGAAGCGTTCCGAAAGAGAAGCCTACCAATCCAGTCGTCAAGGATTCTTCGTTGCAACCCAACCTTGGTTCGTCAGTTGAGAGTAAACAGTCACCGGAAGAACTTACCCTCTTCAAATTCTTGGAGTCGCAACAAGATTGTATCACGGGCAGTGCGGCAAAGTTCGGTGCTTGGATCAAGTCTCAAGGTATTGATTCCATGACAGACTTGAAAGATGCTGTTGGCAATAACTCCTACCTGAATAAAATGGTAGATGGCAAAGGAGGTAACGCACTGAAATTTTTCAAATGTGATGCGTTCAAGCTCGCCGTGTCTGAGTTCGAGGCTTCTTTGTCAACTTTGTCAACAACTCCTCCTTCTCTATCAGTAGCCCAGCCTACTCAAACGTGCAACAAGTCCAATGTTACTACAAATCAACTCAAGACCCCGCAGACGCTACGTCTACCTCAAGTACGCACAGGAATCAATAATGACTTGGCTAAGCTTACTAACAACCAAGTGGTAGCTATGAACCCTCAGTTCAACAACCGAGCAGTACTGCCCCTTCCCCTACACATGTTTCAGCCTATGGGGAGCCAAATGGTAGCGTCGACGTTACTTCCTTCATATCAACCTCAGTTCAGCAATCAAGGGAGGCCTATGCCATTGGGTCGTTTCAATCTACACAGTCTTCTACCGATGCAACAAGGAGTCAACTGGCAAGCTTTGCAGATGAAAGCGTCGACTGCTGAGGACACCTCTAATCTCTGTGTCCGTGAGACTACTGATGCTGCTAAGGTTACAACAGATAATCAAGCCACATCAGCAGGAGTCGACGAAACACCACCATCCAAACCAACCAGTCGTCCTTCTATTTCAAGAGTGGCAGCTCCGTCAGTATCATTCAGGTCCCCTTGGTTTACTCTTTCTGAGTCTGAATTTCTTTCATTGTCTAATGCCCGGGCGTCAACCGCTTGTGTAGAGTCTCAGGATGCCGGAGTTGATGCTACTATTGCAGCTCGGGCAAACAATCAGGCTACTGAATCGACTTTGACAAGTTCCACAAACGTATTATCCACATCAAAAGATGAGGACGTAGAACTCCTTGGTGATGAGTAAGTTCCGTTCACAAATGAAGTGTGTTACCATGATTTGTATTGGTACATCTTGCATTGTGTTCGGAACTATACGTTTGGGGTACTATGCTAGATCTACAAATTACAATACATAGTAACATAAAACCATTTTATATGTAACGACAGTTTGGATATAAAGCAGAACTGAGTCGGCACACCCCAACCGACAGTTTGATTTCTTTTTTATGCTTTGGGGATTTCTTTTTTATGAGTATGAACCTAGTTGGTCTACTCATACCCTCTGAAGTAGAAAGTACTTTTAGCACTTGCTAGAGTAGAGCTCTTAGAATGTGAAAGGGACTTACGCTATTCTACTCATATCTGATTAAGCAAGTCGTCTATCTAATCATCTAATCTAAGTCTCTCTTCTTCCTTCTAGCCATATTGCTCCAAATAATGATATGATTGCAGTAGTAGATCCTCCAAGCATCCATTTAAATACTGGCAACCAAGCTTGCTTTGTTTTTACATCCAGAACTCGAGCTACGCAACCATTGAATACTGCTAATAGAGCAAAGCCACATATGTCAAATGCATCAGCAATTGTGGCTGAACCATCTTCCCCACCTCGTTTCAGTGCAAACATACTTGATGGTAGATAGAATGGTATAGCTGCAAGCATTGTACAGTGCAAAACATAAGATATACATCCTAAAGCAAAAGGCCTAGTATATGTAAAGATCATACTACTCACCGAGACTGAAACCAAATAGAAACATAAGTAACGTCCCAAGAACTGGTGTAAGATTGACCATGTTTTGCAAATAGGCTGTTTGAAGAATTAAGCATATAGTAGCAGTAGTTAGGAAGCCCGTCATAGCGAATGCTTTCCGTCTATATGTCTTTGATCGACTAGATCTTTGTCTTGTTCTATCTGAAGGATATGTCTTTTCTGATAATGATGATACAGCCAAGAGACATCCCATGGCAAATGCACTACCAACCCGAGCAGACGCTCCAGATGACATATCAAAGCATTGCGTCATATATGATGGTATGAAGAGAAGGAATGATACAAGTACCATTATTATTGATCTTGAAATGAGATGAAGCCAGAATTCGAGTGTTTTCGACTGCTGACCAAGTATTGAAAGTGATTGCCTCAATGTAGATCTTTCTTTTGACTTGACTACGTTGTCATCTGATATTCTACTCTTCTTCTTTCCTCCAAAGTAGGTAAGCATGAAAAGCGGTACTAGCTGGATGATACTCGATGCTCTATATACCAATCTCCATCCACTATTAGTGACTTGTATTGTTGATCTAGTAGATGCCCATTGCAGTAATGAAGCAAAAGCAGTAAAACTAATGGTATTACCTAACCGTGCTGCCATTGCCAACCTTCCTATTTCTCTAGACCAACTTTCTTCTGGAAGATAATCTCGTATCGACTTTACACAAGCTGCCCAACATGCACTGAATGCAAAGTCAACTATAATCCAATAGATTGCGAATGATATAAGTGAAGGACATAATGTTTGTGTACCAATAGAGCCAAGACATATAAATAGTATCGTCGATGCTATTTGAAGTGAAGATATACCTCCCAAACTATCAATAATTGGGCCTAAGAGAAGCTTCCCTGTTGCAATACTAACAGTTGATAAAGCAAGTAATCTTGATATTACATCTTGTCTTGATAATATTGTATTGTGATGCAAAAGACCAGAGTTCGGAGCAGTAAGTAACGCTAAAGTTGATGGCAGTGCACATTTGGCAGCCATCACCGTGAGGTATGTTAGAAAGAGTGAAGCAGATAGTGTTTTTGCATGATCATTGTTGTTGCCATTATTACCACCACGTATAGTACTAAATGATATCAAATTTGTTGATCTTTTGACCGATTGTCTATTATTATTGTATTGAAACATAACATTGCTTGTGTCTATTATTCTATTTCTTTTTCTCTTGGTATCTAACTTCAATGATGTTGCAAAGCATGATGGATTTTGTATCGCCTTCACTTGTGGTAGTATAATAAGGAATATAAGTATACTAGAGTATAGAATCAACATTATTGATATACTATTATATTCCTATAATACTGCCGAGCAATAATATGTATGTATGTATGTATGTATGTATCCGTATCTATCATGTAAAATGATGGGGAAGTGGAGGTGTATTTTTGATATAGCCAACGATATCCTGTGATCTAAATCCAGTGGTTTAATAAGTATATAAAAGGATGTGTGTGGTATATATTAGAAGTATTGGTATTGCAATAGGGGATCACCAACTTCTCTATTCTCTCGTTTACGATAAGATTAAAAAGCGGTTAAAGATACCATATCATCATCGATGATATGTATGATCACCAATTAGCAACTTAATGCAGTTTATATAATGGAGTAAGAGTAGATATTGTTAATTGTTGTTATTAGGATAGTATTATCTCTTCTTCGCCTCTAGTTGGTTAGTGTTTGTTCAACATTTTGCTGCAGCGAGCTTCTGTAATTGACAATTCAACACATCAACAGTACACCATTCGATTTGCTTGGATATTATACACTGCAAATTTCAATAGTATACATCACTCTAACAACTATGTCCGAAACTGCATCATTTGTTGATCCAGTATTTCTAGCTCGCTTTGGCCTTACACGGATAAATGCAATTGATTACTTTCTCCATCCTTTAAATCCATTCAGAACGTCAGCCAAAACATCAAATGAAGTTCTTAATATGCAGGGTATTAATATTGGTACATTAATGGCATGGGGCACGGGTACCCGACCAGGACCATTGAATATGGATGACGGGGAGGATGAGTACCGAATAGCATTATCAAGATTGACTGGTGAGCAGTATGAGTTATTACCACTAACAAATATCGATGGTATGACACCACAACAATTAGCTGCATTATTTACAATCAGGCATGTACATAGAACATCACAAAATCAAATTAAGGTATTGGGAATATATTATATATTAGAGGGAGTTATATATAAAAGTCCTACAGTTCGAGGACTTATGAAAGCTCACATAGCACGAACATTAGAGGGATTGTCCGACGCTTGTGATGCTTTGAGTGTTTGTGCCAAGTATGATCCGTCAACTGGATATACATGGAATTTTGACTCAACGAATAATGACGATGATGATGATGATGATAACGACGACGAAGAAGAAGATGATGATGATGACGAAGACGGGGGAGTTTATAATGTTCAAGAAAAGAAGAAGAGAAAACGAAGACGTATACTTGACAATCGGCGACCAGGCGAAAGGTAAGTGTGTTGTATACTTATGCATTAATGAATACAATACATGAACCATCTGACTTAATTGTTGATCTGATAATGAAATGAGCAGAACGGCAGAGGAAGAAGAGGGTATCCGTGCATCTGAAGCTATCGACCGCATTCTATCCCGTTTGAGTAATAGCGATGTTGTTGTCAAAGGGAAGAAACCTACAGTGTAGCATGTCAGATACTCGATGTGATGATTCGAACAAGACTTAGTGATCTTCGGAAGATATATTATCTCTTCCAATACTGCTCAGCAATCTGGTATTCTAAGATACTGATAAACCAGCTCAGGATAGGATAATTACTATATCACCAGTAGAACACAGTAGTTATGATTCCTTGTCTACTTCTTCCTTTTGGGACATCTTGTCCTACGACAGTGCCCCCTCACCACTGCATGGACATGAAGATGGCTAGAGCAAGAGGTATTATTCAGAGGTGTGCTAGTCTTCTAGATGATGTGAGGTGCAAGTATTGTTCTCTTTCCTAATAAACATGTATTTATCATCTTATATCTACAAATGTTCTACATATATACAATATCAACAGTTTATAGACCTCACAAAAGAGGTGCCCCTAATCTCCAGCTCTTGCGAATAGCTTTCGTCCTTGTGTAGTTGTCTTCATGACAACTATCAGGATAGCATTAAAATATTCTTGTCGTTCGCAGGCTACTTGGAGGTAGTATTTCTTGCAGTGTTTCAATCAATCTTCTTTTATACAATACAGGTAAAACTGAGTCCATGCTCATATCATATCTGGGGAGGTACCCAAGTATCTTGAGGACGATCTTCTCGACGTTCATCTCGGACGTATCTTGGAGTGCGTGCCAGCAACGCCAATTGTTCTCCATTCTAGATCAAGTACACGGACAGCTATCTTGTATCGGCGAAGTATCCCCATCCATCTGTGGTAGAAGAAGATGTGCTCAACTGACGACGTTCAATTGTTCTTCCACTGTAATCAGCCGCGGAGGCGCTGCCAAGTGCAGATAGATTATTTGCAACGCATCGACTACGAGATAGACCACCGGTAATACTGCTTCTAGAACTTTGGCTCGATAGAGAGTTGAATGATGAAGATTGAGACATGCTGTCAAAAATAGAACTATCGAGCTCGAAGTCTTGTGAGTTCAGTGCTGTAGTGCAGGCAGATAACATCTCTGGTGGTTGTGGTACACTACTAGCGTTGGAATCGATTGAGATTCTACGGAGTTGGTGGGCGAGTTCAACAGAGTTCATCATTGTATATTACTATTGCAATAGAGGAGAAGGGGATTATGATGATGGCTTTGAATTTATGATCTTTGTTAGTGGCATCATCGTTATGTAGGTGGTAGTTGCGTGGTTGATTGCCCTCGACATGTGTTTGATTTGTTCTTTGCAATTTAAAACACCTCATGTCACATCAACTTCTCATGAGCTACATTCCCGGTACAAATCAAGTGCACAGCAACTGTTACAAAGAATAACAAATCATTGCAATCTGTTTTATATTCTTTGTGAGGCCCTAAGTAAATAACACAGGATTATGGACAATCAATCACAAATCCTCTCTTCCCCACAAGGCGAGACGTCAATCCGTAGAGTTGTATATACAAAGACTAAAGATGAGTGAGATCATAGGCTGCCAAATGCAACACATGCACCTCGACACTGCTCCATCACCTTCGTCATGTTCGTCGTCATGTGAAACTGATTTGGATTCTGCATCATTTGATTCGTCGAGTTTTGATAGTCTCTTGTCTTCCTCATCGACCTGCTCATACTCTTCTTCTGCATCATTATCTATCGTCGATTCTCCAAAGATGAGTAATTGTCTTCAGTATCGATACCCACCACAAGTAACTGACGAGTCTCCTCTTCTATCGCGAAGTCAATGTTCAAACGATCTATCGTCGCTTGGTAGTAATAATTGCAATACTTCGTTGTCTATATCTAGTGTTGGTATACCAAGACGTTCATCTCCTGTATTGTCACAATCGTCGAACGAGAGCTGGGGGTACTATGCCGATGCTCCGTCGTCGTCGTTGAGAAGATAGATGTCACATTCAAGAATAAGCAACCGACGACTAAGATACCCCAATGTACATACCGACAATGAATTAGGAGAAGCAGTCCAGCAAAGAGGGGTGAATATAATGTATATAAAAGTATATGAAGACAAGCTAGCTACTCTTGAGTCAATATCTCTCCTCTCGAGAAAAGAGCATATGTTACCAAGGGGAAGATATATGTATATATACGTAGCAAAAGAATGTCTACAGGCTTGACAAGAGAAATGAAATAGAAGATGTAAACATAAAGCAACCTAGCTGATATCAATCCTGATTTACATTCGATTGTTTGTAGCTAAATTTGTGTACTTATATGATCAAGTGAAAAGATACCCGCGTATTTTCTTAAATAAATACCTGTTTGATTCGCACTGCTTTTTCAACTATGAATTTCTAGTCTCTTAAATCACAAAGACTGATCCTACATAAAGTTGACAGATCTTTTCCCGATATGCTTATAGACAGATTCATAAGTTGAAAAGACCAAGGATACCAAGGATCATGAGATCCTATTAGGTTGACACAACTTTTCCTACAGAAGGATCATTATACTAAGAATGATGAACCTTGTTACCAATCATTGCTAGCCAATAGAAGTCTGTAACAATCAAGCGATCATACTTACTTGTTCTAGATATTCTAATGGCGAAAACTCATCGCGTTTGAAAAGGATACCGCAAGCGTATCTTTTTTCTACTTAATGAATTTTTTCGGGTTTTTTCACCAATGACAAGTGATATTATGATAGTTGCTATTATAAACTCAATAGTACTACTATCATGGCCAATACTGGAGAGAATAGAAATACTATAGCAGGAAATGCTGCTTCGACTGGAAGAATCATGATTGACGTCATCACTCCTCTTTCAAATGGTGAAGATCTTCTGCAGTTTCGAATCAATAACTCAACTAAATTGAATAAGGTATTTAAAGCATACTTAGACCGAAGGCCTACGAATGCTCAGGTGCAATTTATGTATTATGACCGACAGAGTGGTAAACAAATACCTTTAGATGTAGACTCGGAGGTGACTCCAATGATGTTAGGGATAGGTGAGTATTTTAAAATGTATTCGTATAATATATCAAAGGTGTGTTTGTTATTCATAATCTTAAATGCAACTGTATTTTAGGTGACGGAGATTCCATTGTTTGTGTGCCACTTTGGTTGAAGCACTTGCAAAAGTTTCGGCAGGATATGAAAGATAAAGAGCCTTGCCTGCTAGTTTCAAATGGATCAAAATTGAAAAAACTACAACATCTTTTTGCACGCGATGCACCTGAATATATGGAAGATTTCAACCGTGAGCTAGACAAGTGTCTTCGTGAGAAAATCTATATTAATGTCGGTAATACAGATGGACGCGAGATAACTACTTTTTTAATATCAAAGAATGCGAAAATGGCCATGCTATTCGATGCATATATGAAACATCATGGATTGGGGGGGAAGGAAGGGTTCACCTTCCATGACTACAACACAAGTTTTATTGCAGCAGACGAAACTCCAGAAGATTTCTTTGGTGCAGGAGAAGGGCGATGTGAAGCCTCGATCAATATCTACAACAAGAAGCATATTGTTTTTAGAGTTAATGACCAAGGAGAATCAGCACTTACTTTTCATATGAACATTGACATGACAATGGGCACTTTATTCACTGCCTACACACATAAACGGGGTGTGGACAAAAACAAAGTAATCTTCCACTACAATGGAGAGCACATTGAAGCCAATAATACCCCCAGAGACTTACTTCAAAGTTACAACGGCACTTTGTCTAGAAATTATACTATAAATTGTAGCGAGGCAGACCTTTCTATCGGTGCGAGCGATTGCGTTGACATTTATTTGAATGAAAAGACAATATCATTTCTCAAACAAAATGATCATAGGTTTACGTCTCTCATAGTTGAAAATGAACTTTATTTGAATCCTCCTACTCATTGCGTCGACTGGATTAGTGATGGGATGTCTGCCATTGGGAATAATACGAGTTTAAAGAGGGTCGCGTTTTCACGTCTATACTTTGACAATCGGATACCTCCTAAGAGCAACCCTGAAGTGTTCTATGCCTTCTGCAGGGCACTTGCTTCCAATCGATCGATTGAGTCTTTTGAGATTGACGACAGAGCCTTCCTAGTCAATGAATATGGAACCGCAATGTTCAATATACTCTCGACTTTCTTCGAGCACAATTCAAATCTTCGTTGTATTGATATTAGTGGTTCTATGATTTCCGGAGACTGTTTGGGAAATGCTAATACTCATTCTCTCGCATCGGCTCTATCAAAATGCACAAACAGCTCGTTGAGTGATATATCAATTTCGGGTCTAGAGGAAGCTGTCGATGAAGTACGAATGTTTGAACTTATTTCTGCATTGAATAATGGGTATCATAATATTGTTAATCTTTCATTGGGACACGTCCAACTTGGAGTTGAGGCATGTACTGCGCTTGGGGGTATCCTAACAAGCCCAAACTCAAGATTGAAGAAGCTTTACCTTTCCCATTCTATTCGAAGCGATGAGGGTGCAGCTTCTATTGCACGGGGTCTTGCTGCAAACGACTCGGTGACAGTGATTGAGATTAGAGGTATTGATGAGTCAATAACAGCGTCAGGGTGGCTGTCGTTTTCCAGTATTCTTCAGGATGCAGATGCTGCATTATCATATGAGAAGTTTACTTTTTGTGGCAACCGTGATCATCCTAGTACTATTGGAGATGGAGCTTTGACTGCTATGGTCGAGGCATTAGGTCGCTGCTCAAAGTTGACATGTTTACGACTTGACTATCTCCCTTCGATTAGTAGCACCGGTTGGCAATCGCTCTCGGCCTTGCTTGAACATCCCGATTCTGTGTTGAAGAACCTTTACGTCTGTGTTACTCCTAATCTGAATGATGAGGTAGCAATTGCTTGGTCGAAAGCTTTGGCTAAGAATACCAGCCTGAAGACAATCAACACTACAGTTGGTCACTCTATCACTTCTTTAGGTTGGAAAGAGTTCAAGAATGCGCTTTGTAATCCGTCAAGTATTTCAGCAATCTATGAATCAAATCACACCTTAGAGGAGATAGGAATTGGTGGATCTACCTTCTCTAGAGATAGAGACCGTTGGGTGCCTTCGGAAGATCTTATTTATCATTTAGAAATAAACCGGAACTTCAAGTACTCTATTGAAAGAGTTCCTCATTGCAAGATCATTCTATATCTTCATTTGAACTTCGAACGATACGCACACGAGTTTGAAGATATGACCATTTTGCCTAATGTTCTTGCTTGTATAAGCACACATAAGAGACGGACGATGTATGAAGGAGATTCATTATCTGTTTTCTCTGCACGTTTCCAAGTCGTTCGGAGTAGTGCAGGTATCTTTGATTCTGACAAGAAAAGGAAGTCTACTGGCAAAAGGAAACGAGCCCAGGTAATGATAAATGACATTGAATCTTCTTCATCTTCTTCACAACCCAACCTTGGTTCGTCAGTTGAGAGTCAACAGTCGCCGGAAGAACTTTTCCTTTTCAAGTTCTTGGAGTCGCAACAAGATTGTATCAAGGGTAGTGCGAACGAGTTCGGTACGTGGATCAAGTCTGAAGGTATCGATTCTATTTCAGACTTGAAAGATGCTGTTTGCAATGAATTCTACTTGAAGACAATGATAAATGGCAATGGAAGTTGTGGACTGATGCTTTTCAAAAGTGTTGCGTTCAAACTCGCCGTGTCAAATTACTGATGAGTTCTTTAGACAGTAGTTAGTCTCGGTTACAAGAGAGGATAATGGTAAAGTAGAAGTCGTCTCACTGTTGTTTCATCTTATAATAATACTCACAATTCTAGTCTAGGCCAAGTCTCCTCTGATGCTTTTTCGGCAGTAACTACCAAATTGTCGTTGTCTAGAGTCCAAGTACAGCCATCAACATCCAACTTTGAGTATAATTTCAGCTCCAATAATGTTTCACCGCTATACTTGACTATAATCGTTTGCATTTGAAATGATACCTTAATCAATGATTTGTTGACGGTACTACCTTCTTCAATCTTCTTTGTTAGTGAAACAGTAATCTCAATCTCCTCATCGTTCTGTAACCATGAGTAAAAGCCATCGGTACTCTCTGCAGCTACACCGTCCGTTCCTGCTACACTTGGTTGACTGTCTCCCTGTCTTCCTGTAACTTCATTTAACATTTGTTGCCAAGCAACGTTCTCTTGGGGTGCCCTTACCATCCATTCCGAAGATGTATCGATTATATCCTTTGTTTCAATATCAATATTGCGCAAATTTGGTACGGATGAAACACGTCCCACAAAGATGTCACCATAAAAGTTTGGGGCAGGATTATATCCACATTGAAGAGCAAGTTTTGACGCCCTTTGATTGTTCGGAAGGTGCTTTAATAAGCCTACCTCATCTAAATAGATGTACACACCTTGATTCTTATTGGTTGAAGAAGGTCTCACAAGTGGAAAAGTTTCAACACTTCCATCAGCTGTGGCATTTGCAATTGCCTGTGATGTCAACTTCTCTGGATCTCCACCCACTAAATGTTGTTGCTTTGCAGCTTGTTCTTTGAATAGTGAATTATCGATAGACTTGCCATCAGAAAAGTAGGATTTGACGTATGTTGGAATAACATCACCAGCACCTAAAACATCCGCTAATCGTTTGGGCAATACAATTTGTACTAGTGGTTTTGAAGTGTCATGCGGTATCATTACAAACTTGATACCCTCATCCGATGGCGATGATTCTTTGTTTATACTGAGAGATTGGATCTGTTCAACAATAGTTTGAGGTCGAGTAGTAGTAGCTCCATCGGTACCTGACAGGACTGATTCTGCATTACGACGATCATTTGGAGTTTCAACTTTCACCCCTCTATCTCTAAGCCATTGCTCTCGCTCTTCGGGTGTCATCTTATCATTTTCGGTACTCATTGTAGGTATCTATATGTCTATCTGATGGTTGTAAAATGTACCAAGTAGATTGCCAACGAAACCTCGTATTAGTTGACAACACTGCAATCCTCCTTTCTGCTCTAGGTATTAAAACAACGCCGATTATGATGATATAATGACAGTATTGATCTGATCTGTTGTGTGGAGGAGATAGATGATAGATGTGAGAGGAGCATATCGTTTTATCGCTAAAGTAGAGACTATATCCTGAGTAAACTATTTGTTGTTAGTGAATGATGAGCCTCGCTTTGTTGAAGAGACCATTGCAATAATAAACTTGAGAGATAGAGGATGGCACGAGGAAAGAGAGGAAAGCGCGGTGGTGGAGGCCGAGGTAGTACCGGTGGCGGTAGTGGAAGACAACAACAGTCATCATCAAACAGTGTTAAAAGTTTAGGTAGTGAAAGGTCATTTGTTAGGAATAAGAATCATTATGTAGCAGAAGATCCTCCGACGTGAGTATTATTATATCTATATGGTGGCTGGGGTTTTAATATGTATATTGCAGTGTGATATAGTATATGTTGCTCATATGACATGAACATATTTTGTGAACTCGTATTTTTTGTGCACATCTTGTGTCAAAATCATAATATCTTATGTGTTACTCACCTATTATCTATATACATATACCTGTATACTTATTATATACATATCATTCAAAATCAAATATCATTATTGTGCTACTCACTTGTTGTATTATCCATACCTTGCAATGTTAGAACTCGACCAGCAGTTGAGCCCACGGCACCCTATCGTGGTAGTAGAGGACCTGATCCTGATGATGATAATTACAATATGCAACAGGGTTATAATAATCAGGGAAGAAGATCATCATCGACATCTCGGTATAATAATAATAGGGAGAATGAATATTTATATGAAGATGATCCTCCAGCGAGTAATAATCATTATACACAACAGCCACAACAATATAACAATCAAAGATATGATGAATATTCAGTACAATCATCCTCAAACAATAGTCGTCGTTCAAGTAATAATAGAGGACAACGACGTCAAAATAGTATAATCTTAAATACAAAAGAAGAAGAGGATTATGAAGAGTATCAAGAGCAGTTATATCATGATTCACAGTCACAACATTCGGGAAGTGGTAGTTTTCAATTACCACCACAGCAACAGATGCAACCTTCATTCGCATCTTTTCCAATGATGTCACAACAACAACAATCACATCATCAACAACAAGAGCAACCACACTTTTCATCAGATCATCGACAATTCAATTTAACTCCACTTTACAATGATGTAGAAATGGCATCTATGCATAGCAAGAAGAGTTCAAAGAGTAAGAAAAGTAAAGGTGGTAACAAACAGCAAAGACGAAGTAGTGGAAGTAGAGATAATAACAAAACTATTGGATTTGAAGATGAGGTATCAGTATTAACATACAATTCTGGTAGATACTCCGAATCATCACAACCACCTAGTAATCCCCAAGGAGGTGGACGAGGACGAAAAGGACGAAATAGCAAGAAGAATCGAGTCGAGGGGTATTATCCCGTGGATACTAAAGTACTTGATTTCTTAGAAACTGGTGATAATGAAAACAGTGAGGATGAATCGTCAGAAGATGGTTATGAATACCCGAAAGATGATAGAGGTGGTGTTAAGAATCATGAAGAGTTTTACAACTATGGAGATGAAGACGATGATGATACAGATTACGATGATGACGAGGAAGCACCACTGCGCAAGGGCAGCGGCTCCAGTAGACTCAAAGTCCGTCGAAGCCCGGTAACACCAGTCATCTCTCGT
>Ga0214477_100898_pt1 | contig 17840 bp, 11 predicted proteins | sample M1_20Mar14CPVII9_FD_165058 | JGI IMG/M metagenome (GOLD analysis project Ga0214477, IMG submission 165058) | Marine eukaryotic communities from Monterey Bay, California, United States - M1_20Mar14CPVII9sort6BwellC16 | ecosystem: Environmental > Aquatic > Marine > Unclassified | place: USA...
CGATCCACTAATGAAACCTGCAATGGATTTGTCTCTAGAGTTAAGCCTCCATTTTGATATTGTGGGCACACCCCGTGGTGCACTAGCTTTCTTGGCAACCTTAAGTGTTGGAGTCTTCGCCTTGGGAGATGTCACAGCAGTGGTTGATGTTGTACTCACTGATTTCGTACCTCCACCCATTCCGAATAGGGAGAAAGTAGGACGCCCTTTAACAGGTGGTACTGAAACGGATGCCTCCTTCTTTGGTGTTTCCTTAGCCTGTTGTTTGGCAATCGACTGTAGAGTTAACCGAGGTGATTCGGCTCCCTTGGAAGGCTGTTGACTCTTCTTGGCCTGAAGTTGGGCTTGCTTTTTAGCAGCCGCTTCTAACAGAAGTAAGTTATGGTTGAGAGGCTACATGTACATGATAAAGGAAGTATTCATATACATAAAGACAAATATAACACTTACCCTCAGCAGCTCTCTTACGCTTCTCTTCGGCATCCTTTTTGGCTTGAATTTGTGCTTCACGCTTTGCAGTAGCAGCGGCCTTGGCTTCCTCAGCCTTACGTTGTCTTTCGGCTGCAATTTCCTCAGCCTTGCGTTTCTTCTCCAAGGCTGCTTGTTCTGCAATCCTTTTACGTTCAGCGGCCCCGTCATCTTTCTTGACTGGTGCAGGTGATGGAGTAGACCTCTTGAATGCAGCGGATGCTGCCTCGGCAGCACGGCGAATCTCAGCATCCCGAGCGGCCTTCTTTTTACGTTGCTCTTCCTGTTGTTTATCCATTTCAGTTACCTGGGGTTTATCCTTTGCAATGAATTCCTTAAGAGCAGCCTCTGTGAACATATAAGGATCCTTCTTCTTCTCCTTCTTGACTGGTGGTGAAGATTTGGGAGTCTCAACCTTGGGTGGTGCTTTGGGTAGTTCAGGAATGCTCACTTTGGGAAGAGAAATCTTTGGCAGTTCAACGGGCGGTGATTGCTGTGCTTTGGGTTGTGGAGGAGGAGTCTTCTTAACCGGAGGTGCCTCAACCTTTGGGAATGTAAACTTTGGCTGTGCCTGTTGTTGCTTGGGTGGCATAGGAGGAGTAGCCTTCTTTGGAGTCTCCTGAGAGGGGAATGTGAAGGATGGTACCTCAAGCTTAACATCTGCAGGTGGGAATAAAGACTTCTTTTCCGGAGGAGGGGGAGTTGTTTGGACAGGTGGAGTGGGGGGCTTCTTAATATCCTTTGGTAGAGAAATACCAACCTCCTCCAACTTCTTAGCAGGGATACTAACAACCTCTTCCACGGTTTCAACAACATCTTCAACGGCATCTTCAATAGCCTCCTCAACAGACTCAACAATTCGTCCAGGAGTGGCCTAGAGTTAGTGATTATATCAAGGTAAGTAGTTGAGATATTACTCCAATATAGTTTGTGTATATTTGTAATGAGATAAGCCTTTAATCATAAAACTATAACGCACCTTGATTTCCTCAACTGTCTCGTCTACCTTACGCTTGGTAGCATCGGCAATTTTACCTGGAGTTGCCTGAGAAGATTATACATAACAATCGCATACAAATGTTAAACGAACAAGTATAAAAAAGAGCTCTACAACTCAACACTACAATACATAATGAATAATTACATACCTTAATCTCATCCACAGTTTCATCAACCTTGGCAACAGCCGCATCCTTAATCTTACCAGGCGTGGCCTTAATCTCATCAACCGTATCATCAACCTTCTTAACAGCCGCATCCTTAATCCTCGTAGGCGTGGACTTAATATCATCAACAGTTTCTGTAATCTTATTAGTAATCCTATTCTTAATACCTAAGATTGGTTTACCAAAGATGAATTTCACAGCTGAACCGATAAAGTTATTTTGTGAAGCACCGACGAATGCACCGGCACCTAATGCCACACCTAGTGCTGCGGGTGGTACTAAGGGTGGTAAGTCTGTATCCATTAATACGTCAGTGGCAATATCGGCATATAATCCAGCAGCAACACCAGTTAATGCACCCCCGAGTGATGATGCGATTACATCCTCAACTTTTTTACCTGGCACTCCCGAGGGTGGTTTGGGTGGTGGTTGTTTCTTCTCATTACCACCGCCACCAAATGACGGCAATGAAAGTTTAGGCAATGATGGCAAATCAATAATAGATTCGGAAGCATCTTCTAATAAATCAGTCTTCTTTGGTGATTTCTTTTGTTCCACAACTTTTTGAACAACAGGTGGTGCTACCTTCTTAACCACTTCAGGCTTTGGTTTCTCCTCAGGTGCGGGTGAGGGTGATACTACCTTATCACTAAACCCAGGAATGATTAATCCTGTTGTAGATGCCTCAGTCTCTAATTCTGGTTCTTCCTCCTCCTTCTTTTCCTTTGGTGTATTATCAGAATCTCCATCCTTTTTATCATCTAATGATGATAAATAATCATCAGTCTCGGCTTGGAGACATACACCGTTCACTCGCCTTCCACCATTAATGATACATTTACTTGATGTGTTGTCCCATGCGGTGGCGGCTGTTGTAACATCTGGTGGTAGTACTGCAGTTTTAGTATTGGATGTTAATGTACGGGGAGTAGAGAAACCATATACTTGATGGGAAGTTGTTATTGCAATGAGTGTACATATGGCGTAGGTGGCCATCTTGTGCATGCTTTTAGTTTGTTGATGATTAGTTGACATTGTTATTTGATTCAATAGATTGATATTGCGTTTAAGTTGCAATAGATATATCAATAGCGCTTTGTGGGTTAGGTATTAGTTGAAGATATACTTAGCCAATATCTTTTTAGCTAGCAACAAGGAAATAGATGTTATTTCCTTGCTAAACAAAATGTAGTCCTAAAGGAAGGAAATATCTTACCGACGTATACCAACAGTATGACGATATCGATGTCGATATAGCGTTGTTGTCGGCGACGGAGACTCAGGAGGAACTACTAGGTTGGGAGTTTGAGTTGGCGTATCTTTCCGTTTAGACTTTATTCCCCGAAACAAATGCTTACGCGTGTAAAGCATGCAATTTCCATGCAATGCTCGCTCAGTTATCTAGTTGTGGACAGATACAGTGAGTTAGAGGCACATAACCTTTTCAAATAAGAGGTTATAGTTCTATATATTCTGCTTAATAAAGAAACTCGCAGTTTTAGGTCTAGATATGGTATCTTATGTTTCGTCGACTATTACATTATTGATTATACAACAGTAAACGTTGTAATCTCTTGATTATTTGTATACTTGACAGTAGCATTATCAACCTTGTAACCAGCACGGCTTAGTATTGCTTTGACTGGAAGATGCGCGTTATCACAGTTTATAAAGATAAAGAGAGAGGTAGTAGCTTTTGTTAGTACATGTGGTTTGCAAGGTTAGTCACACAAAGGCAAGTTAAGCTTAAATGAAGTATCCAAATAGCCGAGACTTCACAGTGAACACAAGAATTCGTAGTAAAACAATGCTCGGACTTTCCTGTTTTTGCTGCAAAATCATTTAACAACACAGCATTCTTGGCTTGGAGGCTCTGTCCCGACCACAATGTTGCGGGAGATGTAAATGTTATTGTAAACTGTGTTGCTCCTCCTCCTCCTTCAGACGTTTGCATTGTTGCATTACCATCCCATGCAAATCCTTGTACAAGGAATAGGTTCACCATTTGCTTAATGGCAGCTAGTACTGCAGATTCGTCAACTTTTTCTCCTCTTTCACGAGTTGGTATCTTTGGGATAGCAGAAGCTGTGTCTCCAAATTTTTCACGCAACTTGTCGTATATGGCATTACCAACTATTTCAGTATGTCTTTGTGGTAATTCACTATTTGGTATTGTTGTATCTCTCTTGACAACTACTGTATTAAACTTTTGAAGTTCATTTTCACCAACTTCTACCGGTTGCTGTTCTTCAAATACTGCCTGAGGATCAGCAATCTCTCTTGATATTGTCGAGTATTGTGCAAATGATATAAAGTCAAAGTAGTTTGGATCTGCCAAATCTCCCTACATGATATGAGATGTGGATATAATATTATGATATGAGCATATGATATGAACAAAATAAAAAAGGCACAAGACGTGTCTATTCTTCCTTACTTGTGTCATTGCTCCAACTCCGAGCGAGTCTGCATATGGTTTATACTCCGCCTGTCGAATTAAGAAGAAATCTTGTTGAAATTGTGTCATGGATACGATATCTATATCATCAACGGCACTGTAGCTCGATCTCATTAATAATACTGCAAAATCCAAATTAAGCCGAGGTCGTAATACTTTGGCTGGTTTTGGACGTCGGGCTCGTTCTACACGTGCCGAGAAGTTATCGGCCTGATCAGCACTGAGTGGAGGTGCAGCATTTGCAACCTCTTTTGATAGTAATATTGAACCTGATGATATCATAGTTGTTGCGCAATACTAGAAATCCATCTTCTTCGAGATATGATCTGTTCTATTTCTACATTTGTTGGTGGCTTTGAGGAAAACGCGACCACAGTATGACTGCATTGCAGTAACGCTATGAGAACTACAATTATATCGACGATCATACTAATCCAAATCATAACAACATACTAACAAGAAAAAATACACAACAATGAGTCAGGTCGGATAGGAATCTCCTACTCTTATTTATTGTCGTAAGAACCAACCTTTGACGAACTTGAAGCCAAAGATCGGACACAAAGGGGCTCTAAAAAACCAAAACGTAACTCAATTACTATCAATACTCATACAACAACAATCAACATGAAGTCCGCTATCCTCGCCGCCACTATCGCCTCATGCGCCGCTTTTTCCCCGGCACCAACTGTAAGTTTATATCATTCGATATTTTGGGCTTTTTCCAGCGGGAGAAAGAGATATGCAACAAGATACACTTTTGCAATTTTCCATGTGTTTAAGTTGTTTTTTGTTTATCATAAATATAATATCTAACCCGTGTATCAACAATATCATATACATAACAGGGTCGCTCATCAGTTGCATTAAATGAGATGTCCAAGTCAATTCCTTTCTTGACTGTTCCTGAAAAGCTTGATGGAAGTATGCCTGGAGATATGGGCTTCGATCCAATGGGACTTTCAGATATCCAAACTGACTTACGTTACGCACGTTGGGCTGAATTAAAGCATGGACGTGTTGCCATGCTTGCCGTTGTTGGTATGGTCGTACAGGAGTACGGACCTCATCTTCCAGGTGACGCCTATGCCACCACCGATCCCTTTGAGGCTATTTCATCTGTTGGCTTTGCTTCTAACATTCAAACTTTATTGGCCATTGGTTGTATTGAACTTGCCAACTGGGAGGAAACCATTAATGGAGATAGCAGACCAGGAGTATTACCAGGATGGGAAGGAAGTGGATGGGCTAAGAAGACTGATGCACAGAAAGAAAAGGCATACGAGCAGGAGATTGTTCATGCTCGTCTTGGTATGATTGCCTTTATTGGAGCTACACACCAAACATTCCTCCTACACAAGGGATTATTGGACTTCTCTGCTCCTTAATTATTTTTCATGAATGTATGAGAGAAAGTATATATGTCCTTTAATATTTGGTATCATGAAAAGATGATATCTTCAATCAACTACCCTCCTCCCCATTAGCCCATTTGGCACTAAATCCTTGTGTCAATACATCATTGTGGGTACTGCATATATGTCATCAGTTTTTAAGTAGGGAAACTGATGTTGTTTGTCAGATAAATGTGCAGACTCATGGGTGTCACTTTCTTCTTTGATTGGTGTCAAAAGAAGACAAGATATACAGTGGCACAATAAAACATTTCCACCAAGACTTTGGTAAACTCAAATAATACCAATGCAAAAACTTAATATAGATATAAGCATGCAGATAGTTACTGTTGCTGTACATGTACTTTACTTTCATCATTACCTAGGTATAATTTTATATGTTTACATCTACTCTCCATTAGCATGCCAATACACGTCTAGGAGATGGAGCCCAACAACACACAAGAACCCTTGAGTTTCGAGAGTATTGAGCCAACGGAAGTATCATCTGTTTAACAATACTAGGGAATTGAGGGGTAGAGATAGTATCTTACTTTGACAAACAACTGAGGATAATGGCTACTAGAAACTTAATGTGAATTTAGGTTTTGAAAGTTATTTTAAAGTATTGTGCCTTGCCGCCCCATCCATACCGAACAAAAGAAGTTGCTTGCCATGGTAGTTGCTCATTACCAATTCCACTCATTTCCTAATATTCAGTACAATTATGCCCTACTAAGTGATATAATTTGATGTGTAGTCTGGTGCAGGTACGTAAATCTCTTATGACGTTCTCAACGGAGGTGAAACTAACACCACAATATCACCCCTAACAAATAACATACCCACAGTTCTAGTTTTCTTACTAACAATTTCTTCACCGGTCTCTTCATCTTCTTCGGTATCGGTTATAGTTTCTTCCACTTCACTTAGTACCATATTTAAGTGTTGATCGAAGGCGTGTAATCTTCCTCGTAACTCACGATCATTACGACATTTAACGTAGACGCGTTCATCTATTGATAGTTTTATTAGGTCTAGTGGCTCTTCCATTATTGCTGATGTATGTTTTTATCTCGGTATAATAGTTTTGTATTGCAGTTAGTCTATTGTGTGATTGCTATTTTTTAGTAAGTTTGTTTCTATATTAAAAATGAAATATAGAGGTCACAAAGGAGGTAATTGATACAAGGATGATGACAGTAGAAGAGCTCCTCTATGATAATAACTGATGGCCGCCAGCGGATTTGTTATTGTGAGTTTTCATAAAGCAAGGTAAAGAGAAAACTCTGTTTTGGGCATACTTTTTTCATCATCGGCTCTTATGTACATATTCTATTGACAACACAACGTAATACTATACTGCTGAGCATCTTTGTATCCATTTATGCTACTATAATCTTTCCTTTAGTAAAGGGAGAGGTATAGAGTACAACAAGTAGCTGTTTTGTCGGTGTAGGTTAGGTATTGAAAGAGAATACATACATAAAATATCTTTTTTCTTGTGCCAATACAACAAAAGAAGATAGGCAGGTTTTGTTGCTTATGTAACATTCATCGAAAGAAAGTATACCGACGTATAGTTTGCAAAGGAAATAATGATGTTATCTACAACTCATAATATACGATCTGGAATGAGGAGGCATATGCATAACAAGATGCAGCGGATGTTATTCTCATCGATCACATCAGTATCAGAGATACCAAAGCAGCAGCTACCATCCACAAAGATAGTATCCAAATTCTACACTCCTCGACAACAACGAGCATCGCCTGAAAGTATATACGAAATCGATAACTTATATGATAAACGAATTAAACGACGAAGGCGAATAGATCCTACTAGAGAGCTCAATTACACCTCTGAGCATTGGGAGAATCACAAATCACCATATCGTCGTATCAAGCACACGCTTACAACTTTTGGAGCTAGTCCCTTTCAAAGATTACTATTCCCAGATATGTTTATTACTTCACTTACTGCACTTGGTCTTACATACTACAATGAAGTGATGGCAATCAATGAGGCATCACAACTTTGGATGGATTCTAGCGGTTTAGCTGCTGGAACCACAGCCATTGGTTTGCTAACAGGTTTTAGATTGAATGCATCATATAATCGGTATCAAGATGGAAGAAAGCAAATGTCTAATATTAACACTGCCAGTCGTAATCTCGCTTCCAATGCATTCATGTGGATAACATCACGGAATGAGAGAGATCGTATGATTCATTTGATAAAAGCATTCTCTGTCGGTATGACGTTTCACCTTAATAAGAAGGGCAATCATGTTAGTATTCGCCGATGTGATCCTAATTTTGACGAACAGATATATGCAGAGTATTTGGCTGAAATGACAGATGTCTTTCAAAATGATCAAGATGAAGATTTGATACGGGTATGTAAATGGTTTCGTGAGAAGCAGAATGTCCCGCTTGGAATAGCGACATTATTGCGAGGTATCATTGCTCGTAACGATCAACAGAAGGACGCACTCAATCGAGAATTGGATTTGCATGTACAAAAGCTGCTTGTATCTTTAGGAGGGTGTGAGAGGATACAGAAGACCCCCATGAAAGTCCGCGTTTGTATTGTTTTATCTTGTGAATTCTCAATACATGGTATCTTTGTGATCTGGCTACTAATTTCATATTTGCTTTTATTGATAGCCCTTGCAAACCTATGCACTAACATACGTTTATGTTCGTCTCTCTTCATCGTCATAAACTGTGAAACGCTCATCTTTCAGACCAACATGCTTCACAAGGTAAGTATATTCTTATTTGTGTGCACAGATGTGTAGTGATCTTCTTTTGATTTATATTATTTCACAATTGTTCGCTACATACTACCTTTTGATCTGCAGACATACATCCAGATTGCTGTTTGTATGGAGTAGCTTGATACCATTTGCAATATATCCAGTTTGTGGTCCTTTCTTCACGCTGCCTGCTACGATTGGAATATCATACTCATTGATGGGAATAGAAGACATTGGAGTTCAGCTAGAAGAACCATTCAATATACTACCACTTCGTCAAATGAGTGATGGTGTTTATTCGGGGGTTGACTTTGTTGCCTCAGCTTATTCAAATGATGACAAAGGGGAGACAGATGATACAAACTGGCACAAAGGAATCTTATAGACCGAGCGATGGGTATAGAGCTTGAACTCACCATGTACAACGAATTAGATAGATAGGTAAAAGAAGCATGTGTTAGAGTCTCTGTACAAACAATAGTCAAGTTAGATGCATTACAATAGTCCTATATAGACTTATGCTAGTCCATTGTGACGCAAAAGAGCATCGGGATTGGGTTCTCTTCCTCTAAACTGTTTGAACACCTCCATAGGAGCCACGCCACCACCTAAACTCAAGACAGTATCACGGAACTTCCTACCAACTTCACGAACTCCATCCTCGTTGTCGAGTCCAACATCCTCAAAAGCTCCGAATGCATCAGCAGACATAACCTCAGCCCACTTGTAGGAGTAGTATCCAGCACTGTAACCTCCAGCGAAGATGTGAGAGAATGAACATAAAAATCTGTCATCGTCAATGGGCATAGAGTATGGTGTGTAAATGCTGGCCATACGACGGTGGACGTCAAAGATTGTCTCGTCACTATCAGGATCATAGTTTGAATGAAGTTCCATATCTAGTTGACCAAAGAGAAGCTGACGGCATGCCATCATACCGGCACCAAAGGTTTTCTGCTGCTTCAACTTCTCAAACATCTCCTCGGGCAAAGCTTCTCCTGTCTTGTAATGCTTTGCAAATGCATCTACGGTTGGCTTGTCATAACACCAATTCTCCATAAACTGTGAAGGTAATTCAACAGCATCCCAATCAACACCATTGATGCCTGCTACATCACCTACTGATGCTCTGGTAAGCATGTGTTGTAATCCGTGTCCAGTCTCGTGGAAAAGAGTCTCGACTTCGCGGAAGCTCATTAGACTTGGCTTGTCGCCGACAGGAGGACTTCCGTTACAAGTCAAGTAAGCTACAGGAATATCGATTCCAAGAGCATCAGATTTGCCAAGGCAGTCGGCCATCCAAGCACCACCTCTCTTGTCGGCAGGACGAGAGTATGGATCCAAGAAGAAGGATGCAACATGTTCACCACTTTCCTTATCAAACAACTCGAAGAATTGGACATCCTTATTCCAAACTTCAGCCTTTCCATTAGCCTCACGAACCTCAACACCAAAAAGACGTTCAATGAGATCAAACATTCCCTTCAACACTTTATCCAAAGCAAAGTAAGGCTTTAACTCTTCTTCCTTTAGATCAAACGTCTTCTCCTTCAACCTCTCATTCCAAAAGCCACTATCCCAAGGCATGAGCTTTTCAAGATTAGCTTCACTATACTCTTCGCCTCCATCCTCACGAGCGAGTGCTAGGGCAGCGGCAAGTTCTTTCTCGGCAGCTGGGAGAGCCTTCTCAAGAATGAGATTGGACAAGTTTGCTACAGATTCCACATCAGGTGCCATTTTACTTGCTAGACTTTGTTCAGCATAGTTATTGTAACCGAGAAGACCAGACATCTCCTTCCTCAATCGCAAGATCTCTTGAATGATGGGGACGTTGTTCTTCCCGGGCCCCTTCTCGTCTCCGTCCTTCTTCTCAAGCTTGTCAGCAGTGAGTTCAGAGGCTTTGGTCATGTAACCCAGATAAATCTGCTTTCTCAATTCACGATCAGGTACATGCTGCATAACAGCAACATAAGATGGTCCATCAAGTGTTAATCGCCATGGTCCAGCATTAGCATCAACTTCAGCCTCCTCAAGCTTCTTCTTCTCCTCCTCATCCTTACATTCCTTAATCAAATTCTGTTGATATGCCTGAGCAAACATACCCTTGGCACTTTCTGGCACTCCCTCCAAACTCTTGGCATCAGTAACATCAACACCAAATGCCTTGGTAGCATCCAATACATTATTCGAAAAGGCAGTACTTAATTCTGCAAATCGCATCTTAATTTCCTTGAAACGGATCTGTTCAGGCGAACCCTCCTCAAATCCAACACCACCAAGCTTCATGGAACGGATGGAGTTTTCAACAGCACGTTTCTTTTGTTGGGTTACAAAATCATCTTCTTTACTTTCCTCGGCATCCCATTTTTCCTGTACCTTTAGTAAGGCGTCGTATAGAGGTTTACTTTGACTAAACTTCATTGTAGCACCAACAATCTTTGGTTGATTCTCTTCATATGCTTTGCGTAATTCATCGCCGTTCTTAACTCCGTTCAAGTGACTTGCAATACCCCATGCATATCCCTTTCCAATTTAATTATAAACACAAGAGATTAGTATACATATACCTAAAAAACTATTATGTATATAATACAAGAACAAAATATATCACAATCTATCAACTCACCAATGGATGTTGCATCTTCTCAACAACAGGTAAAACATCATCATAATCAATATCCTTACTCTCCTCTGAGCTACTCATGGTACTTTCCATATTGGCAAAGTCACTTTCCAACTTTTCCAAGATAGATGTCATGGCAGGTGTTAATTGACTTGGTTCAATTTTAGTAAACTTTGGTAAGTCTGAACTCTCAAGGAGAGGATTGGTGGTAGTTGCTTCGGCTGTTGTGGAGGACATGGTTCGTACAGTATTTAATGGACAAGATGCGGTAGTTGTTGATGATGAAGCTACGAAGGCACGGGAGGCGGTATTCCGCGATACAAATAGGGTGAATGCTGTGTTTAGTACAGGGGAATATTGCAATTCAATTGCCAATGATAAGAAAGAAAGATTATAGTTTTTTGTTTAGAATGATAAAACATACCTCTACATATCATACCATATCATATGTACATATCATATGCCTTGCAAAATAAAAACACAACTAACACTCGCATAATACATACCAAGTGTTGTAGGTGATATTTTCATAGTAGCTCTGGATAATGAGCTTATCATATCCGAACAACAACAAGAGAGATGATTGAGTCAACACGGAAAATCTGAGTTGGTTGGAGTGTGTTGAAGCTCTAGAGATGCTGATATCACCTAGAAGATACCAGTATCTTCACACGTCACATGAATGGCAAATAGCAGCTATGGGTAGTAAACCTAAGCTTTTTTAGGTTAGACCCCATTTAGGGACGATTTTCAACACACCATAGCTCCATCAATATTGATCGCCATGATACGTTTGAGGGTACTATCGTAATCTACTGCTTCTCTAGATGCCGAATCAGTTATCATTTATGTTCGTACGATGAGTATTGATAGCACGACATAGACATGAAGTTTGACCTACTCTCAACTTTGACCGATATTCTGGGGTAAGCATTTTTGCCCAAAATATCCCCACCTCGGTTTTTGAGGGGTAAATTGAACCTATTTCATCATATTTTCTTGGGGACAAAATGGGCAAAAGTTTAGGGGGGTAAAATAACAATTTACATTTTCAAGCGGCATGATGTGCACCTACTACGATTGTCTTTTAACCTCATCACCTCATCGATCTACACCAAGCCCTATTGCAGAGCGCAAGCCAAGGTGTTATAGATCATGTTTCCATTCGGTGGGGTTTCATCTGGTGTAGCCGTATACGAGATTGAGTGTGTGTAATTATGTGTACGTGATAAGGTGCATATTTCACGTATCTTCATATTGGTATGTTATAATAATGAATTATACCCCACCCACTTGCACAGAGCATGGCAAGACATCGTACAACAATAATCCAGCGTTCTGCATAATTCAGCAGGGAAGAAGATTCAATACGTATATACCACTACTGATGATTTGGAGGGAAGTTTACTCAGGTGGTGATTATGGCTATCATGTGATGGTGTAGCACTATCCTACACCAAATTACATTCTCCATTCACTTATCCTATATGGTTAGTAAATTACGTGTGGGTTGGATTGGCGTGGGTGGTCGTTACGTTCCTCAACGGTAGCGTAAGCGTTATTTTGTTTTGCCGATATTTAATACACCTGTATTATGGTTGCCCTATTATTGGTGGTGTACGTCGGTTATACAATATATGTGGTGCGAGTTCTCTTTATTATTACTATTAGTATCGATTATAATCGGAGGAGCGTGGCAATCAGCACGTATATTTTGGAAATCGCTTAAAGCTATCCCGAATGAAATTAAGTTATTATGTTAACAGACGCGGTCGAGGTAATGGTGGTCGTAGTAACAGGCGTGGACGCGGCCGAGGTGATGGTGCTGGAAGAGGAGGCACTCGTCAGCCTCAAGGACGGCGTGCACAGTCTTCTCGTACACCCTCCCCTGCTCGTGCTCCTGCTCCGGCCTCGCCTGCTCCTGCTCAAGCAGCTGGTGTTAACACCCCTGCTCCTGCCTTAGCATCACCCAATCCGTTTACAGCGGCGTATCCAGATCGTGTGGATGAAGACAGCTCTGGGGATGAGGCTGCCTTCGATGAACGTAGTGTAGAAAATAACTCTAATGTTGAGTCTGCCCCTTATTCCCCATCCTGTACCCCTGGTCTACTATCATTTTGGTCCAAATCTCTTGGTACTCCTTCCACTAAGTTGGCGAAGCTCTCTCGCAAGTATGCCAACAGGCGCAACGCCCGAGCTCGCCGTGCCACATCTGCTAGATTCTTGTCTGCTGAAATATCAACATTAACGGAAACATTATTGCATTCAGATACGTCCAAGATTGGTCTATATAATGATAAGGACGAAGAATGTTGTGCCGATACCGGTGCCACCGATGTCATGCTCCCTGACTATGCTGCATTTGTATCATACAAACGAGTATATGGCCAATATGCTCTATTAGGTGACGATACCAAACTCAAGATTGAAGGTGTGGGTACGGCTGTCTTTCGACTGAACAACTATGTTGTCAAAATACGGAATGTTCTACATATCCCTGCTCTTAGAGCTCCCTTATACTCTCTTCGAAGTCATCGTATGCAACCTGGGTGTGGTACTCTATCATCATATGACATTGGTTCATATGTCATCTTCCCAACATTTGTGCTCAAAATCGATGACTCTACTGACAATCTCATCAGCTACAAGAGCCTTGGTCCTTCTTACAAAGGCGAGATTCATTACAAGCAACCAAAAGTTAGGTCTAACATTTCTACAGCCAGCTCTTCTAGCCGTCCAATGAAGACTCGATCGCAATCTTCACCTGTTACTATTGAGACAGAAACAGTCACACCAATTATTTCTCAAGATGAGCCAGATGTGTCCGAGAACAATAATGAACAAAATAATGAAACTCTACTGCCCACAATATCTGAGGATAACGATGATGATATCTCTGCATCTCCTCCTCCCGAGGCTGTCAGTCCAGCATCTACAACACCATCTTCTACAAATGAAGACAGTCCTGCAAGCCCTACTTCTGTGGTTGAGATTACTGAAGACGAATTATTATCTAATACATCCAAACCACTTACAACATCTACATTAGCAAAATTACATCATGATCCAACTAATCTTCCATCGGTACCACCATCAGCTACTCCAGCACCTTGTGAACACCGTACAGAGTTTGATAGTCTAAAACTACATCGCATATTTGGCCATCGCCGGTTTAAAAATCAAAAGCATATCACTGATGCCGCAAATGCAAAACTACTACATACTGGTGCTCTACCCGCTACCCTTGGTTCGTTTGCCACCATCACTAACCCTCCTCATGGTAAAACTATTAAGAAACATCGTCGATTCCTTGACAAAGTGCATATGGATATAGTATACGGCGATTGTGTATCATTGGGTGGATATCGCTATGCTATTATCTTAGTAGATGTTGCTACTAGATATTGTTGGATATATGGTATGATGTCTTTGACGTCTGCTGAGGTTATTAACGCACTACAACTCTTCCGTGCCGATGCTGAACGAATGCCCAAACGGTTTCATGCTGATTTTGATAAGAAACTCATTGGTGGTAAAGCTCTGAAGTGGATCATCACGAATAATAGTAACATCATCGCTGCTCCGGCAAAACGTCAGTCTTCAAATGGCTTAGCTGAACGGACGTGGCGTACAATCATCACCATGGCAAGAGCTTTCATTACTGAAAAACAAGTCGGTCGAGACATGTGGTACTATGCCATCCGCCATTCTGCTATGATGCTTAACCAAGTGCCGGGTCGTCTTGGTAGAAAACTTACAACTCCGTTCGAGTTGGTACATGGCGTCAAACCAAGCTCTGAAACTTGGTTCGAGTTGTTCTCCGTTGGTTATTTCAATCATGATATGGACAATAATGAATCCAGATCTTCTTCTCAGGCTCAAACATTGGATGGTATCGCGGTCGGAAGAGATGATAGAAGCAATACTATCATCTTCTACAATCCAATCTCAAAAAGTTACTACCGACCTCCAGCATACAAACTCGACGAATCCCGTCTACCCATCACCAACTTCCCCAAGTCGATCAAGTTTGATGGTGGTCTTACATGCGGTCTCCTCCGCTATCGCTCACAACCTATACATGAACCTTTTCCACCAGGTACGAGAGTATCCATCCAACAACAAGATGCACTTGTCCGAGGCACTATTCAAAATGTACCTCTTCCATTCACTCCAAATGTCGCATCAGCTGAGACATTGAATTCTCCTCCTCCAGAGGATCAGTCTACAACATATACCATTCGTTTAGACGATGGTACAACTATCCAACAAGGCTTTGAAGATCTTATCAATGCTGGACGGGACAAAGATAGCACTCCGGTATCCTCTACATTGCCTGATGTTCTTGAGGGTATACCCTCTATGCTTCATCCATCAAAGAAAGTTACAATGAAACACGATAATACATACAAGAAAGGTATCATTGGATACTCTCCTGAGGGGGGCTTCACCTTCCTTATCATGCGTAATGCTCGGTCATCGAAAGTCGACTGGTCGGTACCTCTTCCGAATTTCAAACAAACTTGGACAACTCTTATGGCAGAAGATATCCTCATCCCAGGCCATGGTACCGTTAGTACATTACTCCAATCACCAATTGCATCGACAACACCACGTGCTAACTTTGTGTCAGCCAAAGAGCTCATCTCACCACTCGCTCCACCATCTCTGACAAAAGCATTAGATCCTAATAACCCTGATAAGTCTACTTGGTCAGCATCATATAATGAGGAGAAAGATGGCCTTCTAGACCATGACGTCTACCGCAGTATCAGTAAGAAGGAATATTTAGCGTTGAAACGATCGGGTAAAATACCAAAAGCCATTCCATCCATGTGCATATTAGTAGTCAAGCCAGACAAAGATGGAAAGCCCAACCGTGCCAAATCTCGTATCGTTGTCCTCGGCAACTTTGAAGACCGCATCTACCAGAAATCACAACGATATGCACCAGTACTCCGCTATGATTCTTTACGTTTGCTCACAGCCAATGCCGTTCGAGATAAGCGTATACTGCAACAAGGAGATTGTAAAAATGCATTCTGTAATGCAAACCTTCCCGACGATGAAACAACTGTGATTCGTCCCCCGATTGGTGACCCAGCCTTCAATAAGAATGAGTATTGGTTACTAAATAAAACATTATATGGGCTACGCCGAAGCCCTCATCATTGGTATAACATGGTCACAAAGATTCTCACAGACATGGGTCTTAAAGCATCGCCTCATGACCCATGCCTTTTCTCCGGTATCCTTCAACCATCCACATCTCAAAACGATATTATATTACCACCATCACGTTCTGTCATCCATGTTGGTCTTTATGTTGACGATTTCGTCTTCTACTCTATATCTCCAGCAGAAGAAGAACTATTCAAACAGCTCTTTGCTCAACACATTCAAGTCGACTTCATGGGTGATGTTGATTACTTCTTGGGTACTGCCTTCACTTGGAAACAACATGACTCAGGACATCTCTCCGTGCATCTATGTCAATCGGCATTCACTGAGTTCACTGCAAATCGTTTTGGAGTTAGTGCAATGACTCCTGTCCCCAATATGACACCATATCGATCCGGATATCCAATTGATTCAATACCTCAAGCAGATCTGAATGATCCGAACCTCAAACATCGTACCAAAACATATCAAGCTATCATCGGCTGTATCAATTGGCTATCAACATGTACTCGACCTGACATCAGTCCGTGTCTATCCTTCCTATCATCATATAATATGGCACCACATGAACAACACTACAAAGCTGCCATTCATGCACTCAAGTATCTATACAGCACCGCCGAATATGGTATATCTTTTCACTCCGATGCATCATCCACACTACAAAGTTTCAACCACTTCCCCAATCATCATGACAAGGAAGCATATGATGACGCTACACCTCCATCACCATCCGAATGTCACGAGCTCACCGCATACAGTGATGCATGTTGGGGTGGTCAATTCGGTAATCACGTGAAAGATGGTACTCCATTAGAACTTTTCAAATACCGTTCATTGTCTGGATATCTAGTCTGCAAGTCAGGGGGGCCGATATCATGGAAAGCTGAACGTCAGAACCGAACTGCATTAAGTTCGTGTGTTGCGGAAATCATTGCTACGAACGAATGTGTCAAGGAAGTTGAATCAATCAAGAATAGAGATATCGATTTGGGTACATCTCATACAACCGAACCCATACCAATATACAATGATAATAAAGCATGTGTACAATGGTCGGAAACAAGTACATCAAAAGGTATCAAACATGTCAATCTGCGTGAAAACTACATCCGCGAGGCACATCAAGATAAGGAAGTAGTTATCAAACATATCCCAGGTATCATCAACCCCAGCGATATTTTCACCAAGGAAATGAAAGATGCCGCCCACTTCCGTCGCCTCCGCGACTGTATCATGTGCTCACGATCTGTCTTCCTCAAATATCATCAAAATATACCATCAGAAGTCATCTCTCATAACAAACTTCTACCTTACTACTCCATTCGATCTCCAACTACTCCAAGTACTGAATAGATAGAAATGGCCGTCAATTGTCGCTGAGAACTTTATATGGTACCCTACTTTTCAGTAGAACGCGTGTTTTCTTAATGACTATTCTCTGAACCTCTTTACAAGAAAGTTCATCTCACATTTTTGCTAGGTCGACCAGTCTAAAGACTAGTCTGACATCAGCACTCTCGACAGGGGGGTGTTGAAGCTCTAGAGATGCTGATATCACCTAGAAGATACCAGTATCTTCACACGTCACATGAATGGCAAATAGCAGCCATTCATCATTCTCACAATTAAAATAACTAAAGCATTTCAATACTATCGAATAGGTTATAAAGCCTCACATACACTGAAGCAACAGATATCGGATGACCAATATCCATATCATGTTTGCCTCTCCTTCCTTTGCAAAATAACTGAGCCCAATTATTTGCAATTACAATATGTCATCTC
>Ga0214477_100899_pt1 | contig 17811 bp, 11 predicted proteins | sample M1_20Mar14CPVII9_FD_165058 | JGI IMG/M metagenome (GOLD analysis project Ga0214477, IMG submission 165058) | Marine eukaryotic communities from Monterey Bay, California, United States - M1_20Mar14CPVII9sort6BwellC16 | ecosystem: Environmental > Aquatic > Marine > Unclassified | place: USA...
CCTGTTTCTCTTTTCCTACCAATTGAGCATCACATCTCAAGAACAACAATAACAGCTCTTCATCTTGAGACTTTATCCCAGCCTGTTCATGCTTACTTGAGAGTATATTGATGAACTGTACAGCCTCCTTTCGCGAAGCCGAGACACCGATACTCTCATGATTATAGATTGTATGAATCTTCTCTGAGTGAGCATGATCTTCTTTCTCTTCATTTGACTTCTTCTTCTTGCTATTACCATCTACCAACCAATCATGGTGTTGATCATGTGCATGTGTTTGTGTACCATGTCTATGAGCTGTCCGTCCTTGATCTATATCTTGCAACTTGCTCTCAAAGGTACCTGTTTTGCCACGTCCATCCATAACAACTGTCACTACAAAGATACGATTGCGATCCGTTGTACGGAACACAGATTCCACAGCCTTCAAAGCACCATTGAGCAATTCATTCTCTTCAATGATTTTGTAGTTGTCTGTCGTGGCCGGGGGTACCACCACAACTACTGCAACTCGAGGTTGTGATGCACCATAACCTACCACATCAGTTCGTTTTAATAATGATTTCATTTCATTCCTAATATAATCCTTCTTTGCACTAATATTGTTTGAAACCTTATATCTCAAGTTATCAATCTTATTATGTGTTCTCTGCTCAATACTCTTTATATGTTGACTGAGACTCTGTGCATCCATATCTGTCGAGAGTAATGCAATGTGTGATTTAGATGTAGATGGTGGTATTAATAGAAAGAGTAACGGCCAAAAGCATGCTATTGCAAGTATCAATCTCGCAATCTGAACTTGCTCTGCACGACGTGAGTATGAAGTATGGTTGGGTACTAAAGGACGATCAGTATCATCATACTCGTCAGTCTCGACAGATGAATATCCACTATCAAATGTAGAAGAGTATCCACTACTTTCTGATATACCACTAGTACCACTGTTTGGTGGACGACGAATTGGATTGCCTGCCTTGCTTTGAACTCTCATCTATTAACAATTATATTGCTTGTTATTTTTATCAACAAATGTAATACCGATTACCAATACTGATATCGAAACCGATTAATTTGATGTATCAATAATATATCTAACCCAGCCGATCAATACCAATACGACAATAGATCAAAGGATAGATTATATTAATATGGTAGTTGCAACTACAATATCACATTTTTTTGAGAGTAGGTACGTGAAGTGTTCGGATACCATCAAAGATATCACAAGATTTCTTTTGCTGATCTGCGTGCTATGGTATGGTTCCATAACTTACGATCTCAATAATGATATCTATACCAGCTTTATTGATTGCAGCTGTTACTGTTTTACAGTGTGGATGCGTCTTTACAGTGGTGGGCTTTTCACAGACGTACCTATCAAGTTATTCTCACAAGATAAGACGGTGCACATCAAGTACAAAATTATGTATGAGTGATCAGCCGACAGATGAAGAAGGTGCAGACTTAGCAGCACAATTCTTCAAGGCAGTATCAGATCGTGACATATCAATTGAGGGTGATGAGATTGACTTCTCAGACGCTGATGAAAGTGAAATGATGAAGGATGATACTGTGGCATATGAAGGTGATAACACTAATGAAGATTTGGATGATAATGATGATGCTATATTACGAGAATATGATGTAACCTCTGAAGAGAGTGCATCATTTACTAATGAACAAATCTATGATGAGGTCAAAGATAGAATGTTTGAGAGTGCAGGGGCATTCGTTGAGTTATCCAAGGGAATTGATGAGAGTCTTGCGAGTGAGGAGGATGGGTTCAAAGAAGTGTATCAACCTCCTTCTACTGAACCGGATTCTGGATTAACTGCTGGTGAAGTGGTTGAATTGGGTAAGTGACTGTATAGTTGTTGTATTATTTGGTTGTTGTTATATTAGTTTGCTCACATTACTTTCCTCTTTGATATATGTATGATCATTTGATATCATCCATCTCACCACTCAACTCAAAATACAATACAAAATGTATACAATAAACAGTTCTTAAAGCACTGCAAAATAATGATAATCCACGTACAAACTATGGCATAGAGGTATTGTTTGGATACAGTAGTGCCGAGAGTCAAATTATGGATCTCGTCAACACTGAGGGTCTTACACCGGATCAATATCGAAAGTATTTAATCTCATCAGACGACAACATGGCTCTATTTGATCATACCGAAGTTGTTATTGACAAGGCTGACTTTTCACCAGATAGATTGAAGGCATACTTTACAGCAAGATTGACCGGTGTTGGAGAGGATTTTTCTGTCAACTTTATCCTATCCACAAACGGCACAAATGATGAAGATAGCTGGTTGATTGACTCATTACTTATCCGTCCTTCAAAGTATAGAAAAAGGAGGAGACGCTAAAGCAGGAGAAGAAGAAGAAGAAGAAGTCATAGAAAGCAAAGGAAACTGAATGAACTGTTATAGCTTAAACAGTAATGTAAAGAGTAGCATAGTAAGTAATGGAGTCAGGTTACTTTACTCTACTAATTAGTCTAAAGATGCATGAGCTTCCAATATGTAAAGTGCGATCGCCCCTAGATCAGAGGTCTCGACGATGACAGTTAGAGGTCTGCGTGCGTGCGTGCCCGGCAAGGATTGGTATCCAAAATTGGTGATTTTTTTATTCTGAGATTTGAAATGAAGACTGCCGATTTGATACATAGATAGTGAACCATAATACTATTATACATCGCAGTGGCAATACCACATTAATAATTGATAATCATAGTATCATAGACAATAAGCATACCAGCACAAAACGGCAACCAAATTGGTATAAACACATTTAATAAATCAGCAACAACAACATACAAAATGGCAGAAGATAAAATGGAAGTAGACCAACCTACTGTGGCAACAACACCACCAGCCGTAGAGGATGAAGAAGAAGACTGTACCGATCTAGCTGAATTACTCGATAGTATTAATGATAAGGAAAGTGCTGGTGATAAAATTCCCGGCTTAACTGCATTACTAAACGAGCCAACTAATCGATATGGACCGACTGCATCAGCACTCAAAGAGCGAGCGGTATATTCACTTGCACGTGCATACTGTGAAGATAATCGTCATGATGAGGTAGTAACACTTCTAACAGGCAAAACATGTGCAAACTTCTTCGAAAATGTTACCAAGGCAAAGACTGCCAAGGTTGTTAGGGCTGTATTGGATGCCGTATGTTCATTAGCACCTGATCAGTTGGATATGCAGAGTCAAATTTGTCGTAATATTATTGATTGGTGTAAGGCAGAGAAGAGAAGTTTCTTACGTCAACGTGTGGAGTCCAAGTTGGCATTTGTTTTATTTCAACAGGATAAATACGGAGAGGCATTGACGTTGGTGGATAATTTATTAGTTGAATTGAAAAAGTTGGATGATAAACAGCTATTGGTGGAGGTACATCTTGTGGAGTCAAAGGTACATCACGGATTACGTAATGTTGCCAAATCCAAGGCTGCACTTACGGCATCTAGGACGAATGCCAACGCTATTTATGTCGCCCCAGCACTTCAATCTCAAATTGATCTAATGAGTGGTGTTCTACACTGCGAGGAGGGGGATTATGATACTGCACACTCATACTTCCTGGAGGCATTTGAACAATTAGATCAGTTGGATGATCAGGAGAAGGCAGTGCCATGTCTAAAGTATATGATGCTTTGTAAGATCCTTGATGGGTTATCCAAGGCATTGGGAATTAGTTCCACTGGTGCAACGGGAATTCGATCGGATCGTAATGAGGCGGATATTTCAGGTATGATTACTGGCAAGCGAGGTGTCAAGTATGCCGGAAGTGATGTTGAGGCCATGTCTGCTATTGCCGCGGCCGCATCAAAGCGATCACTCAAGGAGTATGAGGCCGTCCTTTCAAAGTACCCTCATGAATTGCAAGATGATTTATTGATCAAGCATCATCTTGGGACACTCCAGGAACAATTGTTGGAGTCAAATCTCATTCGTATTATCGAGCCATATTCTTGCGTTGAGATTGATCATGTTGCCACCTTGATAGAAATGCCATTGGCCGTTGTTGAGAAGAAGCTTAGTCAAATGATTTTGGATGGCAAGTTCAATGGTATTTTGGATCAGGGTAAGGGCCAGCTTATTGTATATGAAGATGGTGATACTGATAAGGCTATGGAGAAGGGATTGAAGGTTATTGACAACATGGACAAGGTTGTCACGTCTTTGTTCGCAAGAAGTCAAAACTTGAGGAGTATTCAAGTTTAGGGAGGTGAGTTGCAAAGTGTTGAAGAAAGTTGAATAAAGTTAGACCACATTATTTCATCTGGACTGGATTGTAGGAACTTTACAGGCGGATTAGAAGCTATCCATAGCCGAGCGGTCTATCCATAACTCTACAAAGTAAGTTTAGTAGAACACTCTTGCCCTATCTCTACACTGAATTCTCCTTTTCTAGTAGAGGATACCGCCAACCTAAGAAAGGATACCGCATCCATACTTATGAGCTAGCTTTTATTGTTGTTGTGTGGTTGTTGTTGGCAGTAGGTAGGGAGATTGTAATACGCCATATAGTTAATTAATATGGCCACAAACGCAAACGAGGCATACTGTACCTTTACCCTCGCTTCGGATGTAACAGCGGGGGGATTACCATCGGAGGAGGAAATTGCAAAACAATTAGAAAGTAATGATCCCAAGGTGTGTAAAATTTATGTTGTGTTTATGTCTGGTACCGTTATAAGCAGGGATTTAGTTAAATTTTGATAAAAGGTATTGAGGTAGTATATGAGGATATTGATACAATCAGTTATTGCAGCAATATATCTTTGGTCGTCGGTGAATCTCGAATAGTATGAATTTACAAAATTACAACAGCCCATGTTACGTTTTATTATTGATTATATACATTTATACTCACAATTTAATATTATACATCTATATACCATGCCACCGATAAAAATAATAGATTAAAAGGCACGCCCTTAAAGCTGCCATCATGGCAATGTTGGGTGGAGAGGCCATGCCACGTATCCTCATGCAGGTTATCCGTTTTTGTATAAACTCAGATGATAAACCACTTAAGAAATTATGTATGCTTTATTGGGAGGTGGTACCAAAGTACCAGGAACCTACATCTGATGAGGTACTTCGTGCAGCACAGGGAGGGCAAACCGTTCAACGTAAATTGTTACCCGAGATGATTTTAGTATGTAATGCACTCATGAATGACTTGAACCATCCAAATGAGTATGTCCGTGGATCAATGTTACGATTTTTATGTAAAGTGAAGGATGAGGAAATTCTTGGTCCACTCATCCCTAGTATTAAGGCGTGTTTGCAACATCGTCATCAGTATGTTCGTAAGAATGCAGCCATGGCAGTTTTTATGGCACACAAATTACATGGAGAAACACTCATCCCTGATGGTCCGGAACTTATGGAGACATTTATTAATGCCGAGACGGATGTTGGTGCGCGTAGAAATGCCTTTTTAATGCTTTACAATGAATCCGAGGAACTTGCTATCCAGTACCTTGCCAAAAATTTGGATGATGTTGGCAAGTTTGGTGATGGATTTGCCCTCCTAGTTTTGGACTTGACACGTAAGGCCTGTCGACGTGATCCTAACCAAAAGTCACGTTTCGTCCGTGTCTTGTTCCAAATGTTATCATCGGAATCTCCCGCTGTCTCATACGAGGCTGCCTGGACACTCATTTCGATGTCTAACTCGCCCACGGCTGTTCGTGCCGCGGCAGCAACATACACCAACCTTCTTAACTCCCAAAATGATAATAATGTCATTATGATTGTTTTGGAACGTCTTGAACAGCTCCAAAAGAAACACTCCAAGATCCTTCAGGAGTTATTACAAGATATTCTACGTGCTCTATCATCTCCCAACCCAGATATTTGTAAGAAGGTTCTTGATGTTTCCATGACTCTCGTGACATCTAAGAATGTTGCCGATGTTGTCGTTACACTCAAGAGGGAGGTTTCTAAGACTGAGCAGGAGAACTCAGACTCATCCGAGGATAAGGGCAAGGTTTACCGCAACATGCTCATCACCGCCATTCACGGATGCGCTGTTCGTTTCCCCGATGTTGCCGAGAGTGTTGTGCATACATTGATGGACTTCCTCTCATCGGATGGAGGGATGCAAGTTATTATTTTCGTACGGGCTATTGTTGAGAGATACCCCGACCTCCGCCCCGCTATCCTTTCAAAGCTTGTCAATACGGTAGATGAAGTAACAAACAACAATGTTATGTGCATCTGTTTGTGGATCCTTGGAGAGTACTGTGAGACTTCCGAAACAGTGACGGACGCATTTGATACCATCACACAACAGTTGGGAGATGCCCCCTTTATTGTTCAGGCGGAGGAAAAGCAAGCCCAAGAACAAGCCGCTATTGAGGCTGCTAAAGGCCCCAAGATGGTTACCAAGAATGTCGTATTATCAGATGGAACGTACGCCACGCAGACTGTATACTCAGAACCCAAGATTAGTCAATCCCTGGATAAAAGTCCTCATCTACGTAAGATGATTATTGGGGGCGACATCTTCCTTGGATCAATCATTGCTTCCTGTCTGACGAAGATGTGTTTGCGTGCACCCGATCTAGGTATGGATGCAGTTACTGTCAAATCTATGACAGTGAAGGCCTTGCTTACCATGTGTGGGATTGTCAAGATGGCCGAGGTTACCGTATCTGCTCAAAAGTCCAGCCTTGCCGACTGTAGTGAACGTATCACTCTTTGTTGTAGAGCTCTGCTAGATCCCAAGGCAAAGGCATTACTAAAGAACACATTGCTGACAGAGGGTAAAACAAGCTTCGCTTCCTTCTTAGCCCATGTTCAGGACAAGGATGGAAGTGGAAGTGAAGAGTCAAAGGAGGAGACCATTACCGCCCAAGCCGATGATTTGATCCACTTCCGACAACTTCGATCGTTGACAGCACAAGGTGGTGATCTTGATCTCGATGACGGAAGTGATCTCGCTCGGGCTACTGGTTACGCCGATGGTAGTTCTCTTCTCAGTAATGAGTTGAGCCATGTATATCAGCTTAGTGGATTTGCCGACCCTGTTTATGCTGAGGCCTTTGTGACAGTGCATGATTATGACATCCTTCTTGAAATCTTGATTATCAACCGTACCCCCAATACTCTGGCTAACCTGACGGTTGAACTCAGCACGATGGGAGATATGAAGATTGTCGAAAGACCACAGAGTCAAACAATTGGCCCTCTTGACCAGATGACTATCCGTGCTAGTATTAAGGTTTCATCCACAGAAACTGGTCATATATTCGGAACAATTGTGTATGAGGATGCATCAACACAAGAGAAGGGCTACATCAATCTGAATGATATTCACATGGATATTATGGATTACATTCGACCTGCTACTTGTACCGATGAGGTCTTTAGATCAATGTGGGCAGAGTTTGAATGGGAGAACAAGGTTGCCATTTCAACTTCCATCTCCGACTTGGTCGAGTTCCTTGATCATATCGTAAGCTCCACCAACATGAGTTGTCTTACACCACATGACAGAAGTGAGAAGGGAAGTTTTTTGGCTGCTAATTTGTATGCCAAGAGGTGAGTTATATAACTATTTGTGTTAAGTGGTGAATGGAGTGAGCGACCCTGGTTCGTGTTAGATGCTGTCTGTTAAGTGCCAGTTGTCTGTTAAATCCAAGGGGATATAGATTTCTGGCTACATTTGACGCCGACAAGGCGTTCTTTAGTGGTCATTCAGAGCTTTATTGCAAACCACTGGCTGTTTTATTATTTGCTGTCAGCATTTTTGGTATCTTAGCACTGTTACATATCTTTACTAATCCATATTTCCTGTTTATCAAAACTTGCAGTGTATTTGGGGAAGATGCTCTTGTTAATGTATCTGTTGAGAAGAAGGAGGACAATGATGGAAAGCTTGCGGGTTACATACGAATTCGATCAAAGACTCAAGGGATTGCCTTAAGTCTTGGTGATAGGATCACAAGTGTTCAAAGAGGCTTGAAGAAAGTATAAAAGAAATAAGTATTTGATGTTACCAACTTTAAATTGATACATAAAAATAGAGAATGATTGCCCGTAGTATCATACTATACTACTACCATCATCAACACATGCCATACAGTAAATAAGCTGCATTTTCACATGGCTGGGTTGGAGAGTGGTGGCCTGAATGAGGTATCCTCGGCAGTAAAAGGTATCCTTGAGGCCAAAAAATAAAAGGATTTTTCCTCTTCATTCTTCATCGTCATTGCTCTATATCACTACTCAAATTCATATTATACCATGGTGAAACTCGTTGCCGCCTCTGTTGCTCTATTGGCTACTACGGCAAATGCATTTGCTCCGAATGCGCTACCGACGGTGCCAGGGTAAGTCTTTTATTCATTTCTTAATACGATATTTGTAAAGATACTTATGGATTTTTTTATCAATTTGTGTTCCTTGTAGTACAAACCATGTATCATCAGTTGCCCTTGGTATGGCCAACAATGATGTAGGTCCATCAAAGCGCAAGCGTGCGTTGAAGGTAAGTTAGTCTATATGAAATAGTTTTCATATGATCGAATTACGATCACATATACTCATATCTTGTTCATCTCTCATATTATTAACATATATATGACGATATACAAATGACACAACAATAATAATAAATATTCGAATAGACTTTGGCAAAGACAGCTGGTGTTTTATCTACAGTTGCATTTACCACTGCTGGTTTGCCTCCGGCTGCAATTGCTGCCAAGAAAGCACAAGAGGTTGTAGAAACTGTTGACAATACAAACAAGTTATTGGCAGCTGGTATTGGCGTCGTTGCAGCTGGAGCTGCTGCCATGAAATTGACAAGTGGATCTGGTGCTCAGGACTTTTTAGAGGCTTCACCATATTGGGATCAATCTTTTGTGAAGGTTAACACCTTCAAAAACAAAGCACCATTTACTGGCAAAGTAGTATCTACAAAGCGTATTGTTGGGCCAAAGGCAACTGGAGAGACTTGTCATATTGTAATTGACCATAAGGGTGACTTTCCATACTGGGAGGGACAGTCATGGGGTGTCATTCCTCCTGGTACACGTGAGAAAGACGGGAAACCACACTCTGTGCGTTTATACTCAATTGCATCTTCTCGATATGGCGATGATATGACAGGTAATACTGGATCATTATGTGTCCGTCGAGCAACATACTGGTGTCCCGAGTTGAAGGCTGATGATCCAGCTAAGAAGGGTATCTGTTCCAACTTCTTATGTGACACAACAGCCGGAGATGAAGTAGTAATGACTGGGCCCTCTGGCAAGGTTATGTTGATGCCTGAAGAAGATCCTTCCACTGATTACATTATGGTTGCTACTGGTAAGCTTGGTGAAGTGTGATAGTTAGTTTTATTCCAATGTCCATCTTCTTTGCTCAATACATGAACCTTGGCTGCTCTCTTTCTGTCAGGTACTGGAATCGCTCCCTACCGTGGCTTCATTCGTCGTCTCTTTTATGAGGATACTCCAGCAGCAAAGGCATACAAGGGTCAGGCATGGTTATTCTTGGGTGTTGCCAATAGTGACGCTTTATTGTATGATGATGAGTTCCAACAGGCCAAGGAAAAGTTTCCAGACAACTTCCGTCTTGACTATGCTTTGAGCCGTGAGCAGGAGAATAAGAAGGGAGGGAAAATGTACATCCAAGATAAGGTTGAGGAGTATGCTGATGAGATCTTTACCAAATTGGAAAATGGTGCACACATGTACTTCTGTGGATTAAAGGGTATGATGCCTGGTATCCAAGATATGCTTGCTGAGGTTTGCAAGAGTAAGGGTATCGATTATGACGAATGGATCAAGGGATTGAAAAAGAAGAAGCAGTGGCATGTTGAAGTATATTAATTGATTCAGTTGGTTCATTTCTTATTAGGTATATATCTGTAATAGAGAGATTGAGTGTCATAATTGTGGAGGATGTCACTGTTGTTCAAATTGAGAAAGAAACAAGAATCTTCTTATTGATACTTGTAGTTGCTATCTAATCTTATAATAAATCAGTTTAACATCCAAACTAATGGTATCTCCTACTTTATATTTGTTGTATCGGACCCATGTTCAAAACCATTCTAATAAAGGTATTCTATACACATTTCTATTCTTCTTCCTCATCATCTTCATAGTCATCCTCATCTTCTTCATCATCATCCATTTGAAGTGCCTCTCCACTTTGCATAGCCTTCCAATATTCATAATTATCATTATTATTATTAATATAGAAATATGTCACAGTTCCGGCAGTAAATAATAATGTTAATGGGAAGAGATACTTTTGAAATCCAGGTTTCGCCGGTGGTGGTGGAGGAGAATATTGTATTGGTGGACGTATTGAGTAATCGATTGGTCTTAACCCAAATATAGCATCTATTTCTGATCCTCCCTCTGCTATGGTACTATTAGATTTTGCATTCTGATTAATCGCTCGAGATATTGCTTTCTTCTTATTGTTGTTCGCTGCTGCTCCTGATGCGGATTGTTTTGTTCGAGTTTGTATTAGTAGTATTTGTCTTTTACATGATTGTGCATGAGAAGATGATTTTGTGGATGATATACGAAGAGATAAAGCTCGTCGCGTTGCAATTCTATGAAGCAACAAAGTCATAATATATCTAGAGAGTATATATGAGGATGCAGCACTAGTGATGGCGTTGTGGATATCCACTTCGCCACTATGTTTGTCTACAATACAAGTTAATGAGTTGGTGGAGGTGGACTTGGTCTTGTGACATTTGTGAGCTTCGTCACGGGTCCACTTGGTCTCTCAAAAACAAAAGTGTTATAGTATTAGCAGTTAGTTAGCGGCCTCAAGTATTGTATGAAGCGGCCTCTTATCTACTTCATTAATTGCTTCCATTGGCATATTCTTGTCTTATTCTAGATCGCGGCATCAGTATTAGCACGTATATTTTATTCAACATCAAGTGTGTGAATAATTTCATACAAACAATAATAACATCAAGGGTGTCTCTCTAGATAGATTATAATATACGATACATACTTATTACAATACTAGAGTACTAGATTAATATCATTAAAAGACAAAAAAGTAGTGATTACATCATTTATAATAATATCAAAAGTCTTTGCAACATCTACATATCAAATAATAAATACAGAGTATATCTTACAGACTAATATCCCCTAACAATAATAATATGACCTTCATTGACGTATCTGGAGGTCGGCCTACAGCTGGTTTGATTGCAGGATACTCAATCTTATGTGTTGTAAGCTTTTTGTGCACATTGTGGGCAATCAATACTGGCAGGACAAGGTTGCATTATAGATCATTCTTCTCAGTGCGTGTACTATTTCCTATAGCAACATGTATATTGGCGTTAGAGAATGCGGCATTAGCAGCAACAGGACACATCTATGATAATTATGTTGAAGATGGGAATAATGATAGTTTGGATGGGAATCTATTTCTCAAGGCAGTATTCGTATTGCAAACATTTGAAGTGCCCATACTTTTAATTGTTGTATTTGAGATAACATATCTTGTACATAAAAGACGATCTGTCAACTTCTGCGGCTTATACTTCGATGAAGGTGTAAGAGTTAACAACAATGTATTAATGTCTTTCATGTTACGAAATTCAATACGAACATTGGCATTACTTCTTTTAATTATGGGGCTGATAGCTAATTTCAATGTATTAATAACAGAAGACCCGTTAGCAGGCCGTGCAGGGTGGTGGGCATTATCTCAAGAAGATTGGGATAACATCCATTTATTGTTGAGTTTAATACCGACAGCGGTGTTGACTTTAGTATCATTCTATTTATCAATAATGCTTTGGAGATATGGTACAGAATCGGCAATGGTTGTTCATTCTTCAATGTGCAATCCTTGGTTCTACTTATTCTTTGGGACCTTAGCCATGTTTGTCGGACAACTGTTTGGAGAGGAGTTATATACAGTCATGTCAAATTTAGGAATATTGATATTCATAATCACAATCTTACTCTTGATGGCAGAAGTGGACAAAGATATTGTCAAATCAAACGACGAGGCTTGTTTTCTTGTACAGGTAGCTCAAATTGGGGATCAGATACGCGTTGCATCATCAGCAGATACTAGACAGCAACAACAACAAATCATAGAGTCAAACTTTCATGATGAGGAAAGCCCTATTGCTTCAAATGATAATAACGCAGGAGTTCAAAATGATACCTCAATAACAAATAACCAAACTGACGAGAAGAATGCCAGTGCTATTTCTGCAGCACATCCGGTCATACCAACTAGTGAAGATGTCGAGAAGACAAATGAGGCCGAGGTACAATTAGACTCCACTACTGGTCAAAAAGAGGATCAAGAAGTTGTTACTGACTCGAATGATAAGAAAGGAAACTAAGATAGACATTGTATTATACATACAAGTCTAAGTAATATTTATTGGTATTCTAGAAAACATATACTTGAAGATTAGAGGAACGATCAACCCACAAACTAAGCCCATCACAAAGCCCGATTCAAACACTTGAGATGTGCTCAATGTCTCAAGATGTCGCTTCATGAAACCAATCAGGTCAAAGAGTGGAGCATCATCAATACTGGTTGTACTATTAGAAGCCTCTTCCAAGATACAATGCAAAGAGGAGCAGTCAAACAAGTGTGATGACGGTAAACTGCAAAGACTCTGACCACGTTGATGTCGTGGTTTCTTTTTCAATGATGATGGCATCATACTCCCTGAGAAGGTCAAGTTCACTTGAGGCAGAGCATGTATCTTCTTGTTACAAAACATCCCACCAGGTTCAGACTTGAAGCGCCTATGCCGAAGAGTTGACTTGGTAGTATGATGCTTACCATCTTCTACAGCTTGTGGACATGTGCTTGCAAGACAGCCACTAGAGCTGCTCTCCAAAGTGCTATGGAGAAAATCCAATTCCATATTCAACTCAGATATGTCATCTTGATGATCACTAGTAACACTGTTAGTGTATGAAAACAACGATGGAGATATCGTTTGTGATATACCGGCCAACAAGTGAGGCTCTTCCACTTCAGAGTCAGCATCACTGTACTCCATATCATTAACTTGTCTTGGAGAGGAAGATAGAGTATTCATCTTGTAGGGGCAGCTCAGTGTTCGAAAGATAAACTGATCCTTGTTATTTTGCTTGGTGGTTGAGTAATCTTCTTCACACATCACGTTCCATTCTCTTAGGTTCTCTTCAGTCAGTCTTGGTCGGAGTGTCTTGTCGTTATCCAAAGTGCCATGGCAAGTATCGTCTTGAAGGGAAAGGTTCCCAGAATCTTGCCTGAAGAGGAGATCATCATCGTCGTTAGCAAGATCAAGGTCTTCTATGATGTACACTTGCTCCTCTTCTTCTTCATCATCGTCGACGTCACTAGAGCAACTGCTCTCTGATGAAATGTAGGAGCTAATATCAGACCCCATAGTTGATGACCTGCCACGATTTTGATTCCACAAAGATACTGGATGATGACGAGGTGTCAATGTTTGTTTGGACATACTACACTCGATTGTCTTCTTCTCATTCTTGATATCAGTGTCATTCTCTTCATATGTTAAACTGCTACTTGTCGATGATGAATAGTCATCTACTCCTTGTTCAGTAGTATTAAAGAATTCATGTAGGTAGCTTGCACTCATTTCGGAAATAGATGTACTCCTTGCTCTGTTCCTATTGTGCATAACTTGAACAGGGACCTCTCCAGTATTACTGATTGGATCATCCATTCCAATTCTACTGATCTTAGGAGGTAAAGGAGGTGATACAGGACGATAAGATAATACATCCTCTTCTATATCTTTCTCATTACCTGAGGAAGATGGTGTAACAGTATTCTTCTTGTCGGGTATACAATTGACATCTCGTGGACTACTAAAATCAAATGATAACTCTTTAATACATTGCACTGCTTGTGTAGTAGAATCTTTAACAACTGCTTCCTCCTCTTCTTCTTTACGACTAGATGATTTGCTGAAAGGAGATGCCAACCATGCTAATGGGTTGTCATCTACTTCTACACGAATTTGACTACTAGCTGATGGTGATACTATATTGTGTTGATCTGCCGGACTGCGCATCTCTTGTGTTTGTGTACAAGCAACATTGTTAGTAGAATTGTATACACTATATTTCTCCTGAGTAGTAGTTGATATCTTTGGGTAGGTATCTATAGCGGTGGTATGTTCCTCATGATATGTCGAGCCTCCTTCTCCTCGACTGTTGTTATCATTGGCAAATAGAACTGAACCAACTTCTATAGAACATCGACGATGTGTTCTTGTGGAAGATGCATTTGATATGTACGAGTAACAACTACTACTTGATTGCAACCTGTGCCTATTATTAGTATAAGGAGCAGTAGTATTCATATTGTTTTTGCATAGGGGTACAGATAATCGGTTTGCCATTGGCTGTTGTTGATGTTGTTCTGTAGTAACGTTATTCATACTGGACATATGATTTATCAGACGTCGATGGCATTGGATAAAAGATAGATTTATATGGATCGATATTGTTGTATAATATTATGACCGTTTAAGATTATATCAGTATACTATCAGGAATCAAACGATACTGAATTGCAATCGTATTCCCATAGTAAGCCGCGCCCTCCATGTTTGTCGGTACGAATAATGCTATTTGATCGACATCCTTGTTTGTATACTCCGATTTCCGATTGACATTGAACTGGGAACTTTCTTACGCGCTACGACCTTAGGTACGAAAATTGATTGAGCCTTGAGTGCACAGTGCAAAATTCATGCACGCTGAGTCGATTATTGCACACATAACGAGTGCACCTTCTATCCTTCTTCGTCAGCGAGACAACATAACATTATCAAGAGGGCAGGGCCGAGTGTCTATCCTATTATTTATTACATAGAAGCGACAACTCATTAATTTGTTGTTTTGGTAGTTTATTATCAATTATTGCTTTAAGTATTCGTCGATAGTTTTCATTGCAAAACATTGAAGCATAAAAAAAATTATATATAGACATGACGACGATGAGAAAGATAAACTCAAGAGGGAGAATGGCAGTATTGCTCCTTCTTCTCTCAACAATATCATTCAATGTAGAGGCATTTCGCACATCAAGTATTAGTAAATTTTCACCATCATCAATATGTCATAGAAATAGTAACAATATAATCTGCGGTGGAAATAGTATAATACAGCAACAACTACAAGCACGCCTTAATAATAACATCAGACTGTATGCAACACCAGAGGAAATAGAGGGAAAGAGCTTTGGTGAACCTGGAACATTCCCAACAATTATAGTGGAAGAACCAGAACAAGAAGATATTTATAAACAGGCAATCGGCCGAACATTACTTTGGGTAGGATTAGCTGCAGTCTTTGGTTTAGGATTGGGTGTTGGATTTGGACAAGAAACTGCCGAGGAATTCTTCGCTGGTTATCTCGTCGAGCAGAGTTTAAGTGTGGATAATTTGTTCGTATTCTTATTACTATTTGAATACTTCAAGGTCCCGTTATCAAGTCAAGATCGTGTATTAAATTGGGGTATCTATGGTGCTATCATAATGAGAGCATTAATGATTGGTGTTGGTGCCGCCGCATTAGAAAGATTTCATGCTATTTTATTAGTCTTTGCTGGTATATTAGTTTATAGTTCGGCTAAAACTTTAATCCCCGAGGAAGAGGAGGAGGAGGAAGATATGGATGATAATGCAATTGTCAAGTTTAGTCGTAAACTTATCGATTCGACTGATGAGTTTGATGGTAGTAACTTCTTCACAATGGTGGATGGTATTAAGATGGCTACTCCGTTATTCATTTGTATGGTTACTCTGGAAATTAGTGATGTTGTATTTGCAGTTGATAGTATACCAGCTGTATTTGGGGTGACGGAGGTAAGTTTAAGTATTCCATCTTGCCTTGTGGTTTGTCATTTCACCTGATCTCTACTCATACATACGTATTCATTGCCTCTCTACAATAGAATCCCCTTGTAGTATTTTCATCCAACATGTTTGCCATTATGGGACTGCGTAGTCTCTACACAATCTTATCAAAGGCTGCATCAGATCTTAAATATTTAGAACCAGCCGTGGGTATTGTGCTTGGATTTATTGGTTCTAAAATGATTGCAGAATACTTTGGTGCTGAGATCCCAACTGAGGCCGCTCTTGGTGTGGTAGCAACGTTGCTGTCGGGAGGTGTTGGGTTATCAGTTTGGGAGAAGAATCAAGAGGAGGGAGCTGAGACTCCTTAAAGTAGAGAAATGGTCGGGGATTTTGTGTGGATAGAATAGAATGCGCTATCTAGTACACTCTATGAGCAATAGAAGATATTTGAGCTAATACTCATAACTTTTAATAGACTAAGGAAGGTTTATTCTACCTACTACAAACTAATAAATAGTCCTGAAGCGATTTATGGCCGAAGATAGGAGTCCATGTTGCAGTGAGGACACTAGAAGTACCAGAAGAGCGAGTGACTTGCTATCTGGCTATCACTATCTATATTCCTACACTCATATTTATATATTAATATTAGACTAATAACACACTTTAACAGAGCTACATAATTGAACAGCTACATCCACTTGACCCTGGCTCTCGTCCACTTGACCGTCCAGAAGTATTATTAGTATTGCTATTTCCCCCTCCACCACCAGGTGTACTAGTATTGTTCTTCTTTTTACGATCAGATGTTCCCTTCTTCCCATACACTTCTATATGTTCAGGCCTAACTGCAACATTAATTGGGGTTGGATGAGTCTTAAATATTGGCACATCGAAACTTTTTAATGTCTTGGAATCGGGTGATAGCATTCCCTTTCCCATACATATCAGCCTTATTTTATCACCCCCAGAAGTTTCTGGCACGCCTATCAATGAGTGTAAATTGTTTACAATAATGGTGTAATAATAAAGCAAAGTATGATATTAGTCTGCAAATAAGAGAACACAAACTAAAGTACACATGATTGCACAAAATATGTAAACTCACTCTCTGGCCACATTGAAAGCAGCGCTCCCTTCACTTCCCCCACTGTATCTTCAGGTTTACACTCCAATATAACTTTAACACCATCTCTATTTGCAAATATAAACTTAAGTGTAATCTTATTTGGATCATAAACATATGGACCCGGTTGAGAAGATTTCGGAGTCTCTTCTTTTGCTACTTCTTCTTCGACTACTGGTGTAGACTCTCCTCCTTCAGCTGAAACTTCATCATCTGATATATTAGTCTCAGTCTCATCGCCATTTGTTTTACTATCCTCTTCTACAGGCGGGTCTTTGAGCACGGGTTTCTCAGGAGGATCAGCAACATCGTCAGAAATTATTGATTGTGGTACCGATACGATTGGCTGTTGTTCAGTACTCATTGCGTTTGTGTATCCTTCCTACAAAATGATTTTAATCAACAAACGTATTACTTTATTATATTATTGTCAAAAGGGGTTATATTCAGTACCTCTCATCAATATCAACAGCTTTAAATCCGCCTACTTGTATTGCCTACGAACAATAAGCGAGCTGCGAAGCAATTTGATCTGGGGAATTCATCAGATACCTAATTGCTTTCAGTGTGGAAGTTAGATGGTGCTTACTAAACATAATATTACGGTTTGGAATTAGCGTTATAATGAGGGAGTTTATAACATATTATTAAACAAATTAACCATCACATTAACTCAGTCAATCGACTCATGGCAATATTCATTTGGATGTCAAGATCAGTTTGCTTTCTCCGATCTTTATCTCGTGTAGATTGTCTCGTTCCCCGACTACCTTGCGGTCTTACAG